>Ga0126338_10001492_pt1 | contig 15194 bp, 8 predicted proteins | sample OrbCmetagenome_2_FD_92529 | JGI IMG/M metagenome (GOLD analysis project Ga0126338, IMG submission 92529) | Coral microbial communities from Petempiche,Puerto Morelos, Mexico - Orbicella C C metagenome | ecosystem: Host-associated > Invertebrates > Cnidaria > Coral | place: Petempiche,Puerto...
CCAAAATCTTCTTCAGCCATTTGAGGTAGGTAATTATCATTTACTTGTCATTTCCTCTGCTAATAACCGGAAAAACTACCAGTTTCACAGTTTAACGGTCTTTCATAGCATGTCGAAAGATGGCATGTCGAAAGATGTTGCCTATGCACGTAACACTGAAAGCGGGTGTAATTTCCTTGTATTAGTTGCATCATTGAAGGAGCTACGTCGCGGAATGTGCATGTTGAATACTTCAGCGCACATTGTTAGAAGTTTGTTGTTCGTAACTTGCCCTCTCCACTTTGAGCCATTCTCAGTTCATCTTATACCCCATTCACACCAGCTAAACTAGTTTAACTAAATCAGGTTTAGGTTTTCCCAATTTGTCGATTACCCTTTGCAGTCATTTGAAAAGATAAATTTCAAAAACTCTTGGTACCATATTTTAATTAAAAAGGTTTTTGTAAGTTGTGTGGTGTGCACGGTATGAACAACTAATTGTACCCTTGCTGTTGTTTAGTTAAACCACTTTTAACCATGGTTAAATATTCACCAATGGCGGTAACGGAGTGTTAAGTGTATTGTTGTCCCTTACTGTTTTCCTATCTTTCGTTTGTAAGTTTTTTTAGGTTACATTACATCGTGACACAGTTCCTTTAAGTAAACCCACGTTCTCTTTTTTGTTTGTTTGTTTTAGATACGAGCTTCCTGGAATCAACGCGTTCAACTTTGTTTTAGAGGACGCATTAGGAGGGGGTGGGGTAACTTCACTTCGCAGTGATCCACAGGTAAGGCTTAAGAAACACAGCGGGCGAGGTTCGTAACCTTGCCAAAAAAAGAACGAGACCAAAAATTCTCAAAACGGACCGAACGAGCCAACTCAATAAAGTATTTATTATAATGGCTCTTTTAAAATTCTGCTGATAAATGAATGCGTGCCTGCCATCCTTTCTTGGTAACGTGCGAGCGATATTCACGTGCACTTATTCACGTTTTTTCAGGTCGGTTTCGGGAAAGTTCAACTCAAATTGTCCGCCAGATACAATGTTTTGAAAAAGCAATTCGTCGAAACTTTTTCATGAGCGGTCCATCTTAGCGGTCCGTATTGCGAAATTCGGACCGCTAAGGGAACCAATCAGTATTCTAGTTTTCATTTTGGACCAACATTGTGAAAGAAGTTTGTTCAACTGTTTTGTACATTTCTCGTTAGTCCAAAAGAGATGCCCACTCGTTGTGGCTGATGTGAAATCTTATTTGTCCCGACTACGATCTTGCCTTTTGAAAATCTATGTTTTACACCCGTGATTTCTCGTACAATCTATCGTCTTCGACGAAAAAAAAAAACAGCAACAAAAATACTGCTAGAGAAGCCAACGTTCCGTTGATATGAAATTTCAAACTGGTGGCGATTGTAACGAACCGTGTTCCATCTGAAGTTTCCCCGAAGACCCCACCGAATCAAATGTTTTGGAAATTTTGATTAAAGGGAGACCGCTCAAAAACATATAACAGTGATCACACTTGCCGTATATCTTTTTTTCGCAGGGTAAAGCCCTTGGTCAGATGCTTCTAGACTTTAGGATAAAGAATGTTCCTGATATTTTACCTTCTGTTATTGAACCAAACCTTTAAGGACATACGCAAAGTGGTGATGGAATGCAACCAAGAAGTTATGCAGTGGGTTTGCCGTGGTATTCCTTAAAATGTTGCACAAGTGATTGCAATTTTCTGAATGTGACAGCTTTCTAAGCTGGCGTAATCTACTATCAAGACCAAGATGGCGGCTGCTCGATCTCTTGATCTTTGTTCACCGTTACGAGACAGGCCGCACAAGACTGCTTGCTGTGGGCAAGCATAAAGTTTTTGTTGCCGAGTTTCCGCAATCCTTTTGAAATGGAGAATTTGATTTCGTCCTGTTTCGTGCAACGCTTACTGCAGCGAAACTGTACAGCCCTGCAAATGATCACGGAATCGCGATGATCATGGGACCGCAAATGATCACGGGACTGCAAATGATCCTGTTAAAAAATGAATGGCATGGATATTTTTATGAAGCTGTTGAAACTACTAATTCATGACAAATTTAAAACGAAATAATAAACAAGAGAAAATAATTAAAGAAAAATAATAAAGAAAAAAATTGAAACATTTGTACATGCATTGGAGAAGCTTTTTAATGTCAATGACTAAGTAACGCAAGGTTGGCTAAAAAGTTAATTTAACCCTCAGTTGACAGTCGTTCGTCGTTGGTGGGACTTCTGGTTTTAAAATCAAAAGTTAGTAAGGTCATCTCAACCTTGTAAACTTTGCCTTCTATGTGTTTGTGACCTGGTGTAAAGATTTGCTAGTTTTTTTTTTTGTGGGCCATGAAAGCAAAACCCGCAAAGAACGCAACATATATTAGAAACCGCAAAAATTCGGTGTAACACGTTACCACATCATTCCATTATCCACCCCTTTATCCATACTGTTTCAATTATTTTTTTTTTTTCGACGAAATCATTTACGGTCCAATTTGGGGTTCGTTTTTTGTCCAATTTGAGATCATTTACGGTCCAATTTGGGGATCATTTGTGGAACTGTACAAAACCGTTGCGAAACGGAATTTATCGGAATCATTTACGGTCCAGTTGGGAGATCATTTATTGTACAATTTGGGATGACTTTCGGTCCCATTTGCGGATAATTTATTGTCCAATGTGAGATCATTTACGGTCCAATTTGCGGATCATTTGTGGAGCTGTACAAAACCGTTGCGAGACGTTCATTTCAAGGTGTGTTACATCAGGCAATTTCTCGCACAATGAATAAAATTTCCGGGGAACAATTGGTAACTGTGACTCGAAGCACATTATGGCAGAAAACGCTATTGCATAGAAGCTAAATCCTAAATCGTCCAAGACGTAGGATAAATGAATGTGATGCTATACCCGTACTTTGGTGTTTGTAATGGTAATTGTGTAGAGTGGATCAATTTGTTAGTGACGAATACTCAACGCCGGGCAACACCCAGGCTTTTCATGCATGTGTAAATGCTGAAAGCGAAAAAAAAAATATATATATATATATAATAATAATAATAATAATATAAAAGCCAAAATATTCTGTGAAGTGTGGGCAGACTGCTGAAAATTGTAAGTTTTTCTCATGTAGTGCGATGTACATCTAGGAATTTTTTTGAGAAATAAAGGGAAAAGATGGTGTTAAAACTTTAAAACTCACTGCATAAAACAGATAAGGACTTGATCCGAGCTCCTGTTGAAAGTCGACTCAACTTTTAGCCAGTAAATTGTGCCTGCTTTTTTAACGATTAAAGTTTCCCATTTCCGGCATCTTAGCGGAATTTGCAATAAACACATTCAAGGGTTATTATCGTTTCACTCTGTGCTATTATAGGGCCTTGTAGGCCTTCACTTGCAAACAGGCCCTGCGTTTGCTCCGTTTGATAATTAGATCAGGTACAAAGCCTTCCCTACAAGGTTTTCTCGAAGGCCTAGGGAAATGGACGCGTATCTGTTTTTTTTTGGTTTATTCTTTTTTTTTTTCCGGGGGGTGGGAATGAAGAGGCAGGTAGCCTGATAGTTTGTGCGATAGACTGGTTCGAGCGCAGGTCGTTGTCACTGTTTCCAGTCTACTGAGACTTGCCTGGCTGGGCTCCTCTTGCACAAGCCCCGTCGACTGAGAGGGTCAGGCCACTCTGGAGCTGCGTTCCTCATAAAGCCACTGTACTCTCACAGAATACCAATCAAGCGTATAACTGAGAACCACTGATAAAATGTTTCTGGGGAGGGGGAGGGGGGAGCCTTAGATGGACTTACATCCTGTCGAAGACATCCCAAGGGGAGTAGAAAGAGTTCTGGTATGTACTTACCGACCCTCTCATTAGCTCTACTAATTTTACAAGATTTATGAATAGCTGCAATATAACAATTCTATTAATTTCGCCTATTCCAACAAATAACAGTGAAACCGGATGTTCTTTTGAGGGAAACTCTGCAATGTTGCCGCGCAATGTTCCAATATCGATTGACAGTTTGCTCAAAGTAACTTACAACTTGCAATTCAAATTTTCTTTCATCTTCATTATTTATATACGGTAAAAACATCAGGTAGAAAAAATTACATAATAACGACTAAAAATCCAAATCCTAACATTATATTAACTTGCATTAATATGCCACTTAAGAAAAATCCTGGTTTTTATGAATGCCGTGTTTAAAAATTATGGTAGAGAAGGCGTTTAAATTTGTTTAATGAACCAGACTCTCTAATGTTACAGGGTAAGCTGTTCCAAAGGGTAGCGCCACTGTAACTAAAACTATTTTTCATGTAGTTAGTTCTTGGAAAGGGGACAACAAGTTTGTTTACCGAGTCCCTCTTTTCCTTTAAATGGTCTGGTACAAAAATATGCAAATTGTACGACAAAAGTAAGATTTCTAAGCTTTTTTTGTGCAATTTTGTGGTGTAGCCAGCTTTGCTGAATAACTTTGTCCTCAATTAAAGACTACGCACCAATATTAATCTTGAGACACTCGAGTCAGTCGAGTGTGAATCTTCGTCCGTTGACCTAGCAGCCCGGCTGCATGCATCTTGCACCCATCATCTGCCCCAGAGGAGACGGGGGATCTGGCTCCTTTTTCACAGGAAACTTAAAAGTTGCATACAAAAACAGTGTGAAATATGGAAGCAAGGCCAATTTAGGCACTAAAAGCTGCTCCGATTTCTCAGAATTGATAGAAACCTAGAAATTGGTCAGAAGATGCAAAAATATGAAGACATAATTGATCATTACAGTTATGCACACAACTTAAGCAGTTGTGAAATTAAAGCCTCAAAGAAATTTAGGCCTGAACGGGATTCTCTGCGATACCGGTGCAGTGCTCTACCAACTGAGTTATCAAGCCAACTTGGAGCTGGTCACGTTGTGAGTTCGTAATATTCCCGTGGATGGTGACGAATGCAAGTGAAGATATGAAAGATCGTATATTTGAAAAAGTTGTTCGGAAAAAAAAGATGCTCAAAACGAAAAAAACTGTTCGAAATACGAGAAGTTGGCAAAACGTTCCCGAGCAACTTGTGGAAAGTCCTGCCAGAAGTTGCCAAAAAAGCTAAAAATATGCCAAGCAACTTGTGGAAAGCCCTTTATATATTATTTCCATCAACAAAACAATTACAAAAGAATCAAAGCAAACGAAGACCAAGACTTTTGTTTTTGTGGTGGCACTGAAAAGAGCCGTTTTGAATGGGTCCGAATAGCCGTTTTAAATTTTTTCTGGATCTTTTCGTACGAAGAAGAATTAACTGTTTCTTTTATAAGTTTCTGATTTTACTAGGCTGTCGATCAAGGTAAATAGAATATGCGTGTTTTCCAAATAACTATTTTTGAAATAATAACACTTTCACTAGACGTGAGAATTGAGAACGTTTTTGTTTTTACTGCAATTTGAGTGCGTTTGAAACACTCACGCTTTCGGGCACTGTGTAATTTTTTTCGGGCGGTAAGGTCACCGCCCCACCAAGTCTGAAGGTACCCCTTTGCCTATGTTTGTTGCTCGACCGTTTAACGACAGACTGCGAGGTGTTAGGTATAGATGAGTTCACATCACCAAACTGGAAAACACGCTTCAAAAATTGCAACCGTAAGCACCAAGTTTGAGTTTGTTCAAAACGACTTTAAAAAGGTCGTAATACAAGAAATTCCCCTTAGTCTAGGGGTAGATAAAATAGGCCAGAAGTTTGAATTAGACTAGTTCGTAATATAGATCGATAATTGCTGAGCTGGCTTGAGTACCACACCTCAGTAGCTCTCAATGACAATGGCCAATAAAACGCCTCACAGCTGCCAAAATCAACCTGTCGACCTGAATGGCCACTTAATCAACGACTGACGGTGATACAAAACCCTAATTTTTATCGTAAAACATCACCAAATTTAGTCGGTAACGCGCGTCTTTGGTCTCTGTTTCTGTTTGGTTTCTGCTTAGTTATTGATATATTTTGATCGTTTTACGTAACTGTATGCTAAAATGAGCATTTTTTCTATAAAAATAAAAAGTAAAAAATGTAGTATAGTTTACCTTCTTGCTTCTCTTCCAGTTTGGCGTAATGTCAGCTGGGAGGCAGTTGAAACTTCACAGCTCTCCTTTCCTTGTCTGGTGCCAGCTACCTGTTGTAATGTGGCAAACATTTTCCTCTACAGGACCCCACCTTCATTTGGAATTTGGTTTTGTTACCCATGCGATAGCTTTACAGTCAAAAACAGGATGTTATTTTGAGGGAACTCGCTAATGTTTCGGCGTAATCTTTCAATACTGATTGAAAGTTTACTCCAAGCAACTTGCAGCTTTTCAATTCAAATTTGCTCGAGCACCTTGCTTGAGTTTAGAAAAGTCCTGGTTGACATTTTACCATGTAAGAGGAATGATACCACTTTGGTGTTGGAAAGGGAGAAAATAATTGCTCTTAAATCAACCGTTAGTCAATTGATGATGAAATAATGACCGATCTGTTATTACCTGACTTATAACACCGTTGGGTAAATGATCTTAATTCGCTCAAATTTCGTTTTAACACCCCCAGGATGGGAAGAAATGACACCAAACAATGCTTTAAGAGTTTTTATTTAGTGAATTACCCGTACATTGATCGATTTCAATTTCAGCTCCCGTTCCCCATTCAAAGTGTCATATTATGCTTAGGTCGCCTGTTATTAAAACGCACTGTGGCGCTGCGCTCGGTGCCCGATGCAGTCTGGTCCTACCACTCAGTCAATAAGCAGATACTGTAGAATCGGCTAACCTTCGGAAATGGCAAAACAATTTTGGATCGCGAAACTTGCTTCTGTCTTGACACAATGGAGTTATCACGGGGCTAAACAATCATTCAATTTTAACGCTTTGTCTGCAGCTTAAATTTAACCCGGGAGGGGAGGGGACTCCCATATAAAAAGGACGGGGGTGCTCGTCGTACCTTTTAGGGTTAAAAACGTAGTTTTGTTATCTCTTAGTGTGTTCAGCCTCAAAGGGTCCACAGCGGCAGCTTCTGCGGTATCTCTTGGGGTATTGGGCCAAAAAAGTCGGACAGGAAATTAATAGTGGTGTTTAAAAATTAGTACCTCTTAGGGGTGTAAAAAATTCCAAGCCAGACCCAAAAATACAATCTTAGTGCCTCTTAGGGCTTCTTTTCAATATTTCCGACCAGCACCGCCGAATGAGAGTGGGAGTGTCCCCCCCGGGAATTTCATGCGTTTGAAACATCACCGTACACGATGGTCTGCCGTTAAAATGACAATTGTAATATGTACATAGGTCGATCATTCCCCAATATAAACAATAATTACTAGTGGAATTCAAATTCAAATTAAGAGAAAGGAGGCTTGATAAGACACCATCTATTCAACAGACTTTGAAAATGAATGCAGCACTGAATCATTGATTCTCCACTAAAGAGACCATTCCCATAATCCCTCACGGCATGTTCAGTTCCTCCAACATCCGGTCATTAGTTAATAAGCTAACAATGAACAGTTCTTGAAGACGACCAAGCAAGACCATCTTCAGTGGCTCTACAGCTTGTAAGTATATAATGATGACCTCAGATCTTATCTTATTCTGCTTTACATTCACCTTTCAGTGTTTTGACGGTATCATATCAGATCTCGTACAATGGTGGAATCATGTTAGGTGTTACGTCAATTGGAGCATATCGAGATTCCCAAAATGCTAATTCGTAGTAAAGAGCTGATATAATCACTGCCTTGAATTCAATACCTATTTGGATTTATAAAGGTTATAAAGGTTATGAGAAAACTGTGAGCCGGTAATTTAAGTTCTTGGGATAAAGTGCAATGCTTGTTTACAACGGCGTTTTTTGTTTCCTCATTAACATAAATGGTACTTTCGGCAGACATGTTGTGTTTATCAGCAATTGCATACATTTAAGCAATAGAAAACGTTTTTCGAGATGTAGTTTAGAAGGACGAAAAACGCTGTGAAACACAAGCCGCTGGTCAGTGCTTTCACAGTTTTTTTCAGTCCAGTTCTTCCACAGGTGGCCCAAGCTCGCAAATGAGCGTACCTGTAATTACAGTAGTACTCAGGATATGCAACAGTTGAACTGTAAGGATTTGCACGGGAAAAACGGCTCAAAAATACAAAGGAGTATGAATAAAGATAAGCCTACCTCGCTTCTTTTTGTTTCTTTGTTTCCCGTGAGGTTTCTAGGCCGATTTACGACAATTTAGGTGGAAAAGCAGTGAAGCTAAAAATGACCTAAATTGTCATAAATCGGCCTAGAAACTTCACGGGAAACAAAGATACACACACCTGAAGCGAGGTAGGTTTATCTTCATTCATACTTCTTCGTATCTTTTAGGCTTAAGAATATAACCGTTTATCCCATGCAGTCCTTACATTGCGATTGTTACGTAACCGGGTACTACTGTATGTACAGGGACGCTCATTTGCGATCTTAGGCCATGCTGTCATTACGTCACCTTCTCGCTTGGTAAGCGCGCGCTAAAAGCTCTTCAAACAAGCGTGTTTTCCACGAAAGACGCATGATTTGATTTGCTAGATTCTTAGACTAAGATATTCACGAATTCAAGGTTAATTTCTTTCCCGAAAATAAGGGGTTGGTCTTTATCAAACTAAAAGCGAAAGCTAAAATATTCTAGAGTATTCTAACGTGGATTGTGACGCCATAGAATCCTAGAGTATTCAAGGCGAACACACGATGTACAACTAGAGAATTCAAGAGTGTTCAAGCATGTACACGTGACGTATTCAATTGAACTCGGAAAAGCGGGCTGGATTTTATTGGGTGATCCAGCCTTCCAAAATGTATTTCGAGTCAGGTGTTCTTAAATACCTCAGAATATGTCTGTGTATGCAGCTTGCGCCGACCCGAATTCGGGGAAATTTATAGGACCTAATATAATTGTCAAATGCCTAATATTTAAGAAATAGAAAACATGTTCCGTGTTTCTATCGACTTTAGTATAAATCCACTAGCGTTCTTTCATGAATGCCGTTCTCTGATTGGCTACCCTACTCACTATCTATTCTGTTGTAGTCAGTGAGTAGCGTGGCAGCGTGCTCTGAGGGCCGCTTCTTTGTGTTTTCGAAGTGTCTCTAAAGAGAATTTAGATTAAAGTTTTGAACGATCACTGGATTTGTACTAAAACAATTAGATTATTCGCTCTCGATCTCTCTGCGTGATAGTTGACTCAGGCTGCGCCCCACGATAGAAATCTCGAGCTCATCATCTAATTGTTAAATAGAAAGTTGGGAGAACGAGAAATGCTGTGGGAACACGAGCCGTCGACAGATGAGTGTTTCCATAGCTTTTTCGAGTGCTCCCAAACTTTCACGAGTGCTTCTATTAAACAATTAGATTATTCGCTGTCGATTTCTATGCCTGATAGTTGACTCGGGCTGCGTCCTCGTCAACTATCACTTTTCAAAGACACTTCAAAAACGAAAAGAAGAGGCCCCTAGTGTACACTACTACGCTATTGTAAGTTATTGTAATTTTCTTTACAAATGTGTATTAAGTGTCTAGAGTAAATAAAGCATTGTTGCTGTTATTGTTGTTTTTGCTACTCACTATCTAATAAGCAATTAGATAATGAGCTCGAGATTTCTATCGCGTGATAGTTGACGAGGGCGCAGCCCGAGTCAACTATTACGCATAGAAATCGAGAGCGAATAATCTAATTGTTTAGTATAAATCTACTAGTCGTTCAAAACGTTATATAAATCCTCTTCACAGACACTTCAAAAACGCCAAGAAGCTGTCGTCATTTTGTTAACACGGGCACAATGCTACGCTACTCACTATCTATCACAGAATAGATGGGGAGTAGCGTAGCCAATCAGAGAACGACATTCGTGATGGAACGCGAGTGGATTTATACTAAAACAGAATAGATAGTGAGTAGCGAAGCCAATCAGAGAGCGGCATTCGAGATAGAACGCCAGTAGATTTATACTAAAACCCGATTGAAACACGGAGAACAAGGGTATCACTTAAGCTAGGAATAATATTTTTATTGCGCTCAGTGGTTTTTGAGCAGCGTCTCGACAATTTTGGCAAGTTTCCATCCTGGCCATGATGAAAATGAGCCTTTTTGCAGCTTTGATTGATTGATTATTTTGACATATGATCAGATAGTTTACTGAGTAAAGGTTGAGGGACCCGAAATGCAGTGCACCGCTTTTACAGATACCCGCACTTAAATTACCTTTATGCAGTGGCTGAGGTGCAAGATTTACCACAAGGCACTGCAAGTGTTTTGCGTTTGAATTATGTCCTTTTGCCCTTGTTGCCTGAACTAAATTTTGCATGTTTTTTTTAGGAAAGAAAAGCGCTAAAAAACATGGAGCAGAATGAACAAAGTTGTCGGACCTCAGTAATTCCACATCCTAATGACTCAGCCAACTGGCTTTCCTGTCTAACATTACATTGGATGAACACTGTTCTAACACAAGGCACCCAAAGGCCCCTGGAAAAGAAAGATATTTTTACTGTTCGCAAGCAAGACAGCATGGAACATCTCGTGAATAAGTTAGAAAAGTTATGGCAACAAGAAATTACCAGAAGTCGACTAGCAGGTTGTCAACCTCGCCTATGGAGAGCATTTTCCCGGATGTTTTCATGGAAGCAGTACACAGGCATGCTAATCTTGAAATCACTTCGCGCTTTGTCTGTCGTCTTTCTGCCTCTGCTACTTTGGTTTTTCCTCTCAGATCTCGAAAATGAATCGCAACGGAAGTACTCTGTTTCTTCCTTCTTGCTGGTTGCTGGAATGATATTGTTGGCATTCATCAAAGGACTGTCTAAAAATCATTTCAGTGCGTTGGCAGAAATCTGGGGTACACAACTGAAAGTAGCAAGCATTGGCCTGGTGTACAAAAAAGTAAGTGTTGATTGACGGTTATAGCACTGGATTACACTTATTACTGATTGACTTGGTGGGGATCTAGGGGTTTGGTGCTTGCTTTGTAGTATCCATGACTCTATTCAGTGGTTTTCATAAAGTTCCACTGAATAGAAAGATTTGTCTTTAAGTGTTGACAGAATTAATTTTAAAAATCCTTTGCCTTAAATCCGTTATATTGTATTTCCAACTTAGGTTGGAGACAGATTAATCTGAAAATCAATTTGACTATTATATTCCGTCGCCATCGATCTCACATCCGATATGTTCGTTACTTTACATATATACAACTTGCTAATAGGCTGTTACTATCTATGCAGATTCTCAGAGAGCTTAATCGCAGTGATATTCAGAAGATACTCACGGGAAAGACCATCAACCTTGTGTCAAACGACGCACAGAAGTTGGAAAAGGTTCTGTGGGCGATATTCCTATTTCTCTTTGCCCCTTTTGAGGTTTTGGCTTCGTGTATTATTCTTTGGCTTCTTATTGGATGCTTTGCTCTTGCTGGAGTTGCCTTTTATGTAATAGCTATCGTTTACATCACCGTCGCGTCACATCAGACTAAACATCTACGAGTTAAAAGTGCAGCAGCCACAGACAAGAGACTGGAAGTCATGAACGAGATTCTATCTGGTATTCGAGCTGTTAAAATCTACGCATGGGAGATGAACTTTACAGAAGCGATCAAGCAACTACGGAGGTATGATCCAGAGTAACGCATTGATTGACTTTGTACAAAGCTTTCCCTTAAAGTGTACCTAGCCCCAAACGTTTTTTTTCTTTAAAACAAATCTACTTGTTATTCAAAGTACTTCTGCGAAGAAATGTTGATGCTGTTAAACCCTCGTTTCCTGTGCTTGAGGAAAATGTCGCAACTGAATAGCACCAAAAACGCCGCCAATTTGTTCCAAGGCTGGGTTTAACTGAGAATGGCCTGGGTCCATAGGCTATTGCCGCATCTACCCAGAAAGGTGGAATCTCTCCAGTCCTGTTATTTCCTTCTAGTCCAGTCCCTGAATACTCCTTTCTTCCCGCTCTCTATAGGAAATGCACCATGGCGCGCGCCTGAGTTCAACCCCTGTACATTGCGGGAACAAGGTAGATTTCAGGAACTGGACTGATTTTCTTCAGAATGGTGCAATACACATTCGACAAGTGTAGAGAAACGCCTTCCAAAAGCGCTAACAGCTGTTGCAGTAGTAAATTGAAAGAATTGAAAAAAAGATATACTGTACAATCCACTGGCGATGATATGTCAATGGCACAGCAAAGACGATGGGTCGAACTAAAACAAGCGAAGGGAGCCTGTGAGAGCCATTGGAGAACTCACCCTGGGATTTGTTCAGCAGTCTTCCAAATGCTTTCTTCAAAATTTTCTTATTAAAGACAACCCTTAACTTGTAGATTTGCTACCGACAACCCATATCTTCCAATCCCGCAGTATTTATAACATAGCCAGCAAAATTGTGTGATCGATCAGAAGCGTCACGACTGGTATGGGAAATTAAAGTCTTGTCGAATAAATTAAAGATAGGTGCGACAAAGAGTCGACTTCATTCCAACGTGATAACAAACGTCAAGCCTGCGTCGATCCTATTTCACAAGTTACACTTCATTAAAGCACGGGAATAAGCACTTGTCCTCATGCTATACACTCGATGCGCGGCTAGTTACTTCTAGGACTCGCTAGCGAAATGCCGAAATACAGTGCTCGTCGGGCCTTACTTTGGCAATTAATTACGAAAAATAGAAAGAGAAGACTCGCATTACATAAAGCTCTGAGAACAGTGTATCAGAGACGACGGCATGCTTGACCGTGCTTTTGTTTCGCGAACAATAAAGAAGCCGAGGTCTTGAGCAACGGTAAACTTGTGAAAGTAACCAAATTACCATCTAACTGCAGTCCTGAGGTTTTCTTCCCAGCTTTTCGTTTACCTGCATCTCCACATCGTATCTGCTAGCCATTTCTATTCCCAAAATGCTGTCAAAGCCCTTTTTAAACGTAATGAAAGTAGCTAGTTCAAAGTTGTCGAACGTGTCTCATCAAAGTTTATTTCGGAGTCTTCCTAATCGAAGCATAACTCGGACTCCAGTGACGAAAAAAAAATGATTTTGAAACTGAATTTTGACGTTTTAGTCTCAGAATAAATAACAACGATAAGTTTTGTTTGCCATTTTCTCGAGAAAATACAGAGAACGGACTGAGGAGCTATCGTGTGCTGGGTAGATGTCATCAGCATCCCCCGCCCTAGACTCCCTAAACGTGGTCGCGACTTTAAAAGGGTATAGAAAATCGGAGATTAAACTACCAGATGCAAATTTCTTTTTTTTGCAGAAGTGTTTTGAATAACAAGTATTTTCACTTGAGCGAATTAAAATCGTGAGGCTAGGTGCACTTTAATAGTCGATAATCAAAAATGTGGATATGGGAAATGGCGTTTTCAAAAGGTCTAAACTGCACACTGCACCGATGCCAGCCAGGGCTCAAACACGGACCTCTCGGTTAGGCACACACAACCACCTTTTAAAACTCTAGCTCATGCCAATCTTTATTATCAACTTAAAATAAGGGAGAGTTTTCATATTGAACAGTTAAAACCTGATGAACGTAACAAACAAGGTGAGCATGTTAGTTATCGTTACATTTCTAAATTTATCTGCTGTAGTTTACAGTTTATATTTTGCCGTTTGTTCCTTTGATTTACGTTTTCTTCGGATAGTTTGCGTTGCAGACTGTCTTGCTTTCTTTAACTAATATTTGATGCATATATCAGGAGGTAACAATGCTAGAAGTGTACATCTCCGGGATGGGGTCTCTGCTCTCAGTTTTGCGAGGAGGCTATTTATAGATCACTTTTTTCCTCGAACCAGACGCCAATCACATTCATTTTAAGCTCGTCAATTCCGAGCGCAACTCACGAGTTGTAGTGGGTGATCAGATTGTGCAAATCAGCTATCGGTCGATCATCTTTTAACTTTTATTTATGAATTTCAATTCAATTCTAGTAGTAAATTCGCTGTATTGCAGGCGCATATACAGTTTGACATGACAACGTGTTACGTAAGTGCAAGTGATCGGGGGAAGGTCGAGAAAGGGTTCATGGCATCATGTGACTGCAAGTTCAAACAACTCAAATTAATTGTGTGTTAAATGTCCGTTTCATTTGTTGTTATGGAAAAGGCAAATTTCATGAACTTTGAAAATTCATAGAAAATTAATGAAAATAGCTACAACCATGATTTTTTCCAGTGGTAATGAGCAAAAGAAGGCAAGCGAAATACAATTTTGGAGATCCTATACATAACTTCATTCACCTGTTCAATTCACGAGTTTGCTCGTACAGCACTTTGATTAATTTGTCGGTAGCCCTGTCCGTAGGCTACCGGCCGTCTTAGCGTTTTAGGGGGCTTTTCCCTTGTCGGGATTCATTATATGTGATTGTATACATGTGCAGCTAAATTGTCAGTTGTAATGGAATTTGCCTCTTCTGATATATACAATCCTTGGCTGCTCGCGACGGGTTCGCCTTTCTTATACTATGTTATCTCTCTCTCTTTAAAAAAAAACGCAGGAAAGAGATGTGGTTCATCAGATTGCGTGGACTCATTATATGCAGCCTATATTCCCTAGTTTACACTTGTGCACCACTCGCTGGCTTCCTAGCTATTGCTATCTTGATCACAACTGGCGAACACGTCACTGCTTTTAAAACGTTTACAATCTTATCCAGCCTTAACGTCATAAATTTTTGCATTTGTGTCCAGATGGCATGCACTTTGCACTTCGTTGCTGAAGGTTATATTGCTGTCAGGCGCATCGAGCAATTCGTGTCCAGGGAATATGGTATATCATCTGCTCAGCTCGACCAACGCGTTACGTTTGGTAAACAACGTGGTCCTAATGGCTGCTTTAGTGTCAACTTAAAGGCAAGTCGATATGGAACAGGAATTGTCAGACTAGAAAGCTTGAAAGTCGGAGATCCTAATCTGCTTTACGTTTTGAGAAAAAGGACTTTGTCTGATACAGATAATAATGATCTATCTCTAGTGGGTGTTTCGGCTTCTTGGGATAGGCACGAAGACAGGAAAGCTCTAAAAGACATTTCATTTTCTGTGAGCAGAGGACAAATGCTTGCCATAACTGGACCAGTGGGAAGTGGAAAGTCGTCTCTCTTGATGGCTATTCTTGGAGAGCTGCCTACTCTAAATGGAAGAGTATCAGTTAATGGAAGAATTGCGTATCTTTCTCAAATGCCCTGGGTCTTCTCAGGTA
>Ga0126338_10001493_pt1 | contig 15193 bp, 8 predicted proteins | sample OrbCmetagenome_2_FD_92529 | JGI IMG/M metagenome (GOLD analysis project Ga0126338, IMG submission 92529) | Coral microbial communities from Petempiche,Puerto Morelos, Mexico - Orbicella C C metagenome | ecosystem: Host-associated > Invertebrates > Cnidaria > Coral | place: Petempiche,Puerto...
TAAAACATTATCTAAATTCTCAAAACTTTCCGCCATTTTAAAACACAGAGGGAAAAACTTTGTAATGATGACGTCAATCGTGCGTCTGTCCTCTAATAGATCATAGGCGAGAACCAATCAAAACGCGAGAATAACTTGGGTTATTATATTTAACAATTAGATTATGAGCTCGAGATTTCTATGAGGTGATAGTTGATGAGGCCCCATTTGCATCAAAATTTTCTTCCAAAACTTTGGAAAAACGAAAAAAACGTCGCCACTTCCTAGACGACCTCCAGCCATTGCACACTAATGGTTGATAGTGTTCAATGGCTCAGCCAATCAGATTACAGCATTTGCATTAGTATATTAGTAGAATTCTACTAAAATCTGTGATAGATAGTGAGTAGCGTAGCAGTGATGAACCCTTGTTAAGTGTCTGTGAAGAGGATTTAGATAAAGGTTTGAACGACTAGTAGATTTATACTAATACAATTAGATTATTCTCTGACTTTTAATGTTTCTTTTCTGAAGAAACTGTGTTTTCTGACTCAGTGACTAACACAAATAAATGTCGTCGACAAAATGACTCTTCTCTTCTCTTTCATTTTCTTTGCGCAAAATGCTAACATAAATTGAGATCCCATGTTTCGATTTTTCAAGCACCAAGTACTTAAAATACAAAGGCAGCTGGTTGAATGTTGTCACGTTCACGGCGTCAAACTTGCAAATACGTTAGGAATTGATTTTTTGTGCCAGGTCATGTATGTACAAACGACGTTGACTATAAAAAATAGTCCACTCTATGTTAATACCTTGTTCACAAAGTTTAATCGAGATGCCGGTAATTTGCGCTTTATGGCTTAATGGTTGGCATGCTATTGAAAAGTAGACACTGTGGTGTCGGTGTACGGTCCCTTATACAATTCGTGCACATTCAGTACGCAAAGTAGCTGCCAAACTATTTTTAACAAAATATGACTCACATCGCACAACTATGAGTGGAGCATAAAGTATTGGATTGCACTGAAATGCAATGACATTTTTTTAAATATTAATATTTCATTACGATATATTATTATTATTATTTTTTTGAGATTCTCAGCGTTTAACGTTGTTCCCAGAAGTGATGCTTGTCCTGAAACACGAAACTCACTCAACATTTAACTCATAATCAGTGTGGCCAGCTCTTATTGTCTGCGTTTCTCTAGTTTTTTTCTATTTGAACAGCTCTTTAGCGTTATTGATCACCGAAAATATAAAGGGTAAAATGATTCAGTATAGATTCCTTACGCACACAGTCTTTGTGCCATTGATTTCATTTGCATACAGTGTTTAGTCAAGCTGCCAAGCTTCACAAAGGCCGGACTTAAACAAAGTAAATTGAGTGTGGCTAGGGCATTTTTCGAAAAAAGCAAGAGCTTATTAAATAGTGATTTGGGTATATTAGTTATTAGTAAGGCCATCCGCACACACAATCATCCTTTTTTGGCCGTAATACTTCATTGTGTATTTACCCCTTTTATTACATCAGTGAGCGCTGAAGTACCCTGCGAGCATAACAGAACCCCAAACTATAAACAAAACTTTGCGTATTCGCAAAAAGGAACTGACAATTGGGGCGCAGCTCTTCTTAGGCGCACTTAAACCTGAAAGAAATAAGGGTTTTTTTTACTACTGCCAGATCAGCGTAGGGAGCGACTGCTACTGCATGATCTGCATTTATGCGAGAAGGCTAGGAAATGTTTAAAAATGATCAGCTGAAATCAGAATTACGCCAGAATGCAATGCGTATGCCATCAAGACGCACCACGCAACCGAACAAAATGCAATGCACAGTCGCAAACTGCCAGCAATATGGAGCGCTCAATACTGGTTTTGGTAAGTTTGATGCTTATAATAATCCTCAAAACTGTTTCTGATGAATGCCAACCATTGTGTATTAGTACGTTCAATCACTTCTTGAAAGAAATGTTATGACAAATATATTTTCTCCGAGAATGCGGCAATATCGAAAGGAAGGGTTTCAAATTTCGAAGAGTATTTCTAAAATCGTAAACACAAATTTGTTCCTTGCAATATGCCTTTTACAGTATTTGAAGAGTTTTAATGTTGAACACAGGCTTAGCTTTTTTCAAACTTTCGGAACCTAGGGACACGGGAGGAAAATTTCGACCAATCTGAGCGAAACTCAAAATGACTGCACGGACATTTGAGTTTTTTTCTTTTGACCAAACTCTCTATTATGACGTAGCGCGAATTGTTCATGAAAGAATTTATTGTTACCTCATTCCTCTTGTCAAAATACGAATTAAAATGCCATTCCTTTGGCTGCCTAGTATAGAAACGTTGTATGATTCCCCTTTGAAGTTAGCTAAACCCACTGAGTTGTCTGAGGTGATCACGCATGTTTATGTGAATTTATTTCGCAGGCCTGAGAATCATTCTCATCAGACGTATTTTTCTCTTCTTCCCTCTGCTTAGGTGGAAGAAGCAGGGTTAGTCCTGTAAGCAAATTATCTTTCTTCACTGGTCATCCCTGCTAAAGTTTGATTTGGAAAGAGCGGAACCAGCTCCAAACTCTCGCTTAGTGGCCGTGGACCTATTCCGGCCAGAATGACTAGAATGAACGTGTGTACTTCGTTTGTGATAATCATTGTTGCAATAATCCAGATCTGGTTGAGCAAAGCTTATGAACAGCAGTATATTGAAAATGGAAAGTCTCTTATGGAGGAAGGTGAGTTAAAGTACATTTGCCCCAATTTTTCTCGTACTCAAAGGAGTTAAATTGTCTGAATTACATGAACATAAATAATGAAATGCGATGCTGATGATGCGATGTTGTATGAACAGCAGTATATTGACAATGGAAAGTCCCTTATGGAGAAAGGTGTGTTAAAGTACATTTGCCGCAATTATACTTGTACTCAGGGGAGTTAAATTGCTTGAATTACATCAACATGAACGATACAGCAACAATAGCTGCTGTAACCTTTGCAATTCTTAGAGACTACCTCTCATATATCCATTGTTTTATTGTACAATTTATACATGCTACATATTTTAATTGTATATACATTTTTATTATTATTCCTTATTTGTAAATAATTTTAATTTTTTTTTTGTTGTGTCCCCACTTAGTTGTGAAAACTAAATACATTGACACATTAATAAAACTTTTACTTACTTACTTACCTACTTACTTACAGTGTTGATGCTGCCGAAGAGTCGGATACACTTGAATTTCTAAAAAAAAAAAATGGTGTATCCTGTAGCTTTGGAATAAGGAGGCGCGTTTAGGTGATTGAGGCTGGGTTAGGGCTACTTGATTAACTAACCAGTCTCCTTTCCAGTCCCGGGAAGATTGTGCCCACGCCGATTTTCACCGTTTACTGTTTTTAATAATATTTCAGAAAAGGCCGCCAAACTTTGTGGACCAATCTATGATCGCAGTTGAAAGTTCCTTAATTGCCGCGAAAAATAACTTCATTGCATACTGTTGAGGCCCTTAAGGAAAATTTATTTGGACTTATTATTTACCGTTGAATAACATCTTGATACTTTCGGGGTTCCGAGTGGAAGATTCCTTACGCACCCTCCCGTCCTGGGAGGAGAAAGGAAAGACCCTTGAGGAAAGACCCTCGATCTGAAAAGGGCTGAAGGGTGAGGCGGAAACATGGGATAAGGATAGTCTTGTCCTAGGTTTCACTTTGAGGAGCAAAAAAAGAAATAATTGACGAAAAGTTAAAGCGCTAACTCTTGAAAATGTCTTGACATGAAAATTTTTTTTCTTCGTTACGAATACATTTGTAACTTCTTTGTAACGTGGCCTTTGTTTGTTGCGTTGTAGGCCTTTTTTTCGTCCGCCCATCACAAACAGAAAGAAACAGAGGTTACACGAGAAATTGATTTTTAAATCTATGTGAACATTTTGTTTATTTACATTAGACGACGACCTTCCTAATGACCCTTACATGAGCTACCTACTGTGGCCACACTTTCACTTCAGTGGCACTTTTCGTGCTGATATATCAACGGTCAATAATTTTCCCTACAACTACGACACTGAAACCTTTGTAGCAGCCAACCTGTTACAAAACCACAGTCGTAGTTGGAACCCTCGTGGCAGCGGTGAATGGAGTGTTACTGGGTCAGTGACACACGTGTGTTATGCCAATGGACATTGTGTGGGAGAAGATGAAGGGGATCAGAAATCTGAACCACTCCTGGGAGAAAAGATAATAGGTACCGACTCATTACATGATTTTCATAATGGTGATTTTGTTCACAGCACCCTGCATAAGAACGGTACACACTTTGGACATCTTGAAGTCCAGGGCAAAGTTAGTGTTCTTTTGTGCTTATATGGTAATAAAGTGTTTATGCCTCCGTACAAATAAATGGCCTAGATTTAGGAACCGTGGAGTGCGAAATGGCATGCCCTCAAAGGGGATGTTAAAAAGTGTAATTAAGTGGCAAAGTGATGAGTTTCCCTTGAATACGCGCCTTAATTCACTGTTAGCTGTTCTAGGTCGAAGTGGACAAAGAATGGCTTAACCGAGCCTTACATAGGGTAATTAGGAAGAGTATGTCCTTACTACCACCTGATCGGAAGCTACAAAACAGATGCACTGATTAGGCGCATAAAATCGTTTATTTGTTAAAAAAATATTCTTCAATGGGGATATGGATTGCAAAGCGTCTTAAAAAACATAAGTTTTATTTCTCATAAAGGAAAAAAAATTATCCCAATGAAAAAAATTGAAATTTCCAAACACGAAATTACAAACAATCACACGCATGCATAATCAAATGCCTTTCTCATAAATTATCATCTCATTAAACTTTTCATGCCCCCACCTGATACGCAACACTTTAGTTGCTCTTCATTGATGAGTAAATTGATCTTGGTGTCCGCCGGTTTGATGGCGTTATTATTCAAACACCCGAAAACCTAAGAGTTTTCGAGAAAGGTTTTCAAGAATTGTGCAGTGGTATTGATTCATAGTATCCTATTGTGTCGTAAAAATTTTTGAAAGGTTTCATTAAAATATTTCCAATGGTCATATTTTATAGATGGTGGCAACCAAACGTGGGCGAAATTGGTCGACTTGGATACCCAGGCACAAACGTTCTCTGAGATGTGGGGCTGGAGGATTCGAATCGGGAACCTGTTTTCTGCTGATTATACTCCAGTTCCCTTCCAGTACATGTGGAAAAAAGTAGCAGAAACGCCACAATTTGGAAGTCCTTATGGGGCAGCTTACCAGTCAGTGTTGACGAACATTCGGTGGATAGACAATGAAACTACCTCGCCTTTCGTCAGACAGCTCCAAAAGGCAATGGGCAATGAGAACATTACCAGCGACAAATTATCGATACGACTTAATGTAGATATCTACCAGAAGAATTTTGAGAAGGACAACTTTACCACAGGGAGAATTACAGGTGAAATATCATCCATAACATACCCGTAGAATTCAAAATATACAAAAAATGCGACAACGTAACAAAAAAACAACAACAACAAAAAAACAATAACAACAAGAAGCAAAAAATGACAAATTGGTCTTCATGAAAAATACTGCGTTGCTTGACAGGCACTCGGTACTTTAAGATTCTGGACGCGACGGCTCCTAGAACGCGGTGACCGATCAAAGACTGGAACTAGAACGCCGTTGTTAGCAAAGGAAAAATAACGTTAAGTTTTGCGACGCACACAACGCCATTGCTGCCGTATTAAAAGAAAAATAATTGTAAACCCAAAAATAGTGCCGATTTTCCGGGTGGAAAAGAGTGATTTTTCTTAACTTGAAGACCTTCTGACTTAAAATGTTTGTGTACTCTAAGTAGTCACAAACTTTCATTGATTAAACGCTTATTATTCTTTGCTCGATGTTTGACAATTTCTTGCTTTTATTACTTCCCCTCGTGCAACTTTACTTTGGTGTGTAAGCTCTAAACACAGGGTAGTCTGGTCCCTTGTCCGTAAACATAATTGATAAAAATACAGAGCAAGAATAGAATCGTCTCACAGTTTTGCAGTGCCTTTGCGAGACAAGTGTGTTTCGGTAAAATATCACAAGGTTTTTTTCTGGACTAATATACGGGCCAAATTTCGGAAACGATGTGTGTAAAAGACGACGAAACTGTTGCCATTCAAAAGTTTAAGATTTCGTACATGTTATCAGAGATAAACTTTCAGTTAATACTTGATATCGAAGGTTGGGTCGACGTTGCCATATTTTTGATGCTTTAGACACCTGTAAACAATGTCGAAAAAAGAGTCAGAATCTTGAAAATTTTGCAATCTAAATTGGCCACAAACTACCTACGTGACTGGACGATATAAATCTTAAATGTTTAGGGGAATCTAACAACTTTTTCTTTGACAAAAGAATGATTAATACTCACGTTTTGTTCACAGCGCCAACATTTAAAAACTCACGGTCTCGACGCGACGTGACTCCCGGAGTGGGCGACGGTTTAGGCACGCGCAGTGTGCATCCTGCTTGAAAATTTACTTCCGGCGGCGCCTTAGAGCCATCGCGTCCTAAATGTTTAAGTCCCTACTAGGGAGCTTTAGCAGGGACAACGGCGACGACAATGGCAATGAAAATGTCATACCAAAATACAACTTCTCGTTTCTATTGAAATTCGCCTAACTTGATAAATGCTGCCGCACTGTGCAGGGACTAAATTACTATGAATGGCGTTAAAGAAAGGGAAAAAAAGAAAAGAAAAATATTTGCCGTCATGCGCTCACTATCTCTAAAAAAACATAAAATTTGGTCATTTCACGTTGTTGTTTAGCAGAGGACGGCAAAGAAACATACAAAATCGTAAACCGCACATTTAATGATAAAATAAGCCAGAAGTGGAAATTAAGTTAGTTTTTCCCCATCTATATAATTTTTTTAGCATGGCTGTAAAAAGTTGTTTCCCTTTATTTACAGGCACAATTGGTTTGTTAGGGAAGAAATCACCCCCGTTCTTTACTCTCGGCCGCATGATGAAGTCTTTGGTGAACAATCTGCAGGATACTCCGTTTTATGTCGATCAACGTCTCAGGAAAGTCTTTGTAGACTTTGGAAACAGTTTACCAGTATACGAAAATGGAACCCTTGCTACCAGCGGCTTTGAGGGTCTCCTTGTTGCTTTGCCTGTAAACGAAAATCCATCGCTGAGTTGCTCTGATGAACTGCTATGGCTTGGAACGGTGTATGATACGTATCCCAACTGGTACCAGAACTCCGCTGGTGTCCAGATCTTCCCGGCCCTGGGATCTCTAACAGCAGACGATATGGGGAAACTAAACAACCGCCCCCTCGTTGTTGCTGAGGTACATGGTAGCGTGTAAGCTTTGATTGCATTTTTAACCACTTTATTCTTTTACATTAGCATGACAACAAAACGTACAATTATTAAAGCTAGTTCGTCTCCTCAACTCTAAAGATTTGAGCCGTGTTGTTAATGTTCGTTTTCTGTTCAGTTGCAAAGTGTCTGTTTAACATTTAGTTGCATTGGTTAATCCCGTTTTCTACCATTTTCTGATTTGCATTTTTTTCATTTGCTTTTTTCTTTGTGACATTTCTGTTTCTAGGCAAGTGGCAATTTGCCTGTGCTCAAATGTAAAAGAATACTACTCGCGGAAGCTGAAGATGGTATTGATATTCATCCGCTCAACAAATGGACATTTCGAAAGAATCCTGGTGAAAACGCTGTGGTTGAGTTATTCGCTACAAATTTTGGAAAACCTCTTCAGGACGCGAAAGTGCTAATAGACCCTTGCAATTGTGAGAACATATTCTCACCCGAACCGGAGGTTGGCCAACCTCCTTTGCCTTGTACAACAGAAATAAGAACAAACAAGACCGGAATCGCAACGCTTTCTATCGAAACTAAGGATCCACAAAATTACAGAAAATATATCGATGGACAAATTTACCCATTCTTCTACTCAGTGGAAGGACAGACCAGTAATTGCTCGAGCATGTGTTACGGCAACAATCCTTTGATGCTACTTAACTCGGTTTTTGTTCTTCTTGTATGGGACAACTATACACGCAAGGGTGAAGAAGCAACCTGGTTGGACGATGTATACCCCATATTCAAGCAATACGCAAATTTGTATCCAGTGATGACTGAGAACTTCGTAGATTTAGGAAATTATTACGAAGTCAAAGAGCACCTTAAGGCCATCAATATGACTTTGAGACTGCCTATGTCTCATCCAAATCATATGCCGGTGACACGCGATCTATCAGCTTCCAAACGTCAGGTTATTCTCGAATGGCTTTCCAATGAAAAACTACCTAAAGGTGAAGCGCAGGATTACTACTCGGTAGAAAACCTCCGAAGAGACCTGCAGACTGCCATAGAAGTGGAACATTCAACTATTCCTCCATACTTGACTGCCTTGGCATCTATCAAAAATAGCTTTAACCGTGAAATCCACAAGGTGATAAGAAGCATAGTCATTGAAGAGATGATGCATTTGACGCTTGTCGCTAACATCCTTAACGCTGTTGGAGGGAAACCTTTGCTGTATTCAAAGGACTTCCTTCCACACTATCCCACCCGTATGCCAGGTGGACTTCAGCCAAACTTAATCATCCCCATTGAAAAGCTCTCACTTGGTCTTATCAGGAACATTTTTATGAAAATCGAGCAACCGACAATGGAGCAAAAACTAGTTTCTAGTTACAAACACACATATGATTACGCGCGTCGTCATAGAATCAAGAAAGAAGAAGAAGAACACTGCCACAAAACTGATGAGGGGACCAGCTGCAAACCTCCAAAGCACCAAAGAACGTATTCGGATCCCTTGATCGATGATGTGAGAGATTCATGTATTCTTAAAGGTTAGTAAGAAAATCACTTGATGAAGCATTAATTGGTCAGCTCGTCGCTGGCTAGTCCCTTTTCAGTAATGCTTGAATATTATTTCCTGATCTTCACTGAGTACCAGTGTTACTATTAAGCGTAATGTTCTCGACTGAGTCTTTTTTTTTTTTACTTGACGAGTTATTCAATACAGTCTTGTCAAAGATACGATGAGTGCCCGTTTTTATATCAATGAAGTTAAGGTGTCTGAGAAGTGAAGTCGTCCGAGACGACTTTAGTGGCTGCTTCTATGTCAAACGACGTTAAAGTCGTCTCGAGACGACTTCAACCTTAAGCCAGTAAATAAAACAGACGCATTTAACTTCTGACGATTTTAACGTCTTCTGTCAAATGCGTCGAAACGACGCACTTAACAGACGACTTTAAGGTCTGAGACGTTAAATGCATCTAGTGTAAAAACGGGACGTCCTAACTGGGATGCATTTAGCTCTGATTCCTTTGTTCATCTGCACTTCATTTAATCATTATTTATACACGGTAAAAATAAATTCGGTACAATAAATTCCAATAAAACGTCTAAGATCCTAACCCTAAAATTCTAATCCTAATATTATATTAACTTACAACAATATTCCTCTTGTAAACCTGATTTCCATGAATGCCTTGCGTTTAAAAATTATGATAGAGAAAGCCTTTAAATTGATTTAATGAACCAGACTCTCTAATATTACAGGGCAAGCTGTCCAAAGGGTTGCGCCGCTGTAACTAAAACTATTTTTCATGTAATTAGTTCTCGGAAAGGGAACAACAAGTTTGTCAACCAAGTCCCTCAGAACATAATTTGATTCATTTCGCGTTACAAATTTAGAAGTGAGATATTTGGGAACCAGACCGCTTAAAGACTTGAAAACCATTAGGGTTTTCTGAATTTGACGTTGAGATTGCAAGTCTTTGCAGCTGAGTTTGTAAAACAAAGAATCGACGTCAGCGTCATACCCCGATGAAGTTATTACTCGTGTACTACGGTTTTGTAGTTTTTGTAGCTTCTTAGATAATGTTTAGCCACAATTAACCCAGACTAGGCTGCAGTAATCAAAGTGAGGTTGAACTAGTGAGTTGTATATGCAGAGTAAGGTAGATTGAGGCACAAATGGCCTAATTCGCTTTATGGCTCCATTTGCAGAAGCAATCTTTTTACACAGTTTATCAATGTGGGAATGCCACGTTAGATTGTCATCGATATATACTCCAATTGATTTCACAGAGGAAACTTGTTCAATTGGGACATTATCAATGGAGAATTCGAGTGTATCAGATAGCGTACTTAGTCTTTGCCCGGAGTCGATCAACATAAATTCTGTTTTTGTAACGTTCAAGGTAAGTCTGTTAGACACAAGCCATTTGCTTAGGTGTTCAAGGTCGTGAGATAGACTAGGCGGTGTCATCAGCATACATTCTAGGTACGCTAAACGATAGACAGTGAGGCAAATCGTTAATTTAAATTAGAAATAAAAGAGGACCAAGAATCGTTCCCTATGGCACACCACGTTTAAGAGTGGTGAAGTCAGAAAGACAGCCACTAACGGAGCACCGTCGTGTGCGATTAGTCAAATACGATTTAAACTAATCAAGAGTTTTCCCTTGAATTCCGCACCGATTCAATTTGTCTAGTAGTATCTCATGATCAACAGCCGAGTGTCAAATGCCTTTTTTAAGTCAAGAAACACTACGGCATTTACGTAGCCACAATCGACACTAAACGCTAAACTGTCAGTGGCTTCAAGACGAGCTGCAACAGTTGAGTGTAAAGACCGGAAACCAGACTGTTGTTTAGAGAGGATTTCTTCACTGCTGAAGAAGTTGTATAACTGATCGTACACAATACTCTCGAACATTTTGACGACTACGGAAATGACTGAGATAGGTCGGTAGTTGCTTAGATCAGATGACTCGCCCTGTTTAAACAACGGAGTCACTCTAGCACATGTCCAGTCGTCAGGAAATATGCCAGACATTCTTGATGTCTGGCATTTTGTCCCTGTCTTGCTCTACCGCTGGACGTAGTTTTGCCTTGGGTACCTCAAAATATTTGTTACTCCACCAGCTACCACATGAGAGAAACGTATCAGCGCTAAAGTGACTCCTGGACTTGCCCTGCTCTGATATGTATTAGGACCTGCAAAATTGACTAGAAAGAAATAATCAGCCAATTTTCAAGGCTTCGGCACCCGAAGGAAATGGAACTGGCCAGTGTCCTGTCCAAATGACTAAAAATGCACAGGAAATAGCACTTTAAGGTATTAAAAACCCAATTTGTTTCGGATCCGTGAGAGCACGTTCCCGGATCCCTTAAAGGGTCGCGCCTCTAAACGGGTGCTCCGGTTACCCAGATAAGTTGTTCAGTTGTGAAAAGATATCTTCTGTATAACTTGATGTACAGTTTTCTATCTTCACTGACTATTTGTGTAGCCTTTGCAAAGATACAGGAACAATTTATGGTCTGCGTCTACTATGAGGTCCTTGTGCCGCTGGCAGTTATACTTTCTTACCAAGTAAATTCGGGTAAAAGAAAAGGTTCAACATTACAGCATCGTCCGCAAAATTCCAATAATAACGAGATTCATATTACGTACATTCATACTAACGCAGTAACATTTTAATCTTTTAAGATTTCAATGATGAAAAGGAAAAGAGGATAACAATAAAGAAATTGAAGGTAATAGTTACTATAAAATTGAGAGTCACGTAATGCGCATGAGGGTTTCGCACCAAACCACAGGAATGCCCACAAGTGCTCTAACCCTTGTTTGCCCTGGGCGTAACTCGAAATCGAACAGCAGTCCTTATTATGATCATAACCGTAGAACCTAATCTTAATCGTATATCTGAACCTTCCATTTGATGACCGCGTGGTTCTCACGAATTTATGTACAAAAATATCCTCTATTTCGACTACTCAGAATTTAATAATTTTGCCCTCATTGTTATGTGACCCTTATTCGCTTTCATGCTTTCTTTCACTGTGTTTTTCTTCTTCTTTTTTTTAGCAAGGTCCTCATCCTTCAGACGATCTAAAGATTGTGAAACACCATAACACAATAGGTAGATTTTACATGCACATTTTGAATGCACTCGGTAACCTCACTGATTGCGGGAAAAACGATAGCATATTCACTGGAGACCCGAGCCTACAGGTCGACTTCAGAAAATATTCGGTACACCATGAAGGCATGAAGGTAACCAACTACTCTACGGCTGTGGAGGCCATTCGCATGATCGTCGATCAAGGTGAAGGTAGTTCAGTGTGTAACCCTCTTGCCTGGAGTTATCATGGTACAGAACAGTTGTCCCATTACTTCCTCTTCTATTCCGTTGTTGAGAAACACGAGCTTCAAGTTGTGAATTCAACGAAGGCACCAGACAACCATTATGGCGAATTTGTACTAGATTACTCAAAGGTATCGTGTTCTTAAACTCTCGAACAACCTAAAATAAGGGGCAGGTATTGACAACCCTAGAAAATGAGAGGAAATGCGTTAAACGTCATTTAGCCATGACATTCAGTTTTACATGTGCCATAACTTTAAATGATCTAAATTTTATACTAAGTCATGAAGTTTTCAAGACTGCATTTAAAACATATTAAGAAATTAAAAGTGACTTGGAAATACTTTTGTCTTTCTGTCTTTATTTACTGTATTTAAGGTCGAAGACTGAAGACGTGATTGCTCGATCTTCCGAGTCAGAAGGTCATTTATAAATGCTCGACAAATTAAGAATTGTCGATATCAGCTTCCCTCTCTACAATCATGTTTTTTACACTCCGCTGTATTTTTTCTCTAATGTAACGTTTATTTAATTTTATCTTTCCCTTAGATGTGTAATAGCACATACTACTTCAATGGATCAGATATTCCATTCGATCCTGAAGGTGTCTGGCCAATGATTCCAAATCCCCGGATGACGAAATACGTTAAAGGGTCCAAGGCCTATAGACAGGCAGTGAGGTTCAACAAGGTCTACACCAAGCTTTTAAAATCCCTGGAGAACGTGTTTAATGGCCGCCCTGACACGCTGGATGATGCTTTGGGGCTTATGTATTCTGTTGACCTCCACTTGACTAACCTACTGCGCACACCTGTTGAAGACATTGGAGACCCGTATATAGGACCAAATGCTGGCCCGACGTTTGATTTTACACCCGAGTAGAAGACGTCTCCGTGTTATTCATCGCATGCTTTATCCTTTATTTATTGCTGGCCTGTAATTTATAGTTGTGGTGCATATGTATAGCTTCAGTTTTACGTTTGTGTAGCTACAGCTAGTAGTTTATCGAACATTTTAACTAACTCGAATTTAGCTAAGGCAAGTATTTACCGCAAGTATTTACCACAAGTTTTTTCGGCTTTTGTTACTGATAATTTTAGGATCACGTTTGTATAACTTTTTAAGCTCTTTGAGCTCTTTTGAGGTTTAGCTTTCTCACTTCAGCTCCCAAACGTTTGTGTAAAGGAACGCGGAAACTTTGGTTTCCGTTGCTAGTAGTTTATCGAACATTTTAACTAACTCGAATTTAGCTAAGCCAAGTATTTACCGCAAGTATTTACCACAAGTTTTTCGGCTTTTGTTACTGATCATTTTAGGATCACGTTTGTATAACTTTTCAAGCTCTTTGAGCAGCCATGGCTGCGCTTGGCACTGACACCTTACTTTCGAAAGTGCTTTACTTAAGCGGAGCTTGTAAATTTGGTTACATTCACTTATTCGGGAGTAGTTTTAAATGTACGTTAAGGCGCTCTGGGCACGTATTCATCCGCCTAAGACTGTTATCTCCATTTCCTTTACTTTGTTCCACAAAGGAAACGTGCCAATTGACCAATTACAGCTAAGCACGAGCGCACTTAACCGTCATTTTTGAGTCGGTTTGAGAGAGTTGACTGCCGACAACGGCAGAGCGTTGAAGTTCTACACCACAATAAGGAAGTGATCCACAGACGTTGTCTGATTATTGATCATTCTGGATATCACAAAAATCTCATCCAACATTTGTTCGCGGGTCAGACCTGGAAGAGCATGACAGGGACTTGGATGCAGTTTTAAAGCGGGTGCGTGAAAAGGGGTTCACCTTAAATGGAGAGAAAAGTCAGTTTAGATTACCGAAGGTGACCTTTTAGGGCACGATCTTACCACTGAAGGTTGTTTTTCCTTTGCAGGTTTACCTTGCAAATTACAAATCGCGTGTAACCCGTGTAACCGCGTGTTAACGTGGTAGACTAAAACCTAGGTGTGAAGCACCGCGGATGATCCATTTACCGAAGTGTCTGTAACTGCACTTATTCTATACGTTTAATTTCAGGGGCACTCAGCGAGACAAATCAAATGACGAAAAGCACTGAAGAAAAGCATTTTTAAGTACCTTGTGGTGTTTGAAGTCTGTTTCAAGTGATCTTTTCATTGGCTAGAGGATTTTGTTCTACATGGGATTCCGTAGCTGAAATTTTAATGGCCAGAATATTTTAGGGAACCAAATCTTCCTTTGAGACAATGTTAGCTGAAATGAACTTTCCACAACCTTTCTAGAGAGCTATTCTCTTTTCGAAAATGCTGGCTGACGTTTTTGACTGCCAAAAACAGCAAATACGATCTTTCCGAAAACGTCAGAGGCCATGATTTCCTCATTGCAAATCTTTTCGGCCGTGTTTCAATGACGAAAATCCCAGTGCACTTCGCCTTTGATTTACGCCGAACGCCTAAGGCGAACTACTCTACACCGAACAGATATCTACCAAAGCTTGCCGTTGGGTGCCTCTATAATTCGCCTGAGGCTAGAAAGCGGGCAACGTCATCCTTGTTTGTTCTTTCTATTATTGTGTAGCGGAAGAGAAGTCAACCGGCCCAACACACCATTAAATTATAGAGGACCATCAGGAGCCATAATCGGGGACGGAGACCGTAAGCGCGCGCCATTTCTAGTATTGGCGTTGTCCCCATTATATGGGACAATAATTCTATTTATAACATAACTAAAGCAAAGCGCGCGCTGTGATTGGTTAATTTAGCGTCTACTATTTGCCCATGGGTGTACGCTCCTGACGTGTGTGTTAATGTTTACAAAGCAAATCCTTTGACAGACATTGTTTCCAAAGTAATGGCCGACGTCCTTCTCCCAGAAATGCGAAACTGAGTTGTGTGAAGATGAAACTTTATCGAGTTACTGGTGTGCAGTCGGTTGTCATGATTAAATTTTCGCGCGCTTGTTTTCTCTTGTCATGTAAGACTACACGAACATTTTTTTGTGATGTAGCTCAATAAAAGGACTTCTGTTGTTCCAATGTCTCAATGTTATGTTATAAAACAAATGGTA
>Ga0126338_10001494_pt1 | contig 15192 bp, 15 predicted proteins | sample OrbCmetagenome_2_FD_92529 | JGI IMG/M metagenome (GOLD analysis project Ga0126338, IMG submission 92529) | Coral microbial communities from Petempiche,Puerto Morelos, Mexico - Orbicella C C metagenome | ecosystem: Host-associated > Invertebrates > Cnidaria > Coral | place: Petempiche,Puerto...
ACTTTCTTCACTTTTATTTGACGTAACTTCCAAATCACCATCTTCCTCTTCCAGTTCATACTCTGGGAGAGAACAGACATCAGAGTCCTCGGACTCGACCGAATAATCGGAATCTATGTTGTCGGATGCCATTTCTTAACGCATATAAATGATTTCGGTGACTGCGAGTCACAATAAGGAGATCTAAGGTCGGAATTTTCAGATGAAACCCAGCTGATCGCACGATCGTCTCAAACGCTAAGAACTTGGCTTCCCCCGCTGACGTCACAGCTACATTAGGCCCAGATCTCCTTTCGCGCGGCCGTGAACCAGAAGATCGCAAGTTTCAACCTTCATAGATACGCGAGGATTTGATCGATTACCTTAATTTTTTTTTTAATCTTCACCAAATAATGTATTCTTTTTGAAAAGCAGTAGAAAAAATTTGGGGTTAGGGGCACTTTAACCCCGGAGGGGGGGGGGGGACTCCCATATGAAAAAGACGGGGGTGCTCGTCAAAAATTTTGAAAAGCAGCCCTAAGAGGTACTACGATCCGGTTTGTAGTGGCTTGAAACTTTTTTTCTCCCCAAGGGGTACCAATTCTTACCAAACACATTATCTCCTGTAATATTTTTTCGTCTCAATACCATTGAAGGTACCACAGAAGCTTCCGCTGTGAACCTTTTGAGGCTTAACACCCCAAGAGGTAACAAAACCGCGTTTTTAATCCCTAAAAGATACGACAAGTACCCCCGTCATTTTTATATGGGTGTCCCCCCACCCACCACGGATTTAATATACATGACAGAAACAAAATACGTGATAATGATTTTAGGATAAAACTATATACAAAATAAATTACACGAATATCGACTGCAATTCAAATGAGTTGGTCTGCGTCGACAATAGCACTGATCACCTTAGAACTGAAGCTATTCTGGAAAAGGTTTATATCACTAATTTTTCCCATAGCTAAGGAATCTTCCACTGATTTACAATTAAATACGTACGTAAACAGTCTCTTATATAAGTATGTTGAGCTCTTCTTCCTTGTGTGGCAAATACTCTTCTTGATTAATATCCAGAACTATGGTCACTTCCTCGCAATATGCGATCTCCACATTCTATACCTAAGAGGTAGATATGTATAGTATATGGTCAAAATTTTATACGTAAATCGTGTTAGTAAAAACCTGGTATACTCACATTGAATGCTGAAATAGATCTCTTGCATAGAGGAATCACTTCATAAAGAAGTATTCGCATGTTCGCGCTGCGCCAGTCAGGGTTTTACGTTATTACGCTATAAATACTAGCTATGCAACGCTCTCTCGTGGTATACCGTGGAATATCCCACAAGCTACTTATATTTTCTCGGTACACACACCAGCCTATAGGCGCATGTGTGATATCATTTTTGAAAACATTTCTCTCCCTTTAACTGCACTTAGATTTGTTGGTGCATGATCGAAACATCTTTGCATATTCTCCGGAAGTCTTCGGAAACCTTCGGAAAGTGGTCGGGAATCTTCGGAAAATCGCCAAGAACGTAATTATGTAATGTGAGAATTTCATATAATAAAAGAAAACTACATTGGTCGTTTGGCAATACGAAGAGAAATTTCGTATTTCCGCGCGGCCATGTAAGGCACCAAACTTCCGAGCTCTTTCATTTCAATAACAGCAGTTCCTGAAGCATAAATAGTTCACTGTTAATATTTTCATATCACTACTACACATTGTCCTACTTACAGCGAATGACATTTATTCGCTTCCACCAAATTCCAGTGTGACGTCATCTCCAATCAACACAAACGGGGCCCAGTGCTTCACTTCATTAAAATCGTCAGATTCTCTCATGAACTTCATGGCTTTGTTCAATGATTCACTGGCACTTCTTCCGTTTACCATGTGTGAGTAGAAACTTTCCATGAACTTCAAAGTGGCCTCGTCATCAATTGCCCACAGGGTCACCAGGACAGCACGAGCACCGGCACCAAGAAACGCTCGTGCAATGCCAACAATTCCCTCAGCTTTAATCTCTCCATGACCACTATGACAGCAGCTCAACACCACCAACTTTGCTCGAATTTTAACAGTCATCACATCTTGCATGGTTAAAAGGAAGTCCTCCTCAGCAGGAATCTGGGACGCTCGTGTAGTGTTGGGTGCCAGGGCAATTTCTCCTGTTTCCATTCGACCATGAGCAGCAATGTGTACCAAAGCAACTGAGTGAAGTCGTCTTAAGACTTCATCCTTTGTTGCCTCTCTTCCAATGAGGGGTTCTGTGTTTAGTGTTCTCCCAATCATCTGTACTTCTTTTCTCGCCCATGGCAGCTGCTCCATCGGTACTTTTCCCTGACAAACAACCTCTTGTACCCACGGGTCACCCACTAGAAGCACCCCTGTCTTACTGTGGTAACCATCCGGAGAATCCGTGATCATTTTCAAACTGGCAAGGGAGGGAACCACTCGGATCCTACAAGCCTCACACAGATGCCTGGCATTAGAGTCCACGAATGCAGCATAAGGGGCCAGACACAGTGGACCTTCGGGAACCAATATAAGTTCGTTACCATGAATTAAGTCTGCAACAGGCTCAATGAGGACGTCATAAAATGTTCTTAAAGCATTCGTCCGGAGCGGAACAGGTATGGGCGGTGTCTGAGGAGACCCGTTTGGTACCAGCTCATCTCTCAGCTTATCCAATGAGCGATCCTCGCACCTCACAGCAGCTCTTACATCAATTTCCTGAGAAGCAGTCACAATTAAAGACATCAGAAAGTCGTTCAAGTTAATTGAACTGTTATCACGAAGTTCCTTTTTCCTCAATTCCACGTCTTTTCCATCTTCAACCACCCAGAGAACAACGTCTCGTTCATCAATTGCTATAAAAACGGCAATCGAGGGAAGGAAACTGAATGAGTCGAATGTACTTTCTCCCTGTCTTTGCACCTGATACGAAGTTTCGAGCCCATAGTTCAATTCCATAAGATCATTTAGAGCTTGTGCACGTCCTTGGTCAGCAGCAGAAAGAGCTTCGATTACCTTGCCTTGTTTCAAAAATATCCGCCATCGACTAGAGTATGCCTTTTCATGCATATTTCTGTAACTAATTTTCCACTCATCTTTACCTTTCAGGTCACGCCTAACAACATCAAACATCATCACACTGGACTGAAAACAATCAAGAGCCTTGGACAGAGACCCTTGTAATTCAAAGCTCCTACCAAGACCATAAAACGATGTGGCAGTCTCAGCTCCATCTTCGACTTCTCTGGCAATTTTTAGATGACGTTCATAGTAGTCATTGGCTGTTTTCAGATCCCTTAGACTTAGATAGGCACTGCCAAGATTTCCGTAAGCCAGTCCTTCTCCTGCTTTATCTCCCACTTCCATGGAAATTTTTAGTTTTTGTCCATAGTAGTAAATGGCTGTTTTGAAATCCTCCAGACTTTGATAGGCTTGGCCAAGATTACAATAGGCCCTACCTTCTCCTACTTTGTCTCCCACTTCTTTGGCATTTTTTAGACTACGTTCATGGTAGTCAATGGCTGTTTTGAAATCCCCAAGACTGCGATAAGCGTTGCCAATATTACAATAGGCCACTCCTTCTTCTGCTTTGTCTCCCACTTCTTCTATAATTTTTAGATGACGTTCATGGTAGTCGATGGCGGTTTTGAAATCCCCCAAACTTTGATAATCGTTTCCAAGATTACCATAGGCGCATCCCTCTCCAGCTTTGTCTCCCACTTCTTTGACAATTTCTAGATGAAGGTCATGATAATCGATAGATCTTTTCAATTTTCCCAGACTTTGATAAGCGTTGCCAAGGTTACAATAGCAACTTCCCTCTCCTATTTTGTCTCCTAATTCTTTGTCAATTTTTAAAGAACGTTCATGGTAGTCAATAGCTGATTTGAAATCCCCCAGACGATAACAAACGTTGCCAAGATTACCATAGGCTTTTCCTTCTCCTGCTTTGTCTCCCACTTCCTTGGCGATTTTTAGATGACGTTCATGGTAGTCGATGGCTGTATTAAAATCCCCCAAATTGTGATAAGCGTTGCCAAGATTACCATAGGCGCTTCCTTCTCCTACTTTGTATCCCACTTCCTTGGCAATTCTTAGACTACATTCATGGTGGTCAATGGCTGCTCTGAAATTTCCCAGACGATTATAGGCATTGCCAAGATTACTATAGGCCTTTCTTTCTCCATCTTTGAATCCCACTTCTTTGGCAATTTGTAGCCCACGTTCATGATAGTCGATGGCTGTTTTGATGTCACCCAGACTATGATAAATGTTGCCAAGACTACAATAGGAGCTTTCTTCTCCTATTTTGTCTCCCACTTCTTTGGCAATTTTTAAATGACGTCCATGGAAGTCAATGGCTGTTTTGAAATCCTGCAGATTTCCATAAGCGTTGCCAAGCTTACGATAGGCCCTTCCTTCTCCTGCTTTGTCTCCTACTTCTTTGGCAGTTTTCAGACAACGATTATAGTAGTCGATGGCTGTTTTAAAATCCCCCAGACTCTGATAACAGTTGCCAAGATTACCATAGGCCCTGAATCTTTGTGCTGCTTTGTCTTCTTCTTCTTTGGCAATGTCTAGATAACGTTTATGGTAATCGATGGCTGTTTTGAAATCCCCCAGACTCTGATAAGTAATCCCAAGATTGCAATAAGCCTTTCCTTCTCCTGCTTTGTCACCCACTTCTTTGGCAATTTTTAGATGACGTTCCTGGTAGTCAATGGCTGTTTTATAATCCCCCAAATCCTCATAAGCGTTGCCGAGACTACCATAGGCCTTTCCTTCTCCCGCTTTGTCTCCCACTTCTTTGGCAAATTCCAGATGGCGCGTATGGTACTCGACAGCTGTTTTGAAATCCCCCATACATTGATAAACGTTGCCAAGATTACCATAGATAACTCCTTCCCCAGCTTTGTCTCCAAGTTCTTTTGCAATTTTCAGATGACGTTTATGGTAGTCGATGGCTGTTTTGAAATCCCCCAGACCTCTATGAGCGTCGCCAAGATTACCACAGGCCTTTCCTTCTTCTACTTTGTCTCCAAATTCTTTGGTAATTTAAGATGACGTTCATGGTAATCAACAGCTGTTTTGAAATCTTCCCGACAAATATAAACGTTGCCAAGATTACCGTAGGCCCTTCCTTCGCCTGTTCTGTCTCCCACTTCTTTGGCGATTTTTAAATGGCGCATATGGTACTCGAGAGCTGTTTTGAAATTCCCCATACTGAGATAACCGTTGCCAAGGTTACCATAGGCACCTCCTTCGCCTATTTTATTCCCCACTTCTTTGGCAATTTCAAGATCGCGTTTGTGGCACTCAACGGCTGTTTTGAAATCTCCCAAACTATCATACGCGTTGCCAAGATTACCAAAGGCCTCTCCTTCTCTTACTTTGTCTCCCACTTCTTTGGCAATTTTTAGACAACGTTCATGGTACTCAATAGCTCTTTTGAAATCCCCCAGACGATAACAAGCGTTGCCAAGATTAACATAGGCTTTTCCCTCTCCTGCTTTGTCTCCCACTTCCTTGGCGACTTTTAAATGACGTTCATGGTAGTCGATGGCTGTTTTAAAATCCCCCAGATATCCATAAACGGTGCCAAGATGGCCATACGTGCTTCCATCTCCAGCTTTGTCACTCACCTCTACGCCAACTTTAGTAAGCGTTTCCATGAGATCTCTCAGACGGCGATAGGCAACTGCACTATTTAAATTTCTGAGAACGTCAGGGGCGTTGGTAGCATTACCACAAGAAGTTTCTTCTTCAACATTATTTCCTACGTCTTTGGTAGTTCTCGGTAAACAATCTGCCCTTTGCTAGCACACAAAAAAATACTTGATTATTGACAAATAACAAACATCGGTGGAGGGTATATTAGAAAATACCGTCCTTTGCATCAAAGTTTGAACAATTCATGAAAAGAAATATGATCTGATTGGGTATCAAATGTTGAAAAGTAATATTGGTTTTCAAATTTCAAAGGTTTGGGAGCAAGGATGGCGCAGTGGCGAGAGCGCTCACCTCCCACTAATGTAACTAGGGTTCGATTCCGACCCGGTGCCATATTTGGGTTGAGTGTTGTGTTGGTTATCGCCTTCCTCTGTGGGTTTTTCTCCTGGTACTGCAGCTTTCCTCCCTTCTTAGAAAACCAATATTTCTCAACTCAAATTGGACCAAGATAGAGGACCAACTTGAAAACAGGCCATGGCAGATTGGGGTACCTCTTTAAATTTTTTAATTTATCGTTAAGTTTGATCGAAAGGCTAAGCCTCCTCAGTTTTTATTAAACACGACGTTTGTGACAAGATCTGCTGTTTCGTAAGGACTTTTTTGTATCTTTTCTATCACAATTAAATAATAACTTCCTGTTTGGAAAATTCTATTCAACATGTGATAGTCAGAGCTTTTGATTTAGGGCAAGAAATTTATTTCTGGGGTACAAAACAACCACAAAATAATTCAGACAATATTTGACTTTCTCAGTAAAGCTACGAGTACGCTTTTTTTTTTGTATCAATCCTCTTGTTGTAACAATATTTACCTGGTCTATTGGAGTGTCAGTTACATGCATGCTCCTCATTTTCTGTCGATTGGTTTCTTGTGGTGTATTTAGTTCATTAACACACCTGGTCTGTAAATCAACCAATGTGTTGTTGTTCTTGTCAATCTTCTTGTGGTCAAGTCACGTGACACAAAGTAAAAAAGGTAGCGAAAAGTGATCGAAACGACAGAAAATACATTAGTTCTTATTTGCCTATTTTCTTGGTAACTAAGAAAGGAATGTGTTTAAATATAGTTTAATTAGTTCTATTCAAGAACTTTTTGGTATTGACATCACTCAGGCATTACCACCGCAATTTTAGAAATAGGAAATTTTGATTTCAAAGTCTTCTATTTCTAACTTCCTAAGTTTCTGTCATTTTAATTCAATTTTGCTATTTTTAATTTCAAAGTTGTGGAGTTAATTTACGACAAGTTTTTTTTTACATTAAGGAAAGTTTCGTTTCATTACATTCTAAGCCTGGATTTATTTGTCATGCCTTAAGACTGTAAACAACAAAGACCTGTGCAACCAATACAAGCAAGTGATCTTGTAAAGCTAAATTCTAAATTCCAATTCGATCGGGAATTCGAGGGCCACGGGTTTGTCAGTCATAAGACTGTTGTGTGTTACCCTTGTTAAACAAAGCTAATTTATTTTGTAATTTATTTAAAACTTTCTTCTGACTACATTGTCGGTTAAATCACCGGTTACATCGTCGATTGCCTTGGTACAAATATAAATTGTGGCAACGTCAGAATTATACGGATGACTGAAACAGAGTGAGTCTAGAATAACCTAGTGATGGACCAAAGTTATTCCTTATCCTTAATTTTCGTCTGTAGAGAAGACTGTTGCGGTAGGTACCATGTACCAGAAAATTGTTATGGCGAGTTTCCGTTTCCGCTAGCCAAACAGTGTTCTCCAGAGTTAATTTCCCGCAAGTTTTCAGAGCGTTTCCTGCTCAGTTCAGTTCCAGTGTTTGTCAGTCAACCAAACACCGAAAAAGGTATGGTCACAATCCCCCATTTTGGTAGGCTCGATTACCAGCCGCTGTTTGGAAAAGGAGCCCGCAGTAGTATAGAGGGGATTAGTCAAATACCGTTTCACAGAGGGAGAAATATTTCCCCGTTTTGCAGCCCCCAGCTTCAATTCCGAAGCTCGCAAGCTCACTTCGGTTGAAGTTGGGCTTCAAAAACGGGGAAATGTTGCGTCCCTCTGCGAAACAGTATTTGACTAATCCCCTCTATACTACTACGGGGAAGGAGGGAAGGGAAAGGATTCCAATTAGATAGAAACGACCCCGCTGTTATACCGCCTGAACAGCGGCAATGGTTCGAGGAAAAAACAAGTGTGCATGATTGATGCGTAGCAGGAAAGAAAACTGTGGAAAGAGCTGTGTCGGCGTTTATTGCCGGCAGCACAACTATCAACTCAAGAAAGGAAGGAAAATTGCTGCCCCGTGCGGCAGCTGTGGAGTTGGGGTTTTGTGTGATTACCGTCTTTGCATTTCTTGCGGCGGGAGCGCGCTAAAACACCGGCTAATCCGCAAACACAAAAAAGCAAAGAAAACTTTTGAACTTGTTTTGCTTGAGCTCAAGTCAACCGTATTAGAGAAATGAACACCTTAAGTTATATCGTTCACGTCATGTCTGATGTTACCCAAAAACTTGAAGAAATTCTGAAAGAAGAGTTCGCAAAATTTGATCCAGCAGCTTTGCAGTATTTAGAGCAATTACTTGCAGAAAACGAGCCAGCTGTTAGAAAGATTGTTCAGAACGCGCTGGATGAACCTATTTCCCAAGAAACGGACAAGCGTTTGCAAAAACCTTTACTTCCAAAACCTTACCAACCAAGACCCCCTCCCTGACAAAGAAAGGCGAGAAAACAGCAAGAGTTTCTGAGGGAGTACGACCCTTTTCCTGCGCAGAACATCCGAGCAGTGACAGACTATCAGAACGAGCTTCTGGACCTGTTCGATGATGCAACGCATGAGGGGGAAGAGAGTAAAGGACGGCGTTATATTCGATGGCGCTTCATCAGAGGTCTGGAAAAAGACCTAACAACAAACTTTATGGAAAAAATTCGAGGAAATGTTGACACATCGTTTTACCTGAGGCATGTTTTTTCGTATCAGTTGCGCAACATTGAAGATGGAACGGTGATTCTGTACTACAAAAACCACGGCTCACCTTGGATGAACAGACTGGCAGAGGCAGAAGAATGGTTGAGTGAAGAAGAGATGAAACGACTGGACCATGACAAAATCGAAAGACCATCAACAAAGTGGGAGTTTGTAAGCTTTTTTAATGTTGACCCGAAGGTTGTGATTGACCGTCAACCGTTGTTGGGCACAGGCTCTTTGCCAGAATGGCTGCGGAACCTTGCCCATGGCGGGGCGATGGCGGCTTTGGATACGTATAAAGACAACTTGTGTCTTTGGCATTGTATCGCTGTGCACCGAGGGGTGCGTGTCGATCGAAGCACAAAAGCAGCCCGCGGTCTAGCCAAGAGTTTCTTCAAACTCAAAACCATACCGACCGACTGCCCAAAAACGTCTCTGGATGAATTAGACAAGGTTGAAAGGCATCTGAATCAAGGTACAGCTTTTTCGGCCTGGCTCGGCATCTGGGTGTATGAGCCCGAGAGGGCGGAAGAAGTGGTATGTCACCTTAAACGAAACCCCTCAGCTAGTTTGAAGAACATTCTGACAATCGGTATCTACGAAGGGCACGCGTGCGTAATCAAAGATATTGCCAGGTTGGCCAAAAATTATGCATGCACTCATTGCAGAGTTAGATTCACACAAGTTTGCCATCTCCAACGTCATTTCCAAACCTGCAGTGCAGGAAAAACGGTAACCGATTGCCCGGGTGAAAGGGTAGAAGCCCCGCAGACAGCTTTCAAGAAAGCTTTCTATCCAAAGGACAACGCTTCCAAAGAATCGCTTGTGTGGCTTGAACGAGAGGCCAAGCGGCGTAAAATCCAGATTCACCACGCAATGTCCGGGCACGGTGGCAAGCGTTGGGTTGAGCACGCACCTGTGGACGGGTACAATCCCGCAACAAAGACTGTATTTCAATACCACGGCTGCCACTGGCATGGGTGTCGAAAATGTTACCCACACGATCGCGACAAAAGCATTTACCGCAACAACCAAACACGTGAAGATATGTACCAAGCCACAATGAAACGCACAAGATTCCTGCAAGAGGCCGGCTACCAAGTTATCGAGGCATGGGCGTGCGAAGTTGGGAAAATCGACGCTGATCCGCCACGGGCCGAAACAAAAAGCTACCCGCACATGATCTTGTACGATTTCGAGGCGTATGGCGATAATAATCATCGCAGGGAGCCGACGCCCGCGCTCACGATAGAAAACGTGCACGTGCCAATTTCGGTGAGCGTTGGCGACACCCTTAAAAGAGAGCCCACCCACATCTGTGAAAGAGACCCAGCGGAGCTGGTCTGCAAGTTTATGGAAGGGCTGGAGAGACGCGGAAAAACATCGGGCCCAGGTACGGGCGAAGTTTGTGCCAGAAGACGTGCACCTACTTCCAAAAGCGTAGCGGCAAAAAATCAAGGAATGGCACAACCAGGTTCCTGTCGTCGGGTTCAACTCAGGCAGTTACGATCTGAATCTGATCAAAAACCACTTCGCTGGCCGCCTTGCTGAAACATCCCCCAAAGTCAGAGTGGCAAAAAACGGGAACAAAACCATGTTCTTGCTCACTTGGGGATTCTGTTTCCTTGATATCATCAACTACCTTGGGCCGTGGACGAGCTACGAGAAATGGGTGAAAGCCTACGAATGTAAGACAGTGAAATCATGGTTTCCCTACAAATGGTTTGACACCCCCGAAAAGCTTGATTTCCCTTGGCTCCCAAAATACGAGAAGTGGTATTCGAAGCTAGAGGGCGGATACGTTCTCACGCGGGATGAATGGGAGGGGTGCCAGCGATTGTTCAAAGAAAAGGGCATGCGCACCTTCTCAGACTGGCTGCATTACTACAACAATCTTGATGTGGCTCCCGGCCTTCAGGCTCTGGAAAAGATGAGAAACTTCTACACCGAGAAGGGAATCGACATTCTGAAAGACGCTGTCAGCATCCCAGGTGTGAGTTTACATTACTTGCTCCGGGGGGCGGTTGAGCGTGACGCGGAGCTTTACAGCCCGGGTAAAGAAGCGTATGAGATGCTGAAAGAAGCTGTTGTCGGGAGCCCAAGCCTCGTTTTCACAAGGCACCACGAAGTTGATGTCACAGAGATAAGGTCTCATCGAATATCAGAACTGCGTCTTTGCAAAAATATCCTTGGTTATGACGTCAACACCCTCTATCTTTCGACCATGCTCAGAGAAATGCCTTGCGGGAAGGAAAGGGTCGTGCACTACAGCGGCACGTTCCAAGCGGAGGTGGCTCCTGTACTAACGCACAGGCTCAAAGAAGGAAATTGGTTCGGATTTGCTGAAGTCGACATCAAGATTCCAGAGCGCTTGCGGCCAAAGTTTGAGGAGATGTCCTTTCTTTTACAACAAAAAGGTGCCTGTCGAAGCTGTGCCGAAACATATGGCCGATTACTTAACTCGAGCCGGCAGAAAGCACGGAGACGGAAAAAAACTTGTGGGGGCGCTGTCTGCAGAAGGGTTGTTGGTGTACGCCCCTCTGCTTTGGTACGTGAACCACGGGGCGGTAGTCACAAAGGTTTACAGAACAATCGACTACCAACCGGCCAAGATCTTTTCCTGGTTCGTGGAGCAGGTGACGGAGGCACGCCGGACAGGAGACGTGGATAAAAGCAAGGCGCTGCTCACTGAAGTGTTCAAACTTCTGGGAAACAGCCCGTACGGGAAGCTCATTGAAGCTTTGGAGCGGCAAACAAACGTCAATTACACCAAAGACGAGAAGGTAGTGGACAGAGCATTGCGAAGCGTGTATTACTCTGATCTTAACGAGATCGGGCAGGCGTATGACTTGGAAAGCCGGAAGCCTCGGATCACAATCGGACGGCCATTTCAGGTTGGAATCGCTGTCTATCAGCTGGCAAAGCTGCGGATGCTGGAGTTCTATTACGACTTTCTCGACAGGTATATTGACAGAAGAGATTTTGAGCTGATCCAGATGGACACGGACAGTAACTACATGGCTATCTCTGCAAAGCATCTCGAGGACATTGTTCGGCTGGATCTGAAGCCAGAATTCGAAGCGCAAAAAAATCAGTGGCTGGCTTGGGACAAGTGGAGCTGCCACACTCCAGGTCTCTTCAAGCTTGAGTGCGAGGGCAGCCGGATGATTGCGCTCTGCTCGAAGTGTTATTTCGTCGACGAAGCAGAGGGCGAAAAAAAGAAGTTTAGCACAAAGGGGATGTCAAAGAAGCAGAACGAGATCATGGGGCAGCGTTTTAAGGCAGCGATGGAAGGCAGCAAAGACATGGCAACCAACAGAGGTTTCAGGATGCAGGACGGGCAGATGGTCACTTACGAGCAGCAGAAGCTGGGGCTGAGCGCTTATTACGACAAGCGGTGGGTGCTGCCCGATGGGATACACACCGAACCAATCGAATTTCACATTTAGTTCACATCAGCCAGAGGAAGAGTAGTGTTTGGAGGGACAACGAGCAGTTCTTCACGGACGAAGCCGTGCTTGGGACCGTCGCGCAGATAGTAGAGAACGGGTTGATCCGGTTTGGTGAAAGATCTTTCAATGCTGTAAACTTTCAAAGACCAGATTGGATCTGTGGCTCTTTTTACACCGCCTTCAAGCTTGCCAGGCTGGTAGAGATAACGAACTTGGACAAGAGAGGGGAGTATTTTTTCACTTTTTCCAACAGGCCTTGAATAAGGTGTCGACGGCCTTGCATAAACAGATTTTTCTTTGATGGCAATGGCGGGTTTCTTGCCGATAAGGCTTGTGACCTCGTTGTTCAAAGCCGAAACAACTTCAGGAAGTCTTTTGACCCAGGCAGTGGACCACTGGCCCACAGGGAGTCGCATTTCCACAGCGTACTGGTGTCCGAAGAAGCGCTCAGCCAGGGTGCGGTGTAAACGTTCAACAGTGGCCTGGTCGCGGTGAATGTCAACGCACCCGCGCCGGATATATGTTTTGTGTTTTTCCATCTCTTGTGTGACAGCGCCCATGAATTCGCACGCGGGGTCAGCCTGCAGCATTTCTGGCAATTTCAGAGGAGCGCACTTGTAAATCTTCTGAAAGGCCTGGGCGACCTCATCAGAATTTTTCTAAGTCAGGGGTTTGGCCTCTTTGTAGCGGCTGGCCACGTCGACAACGGTCAGCACATATTTGAAGACTTTGCGCCCGCGGGGCAGATTGTCGTGCGACAGAAAAAGAAGGTCCGCCTGGTGGACCTTGTTGGGTGTGGGAACGTCGAGTTTCGGCTGAGGAATTCGCCTCGGAGCGGGGAGGAATATCTGCCAGAGCACTTGCTTGATCAGCCACTTTTTTGCGGTTTCTTCAGGTACCTTGCCGGCTTCGGCTAATTTTTTTGATCGCGGCGATACCTTTCCAGTAGTCCCTGGGGCCGTAGTATATCTTTCCGAGTTTGTCGTCCATAGCATTACTATAAGGATGTGTGAAAAAGTTCAAACGAACCGGAAGGTTGCGTAGCCCAGAGCGAGCGCCCCGGCGCCCACGAACATTAGTTCACCATTTTTCTGCTGCTCACTTGGTTGATATAAATCTGAGAACTTGGGCTCTTTGGGGGGTATCATTTGTTTGTCAGGATATGCCTTGTTGTAGAGTTTGAAGGCATAGTCAGTGTTGGTGAAGTTCTGCTTGGCCTCCGCCTTTGTTTCAGCATTAGTCGCAATCCAGTCAAGAAGTTTGGTGCGGTTGCGCGTGTATTTGGCGTAAGCTGCTTCGTACGCCTCGCGAGCTTTCTCATGGCGCTTTTTTTCTTCAAGTGCAGCTTTGTCGCCCCCGCCAAGCGCCCTCATCAGATAATTACCTCCGATAAAAGCCGCGGCATTCAACACAGCCCCGCCAACCATAATCGCGATGCTCGCCATGGTGTTATATAGCAGAGTCTTTTTTTAAAATCATTAATTTTACTCTGTTTGAGGTTCTTCTTGTTTTCAGCAGGTTTGCAAGTTGGTCGCAACCCAGTCGATAAGTCTTTTTTGTTCGATCTTGTGTTTTTCTTTTGCATTTAGATACGCCTCGACGAATTTGCCGTGGACCTTTTTTAAAGACTATATTTTTTATACGCATGTTTGACACAACCCTGTTGAAAACTTCTTTTTTGCGGTTGATAAACCTCTAGAAACTCCTTGACTGCTTCATCGTAGCTCTTTTCTTTTTCTCTAGCGGCTCTGAAAACAGCCTCGTGAACATCGATGCTTACAGTAATTGCCATGGCGCAATATAAGAGACTTTTTTATTCAAAACATTAATTTTAGACGCTGGTGGGAAGGATTTTTTGGTCCTCGAGGTACTTTTTGAGCTCAATGCTACCCGCCATTACGGTGGTGAACTTCACGTAATTCATCGCACTGCTGCTGGGATCAGAAGTAAAATTCTCTTTTACAACCTTTTTTGCGGCGCAGCCGATGCCTGCCACTAAGCCAGTGAGAGTAGCGGCGTCAATGACGGTCTTAACAAGCTTGTTGTCTGACATTGTTGCGTCTGCTATTATGGAAAAAACAAAAGTTTAAAATGAATTAATCTGTCTTTTCTGCAGCTGCTGCTGCTGCTGCTTCTTCTTCTTTTTCTTTTTCTATTCTTCTTATTTCTTTTTCTATCATTCTTCTTTCTTCTTCTACGGCCATGTCATCAATAAATGGTGCACTCAAAAGATCGAGGACTGTATCAAAAATCTTTGCGTTGAACTCGTACCATAATACCGTGATGCCAAAAATTGCGGCTGAAGAGACGAGAATCTGGGGAAAGTCAACTCTGAACATGTTGAATATACTCCACTCGCAAAAGTTTAAATCATTTTTTTAAACCTTTCGGCTGTGTCGCGCGAGCAGGTTCTGGCTCAACACGCGCGAGCTCAGGGGTGGGCTCAGGCGTTTTTTTGCCGAATGCGGCCTTGAGCTCTTCACGTTTGTAATAAATCCCGACCAGTGAAATGACTAAGCTGCCAACAGCAAGCCATTGGGTGGTGCTGAGGCTGCTATTTTTTCACCGCTGCACTTTGGGCTTTCACCTTCGGTAGTCGGGGCTGGCTCAGGGGCCGCGGTGGTGGCTTTCGCCTTGTTGTTCGCCATATAAGCCTCTGCTGCTTTTTTCTGTTGCTCCCGGGCCAGCCGCATTCTTTCAGCAACCATTTTTCCAGCAGCCACACGCTTGGAATTTTTTACGCGCTGCGTAGTTGCAGTCGGAGTTGTCGCTTGCTGTGAGATATCGACGGCAGGGGCTGTCTGGGTCTCGCCCTGAGGCGCACTCTCGGATTGTTCGGTTGACATTCTGAAACAAATGCGTATGCTGAGCAAATATAATGCTCAGAAATTACTCTCCGGTCGTTCTGCAATCACCCAGCGGGCGTTGAGGACTGGTATTGAGGAATTTCTTCCAATTTCTGTTCGTCCTTTCTCTCCAAATGCGAGTTAAAATCAATATGTTTTGTGGTGATCAGCGCCGCGTTGGCCGCAGCAAGAAACCGGCCGCACTTCAAAGCAAG
>Ga0126338_10001496_pt1 | contig 15190 bp, 9 predicted proteins | sample OrbCmetagenome_2_FD_92529 | JGI IMG/M metagenome (GOLD analysis project Ga0126338, IMG submission 92529) | Coral microbial communities from Petempiche,Puerto Morelos, Mexico - Orbicella C C metagenome | ecosystem: Host-associated > Invertebrates > Cnidaria > Coral | place: Petempiche,Puerto...
CAAACATACTTTTCCGGTAATCAATCCCCTGCATTCTATTTTGTGTTGAATCTTACTGAAGTCATGGACAGTATATTTCTAACTTGAAATGCGTGTCATTTGTTGTCCAAGGACTGACAGTTCGGGCTATGAGCAAACTTCCCCCATCCCGTCCAGGAAAGGTTTTTTACCTGCATCATGTGTGAATCGTGCCTAACAATTCGGAATGTGTTGGCTATTAAACAAGATCGATCGTCTACCGTTTGTAGTATTTTATTGATAGTAAGTCATGTTTCTTCAAACTAATTTGCGACTGGAAGTTACTTTGTTTCCATAAATGGAATTTCGTTGGAAATGTTTCTTGCTTGATACTGCATACCATGATGACTTCAATTAAACAAACATGGACAGAATTGTGTTGTTGTTTTCTCAACAATTTGACAAACAGATAATTTCCAACCGTAAGTAGATACTCACTTGCCAACCATTCAAATGCTTGAAGTCATCCATTTGAAAACATGTGAAAACATGAGATAACTGTTTAAACTCTTCAAGTCATCCCTTCGAAAATTTTTGCCAGCCATTTTAACACTTCAAGTCATCTGTTCGCAAATTCTCACTAACCGTTCGAATGCTTTGCCAAGCCGTTAGCCAAGATTCAAGAACCGTTAAAACGTTTCCAGGAAGTAATAAACGGACAGGAAATGCCTTTAAAAGTATTAAAACATTTCTAGGAAACATTTTAATGCTTTTAAAGGCATTTACTATTCGTTTATTATCTTTTTACTATCCATTTGTTTTTAGCTGTTTGATGGATAGGGGCTAGTGTATGCTTTTCTGTGTAAGGTCACAAATACCCCTGCTGGTGTACTATTAATTTAATGACTAGATTATGAGCGTAAATTTTTCTTTCGCATGATAGCTGACAAGGATGCAACCCAAGTTGACTATCACGCATAGAAATCAAGACCAAATAATCTAATTGTTTTAGTATAAATCTACTAGTTGTTCAGAACTTTATCTGAATCCTCTTCACGGACTCTTTGAAAATCCAACGAAGTAGGTGTCATTTTGTATACAACCGCACACTGTTAGGCTAGTACTCACTATCTTATAAGGTTTTATTATTCCTAGTTTTTATTTTGATTTTTACAGCTAGTTATTTTATTTTATTCATGTTTTAAAATCGTTGTAAAGCACTATTGGATAGTGATAGAAATAGTGCTATATTATTACTGTTGTTATTATTATCTACAACAGAATAGTTAGAGTAGTGTAGCCAATATGAGAAAGGCTTTTATGATAGAGTACTGGTAGATTTATACTGCTTATCAGTGAACTCTGCATTGCAATGCCTGATGAAGGTATTATTCCTTAATACATCTCTGTCAATATGATGTCATGAACTGTTTCAAGTTCAACCAAGCATTTCTGTATGGAAAACTCTGTTGGTATTATCCTGATAAAAACATTCTGATAGACTGTTAACACACAGCATATCTGCTCTTTCAAGAAGGCAAATGATCAGTAAAATGCCACTCTGCCAAACTGCCATTTCAAGCTTAACTTTAAGCTATTTGGAAGTATTGCATTTCCCACTTCATTAGAATCTGCAGTTTGTGGAGTTTAAAGTTAACCCAAACCTTTTCTTTTTTTCAGGTATGACGGGAGAAAGAGGTGAGTTAAGTGCTCCAGTTGTGTCTTTAATTCATTGCTCTGGTAGAGAAATGGCACATGCCATTTTCTGTTCCTGAGTTCTGGGTTGATGAAAATTGTGCAGAACTTCACCTAAGCAGACTAAAATTGTCATGCTGAAAGAACACCCAGTGCTCTGATATAACAGTGATAAAGAATTGCTTATCACTGTTTGTCATCTTTAATATTTCAATCCATTTGTAATGGGTATTGTATCAATGTTTGCTGTTATCATTATATTCAAGCCATTCATACTATTGTTCGTTGTTTTTTGTCATGTTTAGGGAGAAAAGGCGCCACTGGTGATCCTGGTCCGCCAGGTCCTCAAGGTCCCCCTGGCATCAATGGTGAGTGTCATAATATTTTAGTTAATCAGCAACAATTAATAATAATAATTAATTGGTTTCTACAGAGTGTTTGAGCAATGATGGCAAAAGTCACTAAATATTACTAAATAAACCTCATGGCATGGTAATATTTTGAATACAGCTAAGAAGAACGTACTGAGACTGAAGCTCTCAAACTGACCCTGCGAAAAAAAAGTGAACTTGAAGTTATCCATATTTCAATTAAAACATACATTTCGTGTTAGTTGAAACGACAATAACACATGCTTTGAGCATTCTTACAAGGTTTGGCATTAAGTTTCTCGAGAACACTTGAAAATTTAATCACGGGGTCACTTAGAAAAATGAACTAAAAGTAAGATGTTTTCAATAGTATTCCAAAAATTACCATGCTATGAGTAGATTTTTAGTAAATAATTTTTGCAGTTATTGCTCGAACTCCAAGCGGAATCTGCCTTAAAAATAATTAATGATAAATAGTTTTTATTATGTAGTAGTACATGACTGTGTCCTGTCAATTTTAATTTTGGCCAGACATTGATTAGCATTTAATGAATTTACATACACATATAGTCTGACAACTTAATCTATAGCCATACCTGAAGTAATGAGAATGTTTATTAACTGATGCATTATAGGGTGCTTGTCAAAGCAGATATTCTTTTTACATTTTATGGAAATCCTTAGAGGTTATTTAAACAAAACAAACTAAATCCAATGCATATGTTTCGTAATTTTTCACGTTTCAAAGAAAACATTGTTAGTTAAGTTAAGTTTAGTAAATATAATGAGTTTGTCACCAAAGTGCAAGATGGGTAAGTTCAAATAGATGAGCAAATAAAAAGAATCAAAATAGTATGGGATGTGACAGGGGAAAGAAACAGAACTAGTGTGCCAATTGTGATCTAACCCCTTACTACACTCAACATACACTCAACGTATACACTAAAAATTAATACAAGCAAATAAAAATGTGATAAATATGTAAATTATGGTATAAGACCTTACTAGGTTTTAGCCTGGAGGACTATAAGCTCCGCGCTTTGATAAATAAATATTAATTAAGTTGGTCTTAAATGTAAGATCTTCGCATCTAGAAAGTTAGGTCATTTTGGTGCTTGGTTATGATCTGAGATCATATTGTAAAATGTACAGATCACTTCACAGCTGTTACATAAGCCAATGAAATTTATTTTTCCATTTCTAGGAATGCAAGGGCATCAAGGATTACCAGGTATGATTGCAGTAAACATCATGCTTCATTTTGGGGTTACATTGGCAGGAATTACACTTTGTTTCATTGGGATAAAGAAATTGCGACCATTTGTAGTTTGAATCCTGGTGACTTTTCAAAACATGAATTCAACCGTATGTGATTAATCATTTCCAATCACCATGGCAACTAAAATGGTTGTTTGGAGCACAAGGTCATGAAGTAGCATTGGTGGCGGTAGCAGTATCACCCAATTGTATTAGCAGTAGCGGTAGCGGTAGCAGTAGTAGTAGCACCAATGGCAGCAGCAACTTAGTTTCAAGAGGCTCCCATACCACTGTTTAAAACTAATAAGAAAGTGGCCCTCTATCCTAAAAATCAGTATTAGTATTCATTGCGTGCAGAGATTGTCAACTTAATATGAATGTGACTTCATGATAAGATCAGATAAAGCTAGTACTTTTTGTTGGGATAGCAATGATATATGAACTTACATTGTTACATCAACTTTGCCCTCAGGTAATCCTGGTCAGAAAGGAGAGCCAGGAGATAAAGGCGATACAGGCGTGGGACTGCAGGGAGAAACAGGTATCGTACTGTGTATAACCTGATTGATGTCATTAAAAATGTTCAAGCCATGCTCTGATGTTAATCCACACATTTGATTGGCTAGCTGTGCCCGCATTTACTTGTTAAGAATGAGAATATTGGCTTTCGATTTCTTTGAAGTGATAGTTGATGCAGCCAAGACAACTGTCACTTCAGTGGAATGGAGAGTGAAAAATGTTATTATTTTGGTAGAATTCTAACAAAATGTCATTGAAATAACAATTTCCAATCGTTCCTCAACATATTAAGTAGCGTTAAATCTCACGCTCTAGGGAAATCACCCACGGAATAATCTGTGAATTAATACTCTTCCTCATACCAAATGTTAACTTTTCTCCTCTGATTCTACTTAGTGAATATGTATTGTACATAGAAATGTTATGTTTATCCTGCATTACACAACTCATTGTCTTTCTTTGTAGGTCCCCCTGGGCCTCCAGGGAAAAGAGGTCCAGAAGGTAAAAAAGGAGACCCGGGAATACCGGGAAAGAAGGGTGAACAAGGACCTCCTGGGGAAAAAGGCGATACAGGCTCGCTAGAAGTAAGTGCTTTATTATTGCCAGTTACTTTTTGCATTTGGATGCAGCAATTTGCTAGTATTAATTGTAATTACAATATTTAGAGAGAAGCCAAATCAGCTGACTTTTAATAACTACCCTCACCTCTGCCTTCAATTCTCCTATACATCGTGGACCAATTTGCCATATATTAAATTGATAAATAAATAGATTTTATTTTCCTCATTTCTCTATACAGTTCTGGTATTGAGTTAAAGACTTATGACTGAGTTTATGACTTATTAGAATTTTGCCATGTTAATCTAAATATTCAAATGAAATGTAAAAGTAATTTGAAACAGTCTAAAGGAAGGTTACATTTTGACAACAAATTGCTGAAGCTACATGTAGCAATTAAATCATCTTGCAGGGGTGAGCAACCTTCAGTGACATTTATACTTTATAAATCTAACATGGTGATTTGCGTGGGAATGTTTGTTGGATAAACATGTGTGTGTTCTGAAGTTTGTGGAGAAAACTTACTGGGGATGTTTTTTTTTTTTTCACAGTCATCACAGAGGCCATCTGCACACCTCACAGGGCATACACGGAACACCCAAAACTCTCCAAGATCAGGTAGATAAAAACTTTCTTCAATGTCTTTTATTTCAAGCATCATAACCATGATATCCACAAGCAGTAAGATCTCAGGATGATCTGAAATGAATTTAACACTGTCACAGGGCAGGAAAAAAAAAATTGAGATCTAGTTGCCTGGTCAGCAAGTTCATTTTAGTTTATTTAATTGTCCCCACTAAAATATTACTTGCCCAATGGGTGTTTTTCTTCACCATCTTGAATCTACCACATGCTTTGTTAGTAGTGCATCTGTTGTGTGCAAGATCCAATATGGCAGCCAATTATGGCAACTGGAGAGCAAACACAAGCAAAGCATGCTTGGATTTTAAATTTATCTATGCTTTCAACTCAGTGTTTTGCTCATCTTGCAGTCTTACTTTTTTAAATTGTTTTTGATTGGAAATTATCACTAATAAGACTACTTGACCACCAGACCACCAAACTTCCATTTTCACTCCCCCAAGAGCAAAATTTACTTGCCCTGGACAATCAGACCTGGGTTTTTTCCTGCCCTGTGTCAGTCATAGTTTAAGTTCCAGACTGGAGGAAAAGTGTTTCTGTTATCTGGCAAAACTCTGGAAGTAGACTACGTATATAAGAATCCATTGATTCCAACTTAGGAAAGTGTATTATCTATGCTCTTGTTGTACACTACTAACAAAATAGAACAATCAATGTTTACAAAGATTAATGCTGATGTAGTGGACTGTTTGAGAACTCAAAAGCCACTGATGAACACTCTGCAAGGTTTTTTACCTGATTATTTGGATTTGGCCATGTTGTAAAATAGCTGTCATATAGTGGGCCTTTTCAACGATACTGTGGCCATTTTGAATTCTGTTATTTCAAATAACTGTTTTCAATGTTCCAGATAAGTGAGGACTCTCAGGTCAAAAACCCAACAAGGTCAGCTACATGACAAATTAATAGAAAATTTATAATGATTTGGTGGGAGCAGTGGGAATTGACCCATTCAAATTCCTTATTGATACCCTGCCCTAAAAACTTATCTGTTACCCTGTATTATGGGATCCTTAGGGGCAAACAGGTACTAATTTGGATCCCATAATAGCTATTGGAAACAATAGTCTTCAAAATGGTCACCGTATCGCCGAAAAGGTCCATTATGTCCTTTTCAAAAATAAACTAGAGATCATCATGATGAATCAAGACATGCAAAACATGTAAATGCCTATGTTGCCACTGTGCAATCATAACCTGAATAGATGGATTTGGCCAACAGGTGTAATCCTTGTTGCCACCCAATTCAGATCAAATGATGATTCATTTGGGAGATTACAACTGTGCAATAAATATTTGTCACATGCAACTGATTGCATGAGAGTATGTACAAACAGGACAATAGTAACCTCCCAGATGAATCACCACATGATCTTAATTGGATGGCAACAGGGGTGTAAACACGTCAGCTGATTCCATCAATTTTTGAACCAAAATTACAATAAGACTGCCACCAGTGTAAAAGGACTGTATTATTTTGCACTAACTCTAACTCGGAGCAGTGGGCCTCTGCCAAAGTGTTTTACACTTTGGTTTCTGTGCTCTCTTTTTGACAGGCTTCTTAACTGGCTGGAATGCCTCACTGCTCCGAGGGGGGATGTTATATGGACATGGACAACTCACTGTCCCTACACCAGGAGTGTATTTTGTGTACAGTCAGCTTTACTATACAGCACCCTCGGGAAAGAGCTTGAATTATTATGTTTGTGTAAACAGGGTAGTGAAAGTAATGAGTGTCCAGTCTGGGAGACACTCTTTGAATACTATGTCGCACAGTTTCCTAGTGTTGTTGAATGCACTGGATGTGATTACTGTTAAGCTTGGAGATGACAGTAGCAGAGCTTTTCTTGTAGAGAATGCAAGTTTTTTTGGAGCATTCTTGGTTTAAATAATGCATTGGGTGAAGGCAACTATATATTAAAATTATTAATAGCTTATTAAGGGTTAAATTGGGTTAAAGAATGAATTAATGAATACAACTAACATTTTCAAAGTATAGCTTATTTTGTCACTACAAAGTAGTCTAAAAGAATTATATATTAATTTATAGTGTTCAAAGTTTGGGCATGTGCTAGTTTAGAGGCAAGATAAAATATAACTTATATCATAATATTATGTAAATAATTAATGTACATAGTTCACAGGATGCAGTTTGTTAATGAATGATTGTATTGGCATGTTCATTTGTTGTGATTAAGTTTCTGATGACAGTGGCATGGCCCCCAAGCAGTGTTTTGATGTTTATGACACACTGACCCTTTGGTCCTCAAAAAATAAATATCATTGCTCTTTTGCATAACTTGAACAAATTTACACAAGCAGCTGGTCACTCCATAGCCTAGAATTCATAAAACTTGTTTGTTCCAGGAATTCTCAGGCACTGGGAAGACAACCTGGGATTTGCGCACTCAACAGGTGGCATGCAATATGAGAATGGAGAACTCATCATCCCACGTGCTGGAAGATACTATGTCTACAGCCAATTGTACTTTCAAGTAGAAGATGACAGAGCTCATTTGATTCACTTTGTACATCTAAATAGAACTGGTGATCAGCAGGTTATAATGCGATCTGTGACATCAAGATGTCGTGCCAAGAAATCAAAGACGTACCTCTATAGCAGCTATCAAGGTGCTGTTTTTGAGCTGCGCAATGGTGACCACATCCTAGTGGGAGTGTCAGAAGATAACACCCAGTCAATATCAACGGGTGAGTCGGCAAGCTTCTTCGGAGCCTTCTTGGTAAATTAGTTTTACAAAAGTAGGAATAATAATTATATCATGTAGCAATCAATAAATTATGCACCGTTCACATTCACTGTGGAGTAAACTGTCCAAAGTCCAGAGATGTGGAAGTAATAAGTTGCAGTGAGTAAATAGATGTCTTTGTGCACACAATTTTTCTTCAGAGCAAGGGATGGCTAAGGTGTGACCCAGAAATGTACACACTGGTCAATTGCGCAGCTATTTAGGGAAATTCATATAGATTTGCAGAGGCACTACTTTGATCTATGAGGATCTCATAATCTGTATGAAATTTAAACCTCAATTCACAGACGTTCCTCGAGTATAGGAAGAACATGCAGCTCAAGTAGCGTCTGTTACCCCTGGCTTCATTGAGCTGCACTCCCACTAGCACCCTGCACTAATATACTAACCTACAAGCACATTACCAACCATTTTGGGTTGTAAGTAAACCATAATATATCCAAACTGGAAGTAATATCTGGGTTAAACTGGTAAACAGTTGTTATGTATATTTTAAACGTGGTCCACTGCATCAGTAACGTTTCAGTTTAGCTTTGTGGTTGCAGAATTTCTTTAGGTCCAAAAATTAATTAAATGTGCTCTGAATCCAGTTTGTTTTCTTCTTATGTTATGTTTGGGCACTTAACCGTGGACTGTTTGTATTACTTTTAGTTGCCTTGAATCTATTTACAGAGTCAAACAAGGTGTTCTTTTTATGGGAACTCTGTACTGTTGTAATGCAATTTTCCAACATTGATGGGCAGTTTGGTATGCAGCTACCTTCAAATTTGAATTCAAATATCCTCAACAAAGTAGCTCCATTTGACTTTTGACAAGTTTTCTTTCCAATAGCAATACCTCTGTGTCAAAGAAGGAGAAAGCAGTTGTGCAATAGTTGTTTTATTAAGAGATTGAGAGAGAAAAGAGCAGGTTAAATTGAAATTGCCAAAGTGAAAATCATGGTTAAAAAGTTCAAATTTGTTCCCAAAGTTGTAGCTGTAGTTTGAAGAGCAGTTAACAGTTGGGTGATTTGAACAATCAAATCCTAATTATATTGAATTGTCAATCAATATTCAAACCTTACTCAGCAGCATTGAGAGTTCTGTCAAAAAGACATCTCATTTGACTGTAAAATTTCCCAGACCTTAAGCAGACGTGTTTATACAGTAGTGTTCTCTTGAATCCATATGCAAGTATTTGAGACTTCATAATCATATTTGCAATGAAAAAATCACTGCATTGGCATTTTGCAGTAGATGCTGTAATTTAGAGCATCGCCAACTTTAAGACAGTGGCAGGCATTACTAGGAACCAATCGCATCTCTTCAGAAGAAAGGCAAAATTGTATCTGCCTTGTGTAGTTATGGGACCTGCGGAACAAGCCGTAACATTATGATACTATCCGTTTGTGATCAAACAACTGTGATTTGCAGTCACTGTGGAGTCCAGTGAGTAGATTCTTGCAGTGGTTGTTTCAAACTCATTGCTAATCTGTCAGTAACAATTGTAATTTGTTTGAGGAACCAGAGACTAAATAGTGGAACTTTACTTGATGCAGTGTTGATCAGTGTTAATTTTGCCACTTTTGTGACACCGTTGTTGCCTCTATCAAGGGGTAGATGTGTTGATTATCAAGTAATCTTAATTTTATTAACCCTCATTAACAGGCTAACATTCACCGCACAAAGTAGACATTGATCATTAAGCTTTGCATGCTTGTCAAACAGGCTAATTACTGCATAATTTTGAAATTAAAGGTAGGTTTAATAGCTTGGAATCATGCTGCAAACAGTAAACAACTCTGAATGACCACATCTACATGTAGTTAGAATCCAAATGGTTATTTTTTTGAGGTTATCAAGTCTTCCTGTTAATACCGTTTAAGCAGTCTCAGAATCACATATCAGAAGTAAAAATTATGACAAAAAATGTGACGTTTTATATTTATTTTTTGACCAAATACAAAACTGATAGACTGACTTGAGTCACCAAAACTAACATTTGATTATGTATCCAAAGAAGACTCTGCCTTGACTATTCTCCGGAATCAAAATCTTAAGTGGACAGTTTTAAAATGTAGAAATCTAAGGATACCACAAACTGGTGAATAAATAAGTGTTGCCATGTGATGTCTAACGTACAGTTTGTATAAGTAATCAGACTATTCCGAGTGCAATTTGGAAACTAGCTCAAGTAAATACTGTTAAGATTAACAATCATTGCACAAGTCCACGGGGCAAGTGCAATTTGTAGTCTGTAAAACATTTATGAGAGCTTATTCATTTCAAATTACATAAAGATATCATTTCATTACTTGTTAATAATATACATGCAATTTTATTTCAACTTTCTGCAGTTTCAAATTTTTTCATGTATATCATTAACCAGCAAATTGCACAAATTTCAATTATTGTATGTATCGACGTTAATTTGTGCTTTTCCCCTTCTTATGCAAAACAATTGTCAGTTCATTAAGACTATTTTATTTGCTGTGTGTATGATTAACTTCCTCCATTTAACTCTACTGACTATATTACCTTCTTGTGGTTATTTTATTTTTGTGTTGTAATTTATTTGCTGTAAAATTGCTTGCTAGCTAGCTAGTTATATCATTTAGTATGACCTCAAAACATACCGCGACACAATCGAGAATATTATTGGTCAGTCACACTAGAAAATAGACCATTACTTAGTTAATCGCATTTTGTGTGGATTCTTGTAACAGAGCACAATCACAGCCAAATAACCATACTGAAAGTACAATGAAAAAACAGTTCTTTCTCATAAAATTGGACAAGTTGGGATTAAGAGCATACTTAGTTTATTAGCAAAGGGTACCATACTCAACTTACGTTCAATAATTTTTATTATAATCTATTTTTGGCCTAGATGTGGCAAGCCAGTTGATATTTTTAGAAAGTTTGAAAAAATGCTGGTGTATTGCCAACGTGTTTCTTATTGAAAAATTTTTTTTGTATCATTTATACTTTCATAACGACTGCATTCTGTGAAACATGCATTAGGGAACTTCTAGTTATGCCGCTTTGTTTGGTGAGTAGCTACTAATCTTAAAACATGGTAAAGGACTCCGTTAGTCATGATAATTGTAGTGTAAAATTTTTAAATTAAGGAAAGCCTCAATATTTCCAAATGAGATATTAGAGTACTCGCAACTAACTGCTGCAGCTTACAGAGTGCCGAGGCATCATTGAGGGTATTCTTTTTAGTTAAACCCAATGGGTGTTAAAATTACAAGTAATTATAACCAGATTTAACATAGGAATTATCTATGTATGGCAGAGTCCGTTTAGAACGTAAACATATCAGCTTGCTGTAGCGTAGGAGAATTCAGTGGTTTTAATGATTCCATCTGCTGTTAATATGCGTAACAGAGGTTTTCCGTGGAGATTGATCAGAAGTAGTTTTAAGAGTTGTGTCAGGAGGCTATTCAGTATATATGAACGTGTAGATAGTAATTTTCCTTGCATCTTATTACGGATCCTGAACGTGACACCAAATTTCTAGTAGCCCCTCTCTCCCTCTCTCTTTTCCACCAGCTCCTAACCTTTGATCAAGGTAGAGATAAACATTGGAGGTGTAAAACCGGGAGATGAGATCAGAGGGTGTTTTTTTTTTACCTTCCAACTCAAATACGTTTTCCGATTGGAGGAGAACGTGTCACGTGTCATGGGTCAAAACTCACTATCTCACTAGGGCGAAAAAACTTGATCTTGAACTTTCGATTCGTACGTGGTCAAGTCGTGCACCTTGAAACCTTGCGTCAAGCAAGTAATTTTTTCGCAGTTTGTGCTATTTTTGAGTTGGGAGGTATAACAAAACACTAAATGACTGGCCTTGACCCTCAATGTTCCCCTCGGCTTCCCCTCAGGGAACATTTAGGATCTCAGGGAAATAAAAGTCACTGTTTCCCTACGGGCCAGTCTTTAGAAGATAGAGGGACAGTTTCGTGTCACTGTTTACGTGAAAGGGGGCTGTCGTTCTCCCTCCATGTAGACAACTGGTATTATATCTAGTAATCTGTTCCGAGATTAATTTGAAGTAGGGCACCTGGGTGGTGTTTATCCATACATATCCACTCAGATCTCAGCAATGTTTTTATACAATTTTCAACAGTTAAATGCATTAGACCCATTGGGATGTAATCAGATTTGTCTAGTCATTTTTTTTAAAATATACATTCCTTTGTAAATTATTTACATTTAGAGTGGGAATTTTGTACAATATTTTTGTATCTTCAATGTTGCGCATATTTTTGTACAGTAACTTCATATTTCCAAGATACTGGTTTCTTTGTCTAGAGAGTTGTCTGTGAAGGTAGCTTTGTCTCTAGACAAAGTTATGGCAACTCCATACAAAGCAATATCAGTGGATAGTTCTTGGGAAAAATAAGTGCTTTTAATACTTAAAAGCTTCATATTCTGCTCTGTATTTTTTATGACGAGATATTGTCCCCACAGGCTCAAAAGAAGTTGTTTTTGCTGAACCAAATGAAAGCTATTTTTTTGCTACCAATACCACTCCTTACAGTACCAAAATGCAGAATTTATTTTCCAAAATATCGAAAAATGTACAGTAAGACTTCGGTAATGCGCGATAGGATCTACTGTGAATCGACCACATTCGTATGCTCGGTATTAGACTGGAACTAGTGTGCAATAGAGGCTCATGCGGGGGGATATTAAAAAGAGATTAATGTCATTCGCATTTTCCCGCATTAGCCTCAGTTTCAAGCTAGTTCCAGTCCAATACCGAGAATACGACACGAGCGTAGGTTTCATTCCCCTCGCTCAGAGGTTCTTTTGCATTACATTTTTTTGTTATTTACTAGTAGTAAAAACAATTGTGTTTTGTTGAGTTTCCCAAGTCGACTCTCAAGTGTATTTTGCGCCTGTGGTCGTTACTCTTCTCACATCTTCCTTTCTTGATGATTGGAAGCAGGTACAGAGCAGAAGAGCCAGCTTGAACGTGTCTAGTCGGTTTAGAAGGAAAATATTTAGGCTCGGGTAGTCTTGTAATAAAAGCTGGTAATAAAATGTTGTATTTTTATGAGCTGTCGCGTCTTTCATTGGTGGGAAGCCCCATTGGTGGGGAGAGAAATTTGTAAAGAAAGTCGAACCCAACCTAATCTCCCAGCTCCCTTTTATCCAGTCCAAATAGATCAGTGATCCAAGATCACGGTGCATCAAAGGAACCGATGAATCCACTCTGGTCAAGGATTCATCATCGCTTCCCTTGATGCAGCATAATCCGAGTGATCTTGGATCTTTGATCCTGACCCGGATCATCCCAAAAGAGCACAGCCAAAGAAACTGATGAATCCCTGCCCTGAGTTGAGTTACCGGTTCTTTTGATGCACCATTATCCGAAGGATCTCGCATCACAAATCCTGAGGCAATCATAAAGGAACTCACACTTAGGAGCTCATGTCCACTGGGTTTGTCAAACAATCTCCCCCGCGCTGGAGAAGAGTGGGTGACGAGCCGTGGACACTAAGATAGCAATTCTTTGCCAGTCCAGTGTTTTCAAACCAAGATATTGCATATAAAATAACTGAACTACTGCGCGCACTCTCATTGGTCGATAGGTGTGGTTAGATGAGAGTGGGTAAACACGGTTGTGACGTTTCAGATTCGCGCGTATTAATTTTTGAGAATTACTTTAACTTGAAAACAGCAGAGTAATCTAGCGAGCTACATGGCTGAACTAAGGACGCGATTGTCTATGGGAAAACGCGCGGAACAACGTAGAGCGAAACGCCCTGGAAATAGGAAAGAGAAAGGTCATGACTCTGTCAATTCCAAGCCCACTCTTTCCACCACCTGGACAGCTGACGGGTATTTGACATTTTGTTTTCAGAAGGCGGCAAATGCCCCACCGTTTTGCAGCTGGCGCCACAAAATCCCCTGGGTGGGGCCATGAGAAAAGTGCTAATGCCCCACCCATGGGAGAGCGACAAATTAACAAATTGACGTCAGTTTTTTTAATGCGTCTGTCCTCTGATTGATGATAAATTGTGTCATAACATTGTCAAAGTGGAGTGGTTCCGCAGTAATGTTATGACGAAATTTATCATCAATAAGAGCACAGACACAAAAAAACTGATGTCAATTTGTTTGTTTGTTGTTTTTTTTTTTTACAATAATAAGACCCCAAAATGGTCAAATGCCGGGAATAAAGGAGGGAAAAAATGCCGTAACCTTGCCTTTAACGTAAAGATAAGTGAAGTTTATTCAAAATGACGCGAACATTGTCAATAGCTTTTCTTGCTTTTTGATTGGCTACTTAAAAAAGTCCATAAAATCTCATTGGTTAAAAAGTTGGCAGTTTGACAGCTGAAAGTTGAACTTGAAAGCTTGCATAAATTAAAATTTTATCCGTCTGTGCTGTACTCTTATTGATGATAAAAATGAGCCAATCAGCGCGCGAGATATTAGACAGTTATTGTAGAAAATTATATTTTATAACATTGCCGTGCACTCGTAAACGCTAATAAAACTTGAAAAAAGCACCTTCTGTTTGTGTAAATTGGTTGTTAAAGTTTGATTTTGACTTAGACATGTACTGAAATTTTTTGTATAAAGCGTGCTGAAATCCATTCAAACACGGTCAAAAGTAATGTAAACCCGTGTCGGGAAAGATAAGGACAAACTCGCAAAGACGATCTTTCCAGAGAAAACTTATTGAGAGAAGGCTTATCCCTTCAAACAAAAATACGATCCGTTTAGATTTAACAAATAAAGAAGCCTAAGCCGTGTATTACACTGCGATAAAACACTCCGGAGATTTGAAAACACTTGAGAAACGTAGAAAGCACTCGCCTTTGGCTCGTGTTTTCTACATTTCCCTCGAGTTTTCAAATGCCCGTCGTGTTTTATCACAGTGTAATACACGGCTTAGGCTTCTTTATTTGCTTTATGATATAGGCGAAAAACAACACTTTTTCGTTCTATGTTTTATACTCTGGTAAAACATGGGTTTTTGACCAATCAGCTGCAGAGCACGCAAAGGGTCCTATCTATATTATAATATAAAATAATTACCTTTGAAGGTTTCTATTAAACCCTCTAGGCCCTTTGGTCTTAACCAACGACCAACACATACTCGTTGCTCGCCTCGATTCTCCCGCACGTGGAATGTCTAACATGAATTGAAGGGGAGCGAAGCTGGGACACGAGCTAGTTTCCAATAGGTTAAATCTCAGGAAATAATTTACATCCACGTTGTTTACGTATGGTTAATCCTCTTGACTTAATAATAAAGCAAGCTTTCGTCTTTACAAAGTATCGATTTATAATTCTTGTTATTATATGGAGAAGAGTGTTTTACTGGGAACTAAACCACTCGTAGATTCCATACGCCACTTCATCCGGGACCCGAGTGGCGTATTTTCCGTATGTCACCTTTGTGAGTGTCGTATCGTTC
>Ga0126338_10001497_pt1 | contig 15187 bp, 11 predicted proteins | sample OrbCmetagenome_2_FD_92529 | JGI IMG/M metagenome (GOLD analysis project Ga0126338, IMG submission 92529) | Coral microbial communities from Petempiche,Puerto Morelos, Mexico - Orbicella C C metagenome | ecosystem: Host-associated > Invertebrates > Cnidaria > Coral | place: Petempiche,Puerto...
GGAGAAAAACCCTCGAAGCAGAGAAGAGAACCAACACAAACTCAACCCACTTATGGCGTCGGGTCCGGGAATCGAACCCGGGCCACATTGGTGGGAGGCGAGTGCTCTCACCACTGCGCCATCGCTGCTCCCCTAAAATGTGAGATTTCTGCCTAACCTCGCCCCACACCACCCATACAATGTTGAAAACTACGAGCTGCAATTTCTTCTGATTTTCAACATTGTATTGGGTGGGGAGGGGGAACAGTAACGCCTTTTTAAAAGGAAAGCAGCGCTTTTTTCAAATTTCAGTAGTAAAAGACAGATAATTCGTTAAATTGCATAAGTGTTCCAAGGACTTTTGTCCACAATTGTAGTTAAAAATTGCTCTAAACTCATATTAAAAAATAAGATAATCACGATAAAAAAATTAGCACTGAACTTATCGTAAAAATAAGCAAACAATTTCTTGCGGAAGACTGACAAGGTGTTAGACTCCCTGATGTTAAGAGGTAGTTCATTCCATGAGCGACAAACCCGTATAAAATATGAGTTCTTGAAAGATTCTGTGCGACTAAATGGGACATTGAGTGTTAGATAATCAATCTTTCTCAAAGGCTTTTTGCAAGTTCGAAACGATACAAAGTCCAAAATATCTAGATTATACATATTCTTAAAACATTTAAAAAAGAATACGAGATCATGAATTTCCGTACGATATTGTAAAGGTAATAAATTTAATTTACTCACGCGTTCGTTCTCAGAATACTCCTTGCCGAGAATAAATTTCGTGACTCTCCGCTAAATTTGTTCTAAGCTGGTAATATTTCTTTTGGTGTAAGGCGACCATACCACACTGGCATATTCTAGACGTGACCACACCCAAGTAATATAAAATAACTTTTTAGTTCTAATATCAGTCATATCCTTACATGTCCTATGAAGCAAATTAAGCATCTGTTGAGCTCTGGACATGACAATTTCAACGTGATGATTCCAGCTTAAATCGTGGCTGATCCAAATACCCAGATCTTTTTCAACAGCAACACGTTCCAACTTGGTTCCTCCAAGAAAATAATCCCTCTCATTAGTACATTTAGTTCGTGCTACTCTTAGAACCTTACACTTTTTGACATTGAACTCCATTCGCCAAATGCTTGACCACTCCAATAACTTATTCAGGTCTTCCTGTAATTTATCGCCATCCTCTTGGCAGATAATTAGGCGAAAACACTTCGAATCATCGGCAAAAAGGGGCAATGATGTATCCCCTGAAATTACATCATGTAAATCAAGAAGAGGTGGGGTCCCAAAATTGATCCCTGGGGGATTCCAGATGTGACTGGGAGAAAATCAGATGCCTCATTATCAATTACAACCCTGTGTCTTCTGCCAGATAAGTAAGATCTAAACCAAGCTAACAGAGGACCCTTGATTCCAAGGCACTCGAACTTAAACAAAAGTTTTTCGTGGGGTACTGGATCGAAGGCCTTGGAAAAATCAAGATAAATGACATCGACTTGTTGTCTCATTTCAAGAGCCTTAGCGAACTGATGAACTACTTGAGCTAATTGAGACACAGTTGATCTGCCTGTGGAAAAAGCCAAGCTGCCATTGCGTAATATAAGGGGATATAATACCAAAGATCTTACTATAAACTTGCCTCTCCAGTAATTTAGAAAGCACATCAAGAATTGAAATGCCCCGATAGTTAGACACCAGAGACTTGGAATCACGTTTATGAATAGGGACAAGATTAGCGTCTTTCCATTTTTCAGGAAAAGCCCCCAGCTCCAAAGACATATTGAATAATCTGCATAAAGGGGTGCAATTTCCTTAGCGCACTCTCATAACAACTTGGTGGGGAGGCCCAGTGACGCTTTGTTGATATCAAGTGACTTAAGTTGATTAAGAATACTGTAAGGGCTTAGTTTTAACTCACACAATTCGTGTTGAACACTAAAGTTAAGTCGTTGTAGGCAATTAAAAGTGCTGCCATGATCGGTTGGAGCAAAACCTGAATGAAAAAAAGTATTAAATAAATTAGCTTGATCAACGGGTCTGGTCGCCTGCATTAATTCATGCTTAATAACCCCTGGAATTTTACTACTTTTCGCAATTGCTTTGTAATATGACCAGAATTTACGAGGATTCTCATTTAGGACAGCACCAAGATTGCATAAGTGATTACGCTTCTTAAATTTAACCGTTCTCTTAGCAAGCTGTCTTAGCCCGCGGAATCTGGACCATAAGAACACAGAGTTTTTTTACTTAGCTTTACGCCGGATTCTGTTCTTCTTTCTGATAAACTGTAATACGTCGCTGTCGATCCACGGGGGTCTGTTGGCATCCCTAATAAACACCTTAGGAACAAATTCATCCACACATGATAGCAACAAGTCTACCAGCAAGCAGCACTGGTATCAATGTTGTTGTCAACAAATACAGTGTCTTACGGGAGGTACCGCAGCGCTTACTTCAAGCCAGACAGGTCAGCTTTCTTTAGGTTGTAAACGGTCCGACGCGATTTCTTTAAGCGGGTAACCTTGGTAAACAAGGAAAAGTTAACCACAAAATGATCAGAGCTGAAGTCCTCGTGAACGCTAACATCGGTTATTTCATCAGGATAATTATAAAAAACCAGATCCAATGTAGTCTGACAAGTTTGTGTAATTCTTGTCGGCTCCCGAACAACTTGTGTGAAAAAATGAGAGTTAATCAGGTCGCAAAGCTTAATTCCATCAACAGAGTTGCTTGTGTCAATAATATATTCCCAGTTGATGTTGGGCATATTGAAGTCGCCGATAATGCAAATTCGATGAGCGACGTCTCCATGCAAATTCTAAGCAAAATGTTCAAAAAAAATCGATAAACAAGGAGCAGTTCGGTGGCCGATAGCAAAGACAAAAAGTTATTTTGAAGCTGTTAGGAGATACCAGATCACCGACTAAAATTTCTGAGTTCAGCGGCTCGAGGTCTGGTCTTCTGTAGGCCAAGATGTCGGCTTTCACGGCGAGTAAAACACCACCACCTCTTTTGCTGCTTTCCCTATCCTTTCTGAAGATTGTATAAAAATCAGCAGATAAGATTTCATTGTCTAGGTAACCATCATGAAGCCATGTTTCAGTAACAGCGACCACATCCAAATTGTGTCCATAAACTAGCCCTTGAAATTCATGTAACTTATTGCAGAGAGAGCGGCTATTCAGGAGTACACAATTCAACTTTGCATTTAGTGAAGTAGAACTGTTACTTGAGATTGAAATAGCAGGGCCAGGATTCAGCTGGGCATCGCCACTAAGAAGTAACCGTGTTTGATTGAAGCAGCTAACTGCGTTAGGATAATAACTAACTCTGGAGGGTAGGAACTTTCGCTTACGATGTAGGCCAATAACAACATGGCGTCGTAGATCATTCCACGTGGAATCCAAGAGGGGTAGAAATTTCGCTGTCGAGAGACCTGCAGTGTGCGTCCGTTCAGGTGTAGATGTAAAAACACCGTAGTGCTGCGGGAAACACTGATTTGTTTTGCTCCCAGATAAAGCGCGAGTCCAGAATAGGATGAGAAGGACGGAGCTCAAACAGCCGTGGCCGCCATGCATGTTCGAGTATTCCTGATTACTCCTGAGTATTCGCCATGCATGTTCGAGTATATATGATGAAATGACGTCATTTAAACTGCCTAATGGCCTTGGATCCGGTTAACAGCTTCAGATTCTGAGTGATATCCATGGTAAAATTCTTTTTAAACAACATTTTATACAGTTTAGGCCAAGCAGAATAGGACATTAAGTTCAATTGTAAAAAAATGAAAATCTTTTTAAGTTTTCTTGTTGCCGTGGAAACGGAAATGGGCAATGAGTCCACAACTGAAATAAAAGTCACTGAAAATAAAGTTTTCCACTTCCTAATTTAAAAAAAATATGAACCACAATATACGTTGTCAGAAAAGTTCAATCTTGTAGATCACTCTAGCACTGGCTTGGGTTAATTATTCAGGTCATGAGTTTCAATTAGCTCCCTTGATGAGTCTTCTTTGTTCTGTATCACCCAATCTGAAGTCATCCTAGTACCAAGCACATTGGAGACTTGTCCTTTTCGCATCAATCAAACATCATCACTTAAATGTAAACAAAGGCTCATGTTTAATTTTTGGACAAAAATAGTAGCTAATTTATTTTACCTAAAGCATATAAGGTTTCCATGACAACCACAATCAGTTACTTGATACATTAATATTAGTGCATTGTTCGGAACTAAACCGCACGAACGTAACCGAAAAGAGCGTGTATAAGGAAAGTTGTTTCATATTTTTCCTATGGTTATAATTATAATAATAATAATAATAATAGTAATAATTTATTTATATTTCAATGATCAAAAGCGCATTACAATATTAAACAGAACGCAAAACTTATGTCACACATTTGCTAAAAGAAGCTAAATCAGTTCTCGCTGAATTCATCGATCAAAATGCTGATCGTCAAGGAAAGGTATTTCGAGCTGTGAAAGACCTTTTAGTGGAAGAGAATACACTGTGCTTTTCAGACTACTCGGATACTGAAATCAGCGCTTGCAAATGACTTAGGGAAGTACTCTGTGTAAAACGTTTCTCGACTACGAGATGAGTTTGATCAATGTACTGTCCCGGATGATAGTGATACCAATAGCGATTCACCAACTCCATTATTTATTGAGACATTTGCGCCACTGACGGAAGACGATGTGTGCATGCTTATTGCGAACTCTAATCTACATCTTGCTGCCTCCATCCTATCCCCTCACCTCTACTAAAGTCCTGTGTTGAGCCTCTTATTCCAGTGGTTACGGAAATAATTGACATCTCGTTGGATTCAGGAATTTTTCCTGTAAGCTCGAAAGAGGCTGTGGTTATACCTCTGCTGAAGAAATTGGGTCTTGATTCAGTGTTTAAGAACTTGCGTCCCGTGAGCAATTTGGCCTACATCCCTAAGCTTACAGAGCGTGCTGTATTTAATCAGTCATAAGACCACATCGTCCGGTCAGGTCTTTATCCGCTGTCGCAATCTGCATAGCGTCGACACCATAGTACGGAGACAGCGTTAGTCAAATTCGCTTATGATATTCTTTTAAATATGAACTCGCAGCGTGTTACTCTACTTGTCCCCTTAGATTTAAGTGCCGCATCCGACACAGTGGATCATGGATCAAGCTTCGGCATACACGGAGAGACTCTAGAGTGGTTTTCGTCGTACTTGTTAGGGCGTAGCCAACGTATTTTGTTCGATGGGATTAAATCAGATAGCTTTGATTTGCGCTTCGGTGTTCCACAGGGAAGATATCTAGGTCCGCTTCTTTTTGTGGTTTACGCCTCAAATCTCTTCGAGATAATACACGCGCACCTACCTAACGTTCATTGCTTCGCTGATGACACTCAACTCTACTTGGCTTGTAATCCCAACAGTCCGACGGATCAGGCAGAGGCGGTGTGCGTCATGGAAAGATGCATTAGTGACTTAACAAAATGGATGTACCAGGACAAACTAAAAATTAATGATGATAAGACTGAATTTCTTATTATCGGATCTAGACAACAACTGTTGAAAATTAATCCTTGTACAGTCCGTGTTGGCACAACAGACATTAAGCCCGTGTCTGAAGTGCCCAATCTTGGCTCCTGGTTTGACTCTAACTTCTCCATGTTTACCCATGTTTCCAAGTCTTGTAGCGCGGCATTTTTATGAGACGTTTACCTTTCGCCATCTTCATCGTCACTGTCGTCAACGGATAAAACATCGTCGTCTTCATCAAGCCTGTTTGTACAATCTTTAGCTCAGTACATTTCCGGCCATTGACAATAGAGGAGCTCTATGAAAGTTTGCAGGACCTACTGCACTGGCAAGATAGTAGTTCTAGAACTACTTGCGAAGCCGGGTGACCGCCCATCCAGTCTACGACCAGTTTGTTATCTTCATTACATCAGCCAAATCCCACTGGCGATGGGATGTCTGGGCACCTTTGTAAACTTCGTCTCCAGACAGCAGCCTGGTAATTAACTTGCAGGGTTGCAGGGTGGCAGCTGGTTGGATTGAGCGTCTCCCCTCTTCAAACAGAACAGTCGGTATCGCAGCTCGTTGATGTCAATTTTCCCAGAGTTTCTGCAGTACATGGCACATGTAAATTTCTGAAGACTATGGTACAGGTGATCGGAAAGATTCCAGTCCATACCCTGTTGCTGGAGAATTTCTTGAAATTCAGCATTTCGCTTTACAATTCGATACCCTGCTACCTTTCTCCGTCCGGCAAAAGCACTAACAGTGTAGCACGCAGTGCATGCATGAAAGCCAGGCAGTGATATGCATACACTTGCTCCAATGCTGCTAACTACAGTAACTCCTGAGATATCCGTGTACTTGACTCTGGTGTGTGAAACACATTTAAATAATACTGAAGAAGGAATAAAAAGCTATTGAAGGCCAAAAGAAGTATCAACACATCAGTGTTTTCTGGTACTGTGACGACCGAAGCAAACTTCGATCTGGCTGCATGAGCTGCATGTAAGAGGCCTCGGGTACCAGCCTCCCCTCGGGTTGATTCAAGCTTATTGATAGGCTGCATTATTCCAGACGATAACTGGTAACATAGTAAATGGTTTGAATCCAGGAGTGTCAGTAGTTTGTATAGTGTGATCGTCCGGGTGAGGGTAGTTCTGAAAAGAACTGTTGTTGGTGACTGACGTTTCGACAACCTGAGCGGAAGTCATCTTCAGAGTCAAGTCACCCGGACGATCACACTATACGAACTGATGACTGGTAACGTGCTTTGCAATACATGACAACCAGAGTCTTTCCTAATGGCTTATTTGTGTACTTTTCTTTCTCTCACTCGCTGGTTACAAACACTTTGAATGCTTATTTGTTCTTTGAGCTACACAGGAATCTTCTCCACGGTTGAACCTTGTGTTAGTAGTTATAGAGTGAGGCTTCTGCGCCGAGACGCATGCGTAAGGTCGTTTGGGGTGCTGAGGGGCGTTTATGACGTCATAATCCCCTAGCGGATTCCGCTTGCGGAAGATCACATCATTGGGGTGAGGGGTGTTTGCGTAAGGTTCTTAGGGCATTGATGATATCATGTTTCTACTGTAGGGTAAGGATATTTCCCCTTTCGGAAGATGACATCATCGGGGTGAGAGGTTAAAAATAAATTGATGGCATGGATTAGTTTTAGGGGATGACATCATGAAACGGAACCCCTGTCCAGTTTGGCCCATTATTGAATAGGATAGAAAGAACAACATTTCAGCAGGGTAAATTCGTAACAGAGAAAAAATATACATTATTATTATTATTATTATTATTGCTTAATTAATTTTCTGCCTGGGCAACACTAATTATGCGGATGAAATGGAACTTATCAGTGTATGGACCATCAATTTGTATTTGTCTCGATATTTAAATGGCGTGATTACTATTGGCTTTAGTGCCTTGGGCAAAGTCTATATCGATCGCGGATTCATCAGCCATTTTAATTATAAGAATCTATGATTGTGAACAAATCGATTTCTGTTTGGTCTATTAACAAAATCGACAGAACAAAACGACTATTTGTTCAAACACAATAGAGTTTTCCACTGCTTCTTTGTTATTGCAAAATAATCTCCCTGGGGTCATTAACGCGTAAAGTTATGTAAGTCGACAAGATCGAGGAAATGAACGAACAAATGTTTTTTAATTGCCGTCAACTAATCCTTAACTATTTACAAACTCAGAGCTCTAATTTGTGAAATGATCGTTACAAAGTCCTACAGCTTGTTCTTTCAGAGTTATTTTGCATTCGGCCTTCTGTTGGTTCTCTCCTCTCGCTGCGATCTTCAAAAAAGTAAATGAATTGACGCTTACGTGAATCTACTGATAATGGCAAAATGCCCATTTTCTCACCCTGATTACGATCATGATTTTACCTACTTGATTATTCATCAATTGAAGCATTCATAAAATTTGTGTTGAAATGCATCTTCATTCGACAGAAGCAATAAAATCACCTGATACGCTGCGAGAGCTGATGCGTTTGCGTGTTTTCGGTAGCATGCTTTCCACGTACACGGCGTTTAATGACCATTAAACCTTTTGTATTCGACAAATAAGCTCACAAGGCGAATCATTGAAGTGCATTTAGTGTAAGCATGAACGCAAGGCCTACTCTGAAACTTAAGTCGCCGTAACTTAAGGCGACTTTAGGCGACTTAAACACGGAGTGAGCCTATATAAACGAGGCTGTTCAGCCTGCCAATCACAAATCCCAACGGTTCACCCATGCTCCCATTTGATTGGTTTATTCACTCAGATCTAATTTTAGCGCTACCGAGTTGCCACAAAATTCTGGAGGGCGATCGGGTGTAATTTTCCGTTTTGTCTTGGAAGGAAGGAATTTCTTTTGAATTAAACAAACGACAGTTTCAGGAGAAGAGTTTAGAAAGATAATTGACTTGCGAAAGCAAAGTTAAAATGCTGTGTCTTGCACTTTTGATGCCAGAAAAGATCAAAGCCTCCTTGGAACTACCTCATGGTATGTCTTAACTATTCGATTTAGTTGTGTCCTTCGCCTCTCTCGCAACTAATGAGTGCGACCGACTTGGAATGCAATTAGGTGAGCGTCTGTATAGCAACAAGGACTCCTGATCGAATCATGTAACACTTTTTAGACAATAATACAAGCCTTTGATGTACTTTTTGGGAAAGTGTTAAAGTTTTTCTATACCTTAGGTAGGGATAGACTTCAATAGGGATTGACCTTTCATTTGAATTCTTCTTTAAGTCCTAAGATGAATGAGCTGTTCAGTGGGTGTTTTAAGATATCCAATATGTGAAATCCATACCCTATAGTATAGCTCTTTGCTGAAAAAGGTACCCTTTTGGATGTTTGTAGTGTTTGTGTTTGTAGCGGAGCTCCGGCGGCCCGAAGGGTTGCCAAACGGAGCCTCATACTCTTATAGGAAAGAAAAGGAAACCCATGAATGGATTTTCTCATGGTTATCATGGCTAACGGTATTGCTCGTGGGCGCGTACGCACGACGGCGACGACGACGACGGAGTCGCGCAACATGACGGCCATACTCCAGCTAATAGGTTGACAGAGACATGCACCCTCGGTTTGTAGCGGAATAATGTCATCTTTTCTTGGCAGGATTTTTAAAGAAAAGGAAACTCATTTCTCTTTGTTATGTCGACAAACGATGGTGGAGGTTGATCTAATTAAAAAATTAAGATAACAACAGCCAGTAAGAATTTACAGGTAAAGGAGTAGCGAAGAAGATTGCGAAAGAGAGCGGCCCAGCACTGGGGAAGGAGGCGAAACAGTACTGAACAATGCCGTAAATTATAGCGATTCAAGGGCTAGAGAAAAGAGATGAAATAATACCGAACAATGCCGTGAAGCAAAGCTAACGAGGGCTATAGAAAAGAGGCAAACGTGCCCGACAAAGTAACTCAGAGGACTGCAGAACTTCCCAAGTTTTAAATTCGCGCGACGTGATGCTGTGCAGAAAATTTACATGATTTGGTCAGGTGATGAACAAGACAAATCAAACGTGCCTGAGTGTTTAGAGAAATTACAAAACACAGTATTGAAACACAGCGGAAAATAGTGGTTGATTCGTTGATCCATCGAAAAGATTAGTTCAGTTCAGTCTTCACAACTTTTGCTGCAAGTTTCTGCCTGGAAGATTTACACTGGCTGAAGTAAATTGCCAACTTGCGGTAAGTGACTTTTGTTATGGCGTTTGCTATGAAAATTAACAAGTTGCCTCGGTGATAAAAGCTTATTTTTAACTGGAATTCTTTTTAGAATCGTCCTTATTTGAAGCCATGCTGTGAGACATTTTATAAATTACATCGTTTTAATTTCGCTCATGTCTAAACGATAACATGTGAGTCGCTTTGTGGAGGTTGTTGTAAGTTGTAAGCAAATTCAGTTCTCTGTCGATTTTCGTCGTCAACAATTTCACGTCTAAAAATAAGCTTAACCAAAACCGTATTTGTAAACACGGCCGAGCGAGTTTTAAAGTTTTCTCTGTGTTGGTTGGCAGAGCCGCTTCCTAGACTGCTAAAATTTCTTCTTCTGTTGCTGAAAACCAAGAAAGGTCTACAAACCATTTTAAGCCGAAGCGAACAGGATTTCCTAAATTTACTTTTGACGTTCCTATGTGAATATTTGCATATTGTGATGACAAAGTATGGAGATTTCCCCGTTTTGTTAGTTCAATTTATTCGGTTTGGCGAAATGTTTGGGTGAATTCCCAGGTTAATTTGGTTGAAGACTGGTAAAGCTTTCGCCGGTAAAATGACTGCAAAGGTAAATTAAGCCGTCCGCAAAAATACACACTGTAATATTCAAATTTAAGCGTGAATAATTATTAAACTTTACTGAACACCGCAAGCTTAAAACGAATTTTCTTTAATAATTATCCTTTCTTTCATTCGGTCACCCTTCACTAAGAGGGGATTTGCTGTTGATACTCAGATGTAGTGATATGCATATTGTGTTTATAATGTAGATTTCCTCATTTTATTTTGTTGTCTATCCAACTAATTCGGTTTGGTGAAATGCTTATATACTTCAAATGTCGAGTAGACGATTATGCATGTAAATCCAGTCTGCAGTTAAAGCTCTACTTTGATTTTGATTTGCTATTTCATTTTATTAGTGCCACTGCTTTTGGTTAGGGGTACATGGACCCTATTTTCTTAATGAGAGGCTATTCCCAATGCGGTATTTACACTTAATATGGAAAATGTTCCTAAAAAGTGAGATAGTACTAATTAAAAAAAAATGCTAAGAGTTTTACTAGGTAATGAACAGTGTAAATGACATGCGTTCAAGTTCTTGCCCTGACCATTTCTCGGTAATAAAAAATAACTTTTACATACATATATACACAATTTAGTTGGTGAGAGCGCTCTCCGCTCTCCACTCTAGATCTCTCTCTCTCTCTCTGCTCTCTTCTTCGCTCTAATTTTTCATTAACTGACTTCTTAACCGAATGTCACTGACTGTTTTCTTTGTTGTGCATACATACCTTTTTGCTCGTAGAAGAAAGTTTCAGTTTCTTCCTGGCTGTTTCCTTTGTCCTGTCCGGTACCAATTCTTTCGTGATATAACTTTGTGAATTTTCTATTCTCCTTAAGTTTTATCTCGTCAGGGCAATAAAATGCACTCTCACAGTGTTCAATCATTGTTTTCAGTCGCTACAATTTTCAGGAAAAAAGCAATAGTTTTCTTAATTTCCTTTTACTTTGTGTTAGGACCTTTTAACATGCCCGTCATTGGCTCTTGGGCATTACGGGAGAATAATTTTCAAGTAAAGAATTAGATTCGTTTTAGTGTTAGGTATCTTTTGTCAATTCCCTATTCTTAAATTTATCTCGTCAGGGTAATAGAATGCACTCTCACAGTGTTCAATCATTGTTTTCAGTTACTACAATTTTCAGGAAAAAAGCAATAGTTTTCTTAATTTCCTTTTACTTTGTGTTAGGACCTTTTAGCATGCCCGTCATGGGCCCTTGGGAGAATAATTACAGGAGAATAATTTTCAAGTAAAGAATTAGATTCGTTTTAAGTATTAAGTATTTTTTGTGAATTCTCTATTCTCCTTAAATTTTATCTCGTCAGGGTAATAGAATGCATTCTCAGAGTGTTCAATCATTGTTTTCAGTTACTACAATTTTCAGGAAAAAAGCAATAGTTTTCTTAATTTCCTTTTACTTTGTGTCAGGACCTTTTAGCATGCCCGTAATTGGTCTTTGGGCATTACGGGAGAATAATTTTCAAGTAGAGAATTAGATTCGTTCTAGTGTTAAGTATTTTTAAATTATTATGAATTAGGTATTTCTTTTTATTTTTTATTTTTTATTTTAGTCGCACGTGATGTTTTATGATTTTACCGACGTATACCATGTAACGGTAAATAATGCACTAGAATTAGCCAATCGGAGTGTGCATTATATCGGCTTTAAACACAAACCATATTTAATAAATATACGTTAATGATATTTTTATGACAGAGAACTGGACAGGGCAAGAACTTCTCCTTCTGTAAAGTTATATATTAATTCCTCTCAGTGCTTTCAAAATGTCTCAGGAACCTTTATTTTTGATAGTCCATTATTTTCCGTCATACCTAGCACAGAGGCTCACCAAATCCTAACTAATAACTAACATGTGTGTATCTCTGGCCTTTGCCATGTACTTCATGTATATTCTGTTATCCTGCCTCAACTGCTAGAAACAATTTTGACAGAGCTGTTTCAACAGTTTCACTTAAATTGATTTCCAGTAACAGCGCTACATGTAGCAGTGTTATTGAGTGTGAACTTTATGGAAGGTTTTAAATTTTTAAATTTTTTTAATTTTTTATGATTAAAGAAGACAACAAAATATACATGTGTATACATAACCTGAAGTTGGTGCTGGTTGCAAATCGTAGTTCATAATAGTCATTCTATTACAGGTAAGGGGAAAAGTTCAGAAAGTGTAGAACATCTCTTCCCCCAGCGCACCTTCTGTCTACAGGTGCAATAATTGAGAGGTTATATTATATATACGAAGACTAATGTAAAGTTATAAACTTAATATTAAAATCTGACATTTGAACGCCTCCTTTGTTAAAATTAGTCACGATTTAATTGCTGTCACTCCCTGTGAATTCATAAAGATTCCAGAGGTAAAATATCACCTAATGTGGAAGTCCTGTCTTCAAGTGAGGTAAAATGACACAAAAAAGTTACAATAAAAGTAAAAAGAATTGTGAGTGTTGATATGGTGTACATTGTACATCATGTAAAGGTATTTGGGGAGATTAGCATAACGTGCTAGTGGTCGGACGTGTTTTTCGTTGCTCCTCGAAATGGCGGAGTAACAAGCGACCACGTTCCCGAAGCTAATCATTGAAATGCCTGAAGATAGTGGAAAACCTAATGAGCCCAAAAGAGGAAGAAGTAGGAAACGTCAAAGAGGAAGCAACTCTAAAACGGACGAAGAAACTAACGATTCTGACATGATTTGTGGCCAACATGGCGACCAAGTTGACCAAGACGACGATCAGACAAGCGCTGTTCGCTTTGAAGAAATTAATCAGAAGCTTGGCAAGCTTTTGGCTGTTTGTCCTCTAATTGAAGACCTTAAGACCCAGTCAGCGCTGCTAAAGTAGGAAAATACAGAGCTAAAGAAATCGTTACAATGGGCGACAGACGAAGTAAACGATTTGCGAAACAACCAGAATGAAATGAGAACCGAACTAAACAGCTCCAGAGACATGTTGCAATATACCCAGCAAGATCTCCAGATGCAGACCATACGTAACATTAAAATTGAAGCTCAGTCAAGGCGAAGTAACATTAAGTTCTTTGGAGTGCGAGAAGCAGAAGCTGAAAGTAACCCGTACGAAACAGAGAGGGTCGTAAAACTTCTTCTTGTCAACGAGCTCAAATGCGGGTGTGGACAAAACGTGGGGTAGGCCATGGCCTAGGCCAATGGCCCAGGCCATGGTGTAGGCCACGGCCTACCCTGTGGCTTACCCTATGGCCTACCGGTGGTCAGATTTTTGAAAACATAAACAAAACATCAGTAAGAGTCGAATGGGTAAGGTGGCATAAAATTATATCCCTCGTGCTTTCTTGTATCCCTCTAATAGGGGTATACGAAAAGTCACTACCACCAGCACTAACAGTCACTAACGCCGTTCATTATATGTTTACACTAGCACTCCACAATATATTACAAACTGGCAACCGGTCTTACAGCCAACTACAGAAGAATTTATAACAATTTATATACCCAAATTCTAATGCTTGTTACACCGGTGGCTTTGTCATCACCGCAAAAATTCTCCAATTTTATTCAAACCAATTTATTAAGATTCGAATATGACAACCCCGTTTAAAGCATCTTTTTGCTCACATAATGCCAGAGGTTTAAACCAAGCGCGACAGAGACGACAGTCGTTTAGGTGGCTTCATAATTATAATATTCCTACAAGAAACTTACTCAACACAAAATGTTGAAGGCTGAAGTAAAGCCAAGAAAATAAATAACAACAAAATAATTTTTCCCCATATTTATTTATTAGACGTTGCTGAAGTGAATTATTTCTATCATCATTCATAATATCTGGATTCCGGATTCTGGTTTCCGGTTCCGGATTCCGGTTTCCAGTTTCCGGATTCAGTGTTTTACGGTTGCCCTTAATGATCCACGTGCATGTTAATCTTGAATAATCTGAAATTTCAGAGAGTTTAAAAATACACTAGGTAACATACTCTGTACATACATGCAAAAGGTCAATAATTTATTGCTTAAGATTGTAATGTTTTGTTTGGTTTCTCGGTATTTACAGACAACTTGATGGGATTATAATTTGTGCACTAAGTTCACTGAATAAACTGACTTGGAAGTTGAGTTCTGCAACCCATCCTGTGTGTAGTGATATCATAGCTGCTACATTGTGACAGATACACTGTTAGTATTACAATATTAAGAAACACATATATTAACTAATTATTTAAAATGCCCGTTAAATTAATCAGTCTTTCTTAGAGATAATTTACTCATGGTTTATTTAAATAATTGCCTTTTGGCTTTAAAATGATATTTATTGTGCTTTTAAATCGATTTTGTGATAATCTGCATTGGACATGGCATAAATTAATATTTTGCCAACACGAAATGGAGAACTGGGTCTTAAGCAAAGTTGCAGGATTAGTATTTTTGTAGAAAGAAAGGGTTGAGAACTTTGTGACATTCTACAGACCGCCTTGCCATTCGCAACGTCCAATAAGGTTAATTTGTTCCCTACTGTTGTACAAATAGTGTTCTCTAATTTATAAATTATTTCAATCTGTTGTTTAAATGATTGCCTTACAACCCCATGTCCAGCTTTGGTGCATGTAGGATGTTAAATTATCTTAGTTGATGTGTCAATCAAAACATATCTTGGATATGCTGGGCTCTTCTGACAAATGTACCTATACCTCATAACCTTTCAGTGCATTTGGTTGTGTAGTGCAGAAAAAATACATGTACATAATATAACTTACTCTTCGGCAGGTTTCTTTCACAGGTCACAGGTCACAGGTCACAGGTCACAGGTCACACTCAAAACACTCAGTAAAACTCGCGATGTAACAATTACCCGAGATTCCCAAGAGGTTTATCGATGTTTCCATGCAACAAACCC
>Ga0126338_10001498_pt1 | contig 15184 bp, 12 predicted proteins | sample OrbCmetagenome_2_FD_92529 | JGI IMG/M metagenome (GOLD analysis project Ga0126338, IMG submission 92529) | Coral microbial communities from Petempiche,Puerto Morelos, Mexico - Orbicella C C metagenome | ecosystem: Host-associated > Invertebrates > Cnidaria > Coral | place: Petempiche,Puerto...
GGTCGTGCTCTTTGTACCACTTGTGACGTCATCAATTTAAATGTCATCAGATATTCTTGATAAGCAGATAGTAGTACTAGGCTAGGCCTTTCCGTACAATGGTCAGGTTTAGATATCGACGACGTTCCGACGTCGCAAATCGAAAAACAACGTTATCAGTTTTGGTGCAAAAACGGTGGTAAAGTGGTCCACTACGCCTATAATTGATAAAGGTCCATTTCTAGGCTTCGCCCGTAATTAACATCCAACTTTTCACAGCAGCCAGAAAGAACATACAATGCAAAAGGTAGCCATTGTAAAAGGGCTGAGGAAAACAGAAAGGAAAGGGGCAACAAACAAAATTCAGAACGGTTCATGACAAAAAGAAAAAATTAGTCCAAATTTTGGCTTATGTGCATGCCCGGAATTGAAATTTTGCTCAATTTTGCACCTAATCCTCGAAAAATCTCTCCTTTTAGCAAAAAAAAGCTTTCTCAGCAAAACTTAGGCTTATTTAGCGTCATGGCAGCTAAAAAAACCTGACTGAACGGTTAAAAACGGTATTTTTTGGCGAAAGTTTGGTATTCAAAGGGTTAACCGTATATTTCTGTTTTTACAAACAGCTCTTGTGGGAGTTTTCACTCGATCTCTTTTCAATACTCAATGATATCCGAGCTAAGACTGAGATCCCACTAACCTACTAACCTAACTCATTACCATTGTTTGTTTCTTTGTTTCCCGTAAAGTTTTAAAGGAGTTATATCACGGACCGCGCATCTTGAAAAAATTGACCAAGTTTTTCAAGTTTGTCTCTTTCTCTAAATCTTTCTCAGTCATGGCCATCCCTAGTTATTCAGTTTTTTTGTAATACATTTTTTAGCAATATCCTACTTTAGGAAATTATTATTTTGATATTTTTTTCAATTTAAAAGTAATCAGAAAATGACTTAAAATATTCTGACGTTACGTGTACATTTCTTGCAGAAAATTTCGGACGTAAATTTTCGGACACTTTTTATCTCATGTCGGACTAATTTCCGACAAACATTTTGGACACTTCGTTGAAAAGGACCTAAGGTAAATTTGCGCCAACAAAACACGAATTAGACTGAAAAATCTGTGAAAATGATAGTTTTACAGCACCCTAATGGGTTTTCAGATACACGGACGAGAAAATAACAGAAATTTTATCAAGCCGTTACGTATCTCGAGCAGTGTCTCGAGTAGAGCTTGTTCCAAAAAATAATAATAGTAATCTAAGAGTTTGGAGCTACTTAAAAATTTTATACTGTACTGTAAATATTTCAGGCGCTTAAAATTCCGGACGGTTTCTAATTTCGAACACTTTTTGTGTCTGAAATTAAAATCGTCCCAAAAATTTTGCAAGTAATGTACCCGAGATGTTAGGAGCACGTGACTCAAAATTGATTGACCGCGGCGCAATATCGAGGTCCAGGAATCTAAGCCCTCGCCCTTACGGACACCCACTAGTACAGGACAAAAGACAAATCCCTTTCAGATGCTACAAAGAAATGTATGAAGTAACTCCCGCTATTAAGAAATTGGGACATTTCAAGCGACTGGAGGTGTTTTAGGGCTAGACACTAATCATTTTACTATACAGTGTTTTCGAACTACACTGACTCCTCCACTAAGCTTTACTGGCAAAGTAAATTTCATATTTTTAGTTCTATTAATTAGTATTAATCTTTGAGGTCCTTTTCGAAAACCACATGTACGTGAAAAAGTTTCCTCAATAAAGATTATTATTATTATTATTATTATTATTATTATTATTATTATTATTATTATTATAAGTGACCCGTAGTGGTAATATTCGATTAACACAAAACCAATGTTTAGCGCTCGGGCTTACGCCTAAAAAATGAGCTTCTTCTTCTCAGTCATCTTCAGGTCCTTATTATGAGAATTAATGTTCCTTTTATAGTCCTAGTCTGTGTAATCAATGCCAGTTTATACTCTTTTTCTTTGGCCATCGTAGCTTAATAAGAAATAACACCCAAGCTGCGGTGACAAAAATTTAGGTGTTACTTCTATTCCTAACGGTCACTTCTGAAGATGTATGTTGAAACATACAAAACGTCAGGTAAATGAACTTTGTTTTTTTTTTTAACATGCGTTTTATTGCCATGTTTATCACCGCAGTTTGCGTGTTATTTCTTATTAATGCCAGTTTAATTTTGAAAAGAAAGTTTTCGAGGACCAGGTCGATTGAAAAACTAGTTTATGCATTCTACTTGAAAGTTTCACGTTTCAATTTATTTAGAGTATCTCCCGGCGTTAGAGCTATCATCAACTGGCAAAGTATGTAAAGACAACGTTGAGTTCAAAAAACGAAATTTATGGTTTGTGTTCTCCAGAAGATGTAAACTTTGGTCATTTCGCATTGTTCTAGTACCCAGATCTAGCCCCTTTTGGCCGTGGGAGACCTGGATTTAAGATTAGTTTTGTAGACGATGGCGAAGAAATAAACCAAGATTAATTTAAAACGCACGCGCTTGCATAGCTGTTCTCTGTTCATTAAACGTTTTGTTTAATTTGTTGACATTATCATTGCAGTCATTGTAGTGGTTTGCGCGAACTCCCTTAGAAGCATGACGGAGGAATTATTGGCTGTTCACAAACTTCACTCTCACAGCTCTGTCAGGAACAGTGACACCGCGCGAAAAGTACTCCACATTCTCCGCATCAGGAGGATAAGAAATTTTAAATTGTCGCACGTTCCTGGGCAGTAAAAGATGAAGCTCCAACTCAGCTATTCGAGGGCCAAGACACATTGGGGTTCCAAATCCAAACGGAATGGAAGAGAAGACTTCCGCTGCTTCGGTTAAAACAAAGTCTTTCTCGCTCAGCCATCTTTCTGGTTTAAACGCCTCAGCGTTTTCGAACACTTCTCCGTCTCGACTCATGAAAAAGACAAGAACCTCTTGTCGCACAAGCACCTCTTGTCGCAGGATGTCTTGCTTGTCAGGATTTTTCGCAATCATGTGCAACACCCACTGCATCGTGTTGGAAGTTGTGTCAACTCCACCAAATAGAACATCAATCACAGTTGGAAGTAAGTCTTCTTTATTCAGCTTTCCACTTGACAGGAGGAACTCAAAGAAACCCATTTTGTCATCCTCAGTAAGCTCGGATGAGTCGCGTGACTGGCTCCTACGTTATACATTGTTGTTCTTCAAGCTCGTGACTTCTCTCAATAAGCAATTCAGCGTATTCATACATCGTGTCCATGCTAGAAAGAAACGTTTTCAACTGCTGAGTCTCGTAGATCTTATAAAACAAAGTCGGCAACAAACCCACCCCCATCAAATTGCAGAGAAATTCTCCCACAGCTGTCATAAAGGTCTGCGCTTCTTTGACTTCGGGCCCTAGATATCCAAACCTTTTGTCGAACAAAATCTCTGCGACAGACTCAAAGGACCACCTAAAGAGCTCGCCGTCGAGATTACAAACTTTGCTTTCTTTCTTTGAGCCGCTAGGTTCTCGAACGGTTGGCAATCTGATATCCATTATAATTTCGTTGAAGCCCGGAGAGTAGTGAGCTATCTCTTAAGGTCGAAGCATTCGCTTACTTAGCACTCTTCGATACTTGTAGCACTCGGGACCATCGGCAAAAAAAAAAGCCAGGACTCTTTTGGCGTTTCTCGCGATAATATTCCAGAACGGGAAACTGAACTCGTTGAGGATATATTTTGGCTCAACTCGAATGACTTTCGCGGCAGCTGCGGGATCTGCCACCGAAACCACCGTCAGAACGGGTAACCGCGTTCGATATATTTTGCCACATTTTCTTACGTTTTCCAATTGCGAGGTCATCATTCTCGGCTTTTTCTAAAAGGCTCGCCATTTGCTCCAACGAACAATGTCCAAGCTGTCCATATGATGGGAAGGCTGATGGGACCTGGCAAATCTGATATTGTCTTCATGGGCTCTTTTGCAGCGTCAGTGTTTACATTGGACGACAATCTGCTCAACGATAGAGGATTCCTTGATCCGTGTAGCGCTCCTGAGAGAATGGTTCGACCGGGAGCAAAGCAAAGAACGAACAATTTTGGTTTTTGTAAAATAAGCCATCGTATTCGCAAACTAAGTTCAAGTTCTTCAGTCTTCGTAGAAAGTCAAATCACAAGAGTCCTCGACACGAAGTCGAGGTGAATAACACTTGAGGGCCTTTTTCCCAGGCCTTCACGGTCAATTTATTTCGGTGACATACCCGAGATGCTCGGACCATATGACCCAAAGGTGATAGACAGCGAGCAGTCTCCCTTTTGCCAGAAAATCCGTGGGGAAGAACGCAAAATAAGTGGTCGTGCGAGCGACGAGCCGCGAGTAGCGCGGGCGTCGGAAGACTTGCGGCTAGCGGCTAGCGGCTTCGCTTTGTAGTCTTGAAACGTTTGCCAGTTTGTGCGCCATTTGGACCTATCTTGCCCCCAACTAAATTACATCTATTCTATATCTGGATTGTTATCTCAGGTGGATGGACAAATGATCAGTGAACTCAATCACTGGAATCAGTGGGTGCGGCCAAAAAGTCGTCCCCAATGCCACCAGCGGTTCATCTCCTCTTTGGACGCCTCGTAAAGCTGCCTCTGTTACAGACTGAACGTGTTTAAAACTAAATATTTCCCCATTCTTTTTTTCCCAAACTCGCTGACTTTGCTTAACCTTGTTCAATCGAGAAAAGTCGATTTGAAATTTATTTATCATTTGGTGCTTGTGTTCATTGGCAACGGCCAATTTCCCCTCTATGAGATGTCTCTGCAGGGAATCATGGTAGTTGTATTCTTGGGTCATTCATCATCTTGGACTGGAAATTTGTTTCGATGAACACAACTAACATCAATAGTAGCGTGTCTCATAGAGGGAGGGGGTCATTAAATGCCTTGAGCAAATTCATAAGACGTTGATAATGATGCTAGCTGCATTGTTAATCTCGCCGGTGAGTTAAAAGAGAAACTACGAAATTTACGATTTGAAAAACAACGAACTAACTTGAAGGACTGTTGGACACACTGACATCAATTGATGGCGGGCCGAAAAGGCCATCATTGACGTTCGTGCGTACGACTGAACAACAATCGTTTTCTACGAATGACGTGCTATTGTTGACCAGTGACTTCACGAATTTAATGGAGGAATGTAGGGAGGGAGTACAGGGGGGAGAGAGGGAAGGAAGGGTGTGTGTCCTGTTTCGTGCATTATAGCATTTAAATTTGACGAGTCCTGCCCAGGATAACTAGCTGCACCAGCTACCAAAGTTAAAATCCAAGGAAGACAGAATTCCGCATGGAATCGCAGTCCTAAATTATTTCAGCTTTCTTTTACACGTATTTTAGTGGGAAAGAGGCGAAGAAGAAACACTTTTCGAGTGGTTTTGCAAACTGTATTCAAAACATATTTTATGATGTTTTGTGCGAAAGTTGCCTTGCAGTAACTAAGCAGCCTAGGTCACGAGTACAGTGTTGTCATGGTCCGGCATCCGTGTGCCAAAAAAGAAAAACACAAAACATAAGTTACCTTATGTCACAGTTTTACTAAATTACTCATTTCTTGAACTGTTGTTTGTACCCGTGGAAAGCCATCGATAAAACATACGCATTTCAGTCATACATTCGTAAACTATTTACTTGTACAATGTCGTAAATGGAGGAGAAAAAAAAAAAAAAAACAGGTCATACGCAAACTGAGGAGTTCAAAAGCACATGAAATTCATAAAATGCTCTTAAAGTGTAGACTACGTAGACATAGCGAGCGAATTAGAAGAATTAGAGTTCTATTTCCAGTGCCTCCTGCTCTTACTAATAACATGTTCTCGACTCAATTTTTGTATACTCTCGCCTCAATTTTTGCGTGCCCTATAAATTGCGAGAACCTTTAATACGCAGGCTACTTAAAGTGTAATCTTCAACAATTGGTTACAAAACAGTTGGTCTTGAAGCAGTCCCGTACTTTTCTACGGAGACTGAAAAAGTATCCGTTAATCTTTCTAGGAAAGAACTTACACAGTGGCGGGGTACTTGGTGTTGGTGGAGAAATGGCTGAATTTATGAATGCTGCTGCGGGAGCAGTCCGAAGCCTGCCCTTGATGATAAGAAATGACTGTCATTTCCCCGTCCCGGACGAACCTGGTTTCCGTTCTGCTCTTTGTTGCCTTTGTTGTCACGTTCTTCAGTTGCAGCGAAATTACCGTTGTCGTCCGCCGTCGAAGTTGAGGACAAACCAGCATCGCGCTGTAGCTTCCGTTCGGTCGTTTCCGAGGGAGAGAGCTCGGCAGAGTGCTGCCAGGATTTCAGATATTTTCCGTTGCTGTAAACCATAACGTTACTTGACCTACTTCCTCCCTCGATGAACGATTTTCCTTTTTCTTTCTGAAAGTTTGCAGTGGCATTGAAAACGACTGGGGGCGATGCCAACCATGAAAATGACTGGCGTATCCTTGGTGCGGTGTGTTGCTGGTGACGTGTGGCAGCGCAGTTTGATCCACCTCCATTCGTTCCGTCGGCTTGCTCTTGCATCGTGGAATTCTCCTCTATTTCATTTTCATCGGTTATTGAGAGAATTTCGTCCTCAACTCCACCATTAATTTTACCTTTGGGGAAATCGCCAAAATTGCGGCTACCATTGCGGATAGCACGCGCCTTGGAACTAAACGATCCCATTTTCGTCCGCTTTACTTTGCTTAACCTTCTTCGCTTAACGAAGAAAATGATTTACTTGGATGCGTGCAAACTGATTTCATGTTGGATTTCTGTTGATTAACAGATAATTGCTTTTCGCAGATGCGTAACACGTTCTCACATCTCAGTTTAACTGGTAATTGGGACGGTAATTACTTAATTTTCCTGGTGAGTTGAAAGAGAAACTAAGAAGTCACCTTATTGTTGACTTCATGGGCGGTTAAACTTACTCGAGGTGCTGGTATCTGAAATTAAATAAAAAAAGATTTGAAGCTAGTTATGATCTGGTTAACGCGTAAGTGGCTTAAAATTCCCAAAGCGAAGCAAATTTCTAATCTATTCAGTCAGACAAAAAATATTTACAGAAACTTGAGGAAGGATCCGTGCCCAAATTTCCAGAAACCAAGCTTTGTTTGAAAATAATGGAATGCCGTAATCGTCACTCTCTTCTGTTGCTAAGAAACCAGCAAATAGAAAACTCTGGTCATGGGTGATCAACTATGGTATAGTTTAAAAAAAAAATCGAGATTAGCTTCCACCTTTATTTTATTTTCCAAACTCTCAGCTTAAGGTTTACAGTATTAGACCTAGCTGTTTAACAGACAGTCGCAGAATAGTACTTCATGTTTATATGTTTACCATAGGTGCTTTTATGTGTTGTCTAGGGGAACAAACACAAAATCAAAACATAGGGATGCTAAAGAAACCGGTTGTTTGACAGAAAAGTTACCAAGATAAATAAAATTTCAATGTTAGGCCACTAATTACAACTATAGGGCAGTAATTGTTTAAAAACATGTTTTCTCAAGAAAAATTCCAGATTAGGACATGAGTTCATTCTTAGCGTGGACGCAATTCTTCCTTTATAACACGAAATTGCTGCGCACTTTGAGCGAAAACCGGCCTTTCTTCTTTCTATTTGATTTGCTCTTCGTGTGTAGCTATCAAGAGAGGAGAAATTTTGGATTTCATTTCTTTAAATTGAAATCCAAAATCAGCCAGAATTTTATTCAGAGTTTTAAAACGTTTCAGGAGGCGTTCACTATCAATATCTTTAAATGGTTGGCTGTCCACTCTACTGGCATCGATATCCGTTTTTTCAAAGAAAAGTTTTCTGATGCAAAGTTTGAATATTAATTCTTGAAATATGTTTATAACTTCTTTTTAGTTTGCCATTTAGAACTTTTACAAAGGTCACAAATTATAATCACACAAAATGAAATCAGTAACATTGATCAAGCCTTCGGGACGTCTTTTCTCCTTTAAGGGAGTTAGCTAGATTAAAGTCGACTAACTATAAATATCTAAGTCATAGCTATCGTCGTTGTGATACCTATACAAGTTTGTGATTTCGTCGAAAAGTCGGCGAAATTGTCTTGGTTCACTTTTGTCGAGCACTATGTCGTAAATGTTTCTTGGCAGATTTTTTCTCCAAGGTATGGGTTTGCGCATGAAAAAAAGGCCACAAAGCCCTTCCTTGTGTCGTTGAAACAGATTCTTTATTTCCCCGAGGACGATGTCGTTGGTTTAGAATTTTCCTCTTCGACTCCTTCTTGCTCGCTTCATCAACACTGCCATCGTTTGAAGACGAAGGTGACCTGACAGTGCCTGTCGTAAGTTGTTTTGATCACTCCTCAGAGTGTTGCTAGGATTTCAGATATTTTTCATTGCGGTATTTCATAACATTTCTCGCCTTGTCTGTGTCCTCCACGGGCTTTCTTGGTTTTTCTTTCTGCTGGTTTGCAGGAGCTCCCGAACCAACTGGTGTTGATGCCAACCACGAAAATGACTGCTGTACTTTTGGAACGGTGTGTTCCTCATCGGCTGCATAACAAGAGACCACTGTTGATTTGTCTTCTTTCGTTGAATTGGCTTGGCCGAAAGATTCAGGTTCTGTATTCTGCACCATTCCACTGACTTTCGTTTCTAGTTTGGTCTCTTCTACTTCGTTACATGTCTCCTGTCTTTGGTCAAGCGATTTTTGTCTCTTGGTAGGACACGATCCCATTTCGTTCACGTTTAAAGCAGTTTCTCATTAATGCGAAACTATCACAAGGTGAATATTCACCAGCATGTAATAATACGTCAGGCCGGCGTTAAGCAATAGTGGAAAACACTGATTATTTTTATCACTTTTACGTGTTAATGACGTTACCGCACCTTGTTTGGAAACTCAGAAAATGAAAAACATGGACAAGTACAGGAACGAAGCTGACACGAAGCATAATATCAAATAAATTAATCCATCTTAGGTTACTAGGAACCTCAGTAACGGTTATAGCGTGTTATCGCCCTTAAAATTTAAACGTGGTTGCTGAAAAACTCACTGACGTTTGTGCGTACGAATGATGGTCGGGTTCTACGAATGACGTGTTATTGCTGAGCAGTAACGCCACGAGTCCGAAGAGAAATTTTATTTGATACATTTGTTTATATATTTACAGTGTCCCCAATCAGCACAACAGTGCTAAATACATTTGACACTTAAATAAAGTTCTTTATTTTATTTATTTCATTATGACCGCGAGATATACGGAGAATTCTTTAGTATAGGGAGGAAGGAAGAGTCTGGTCTTAGTGGTTCTGGTCTGAAGAGCAGGGAATAAGTTTAGATTCTATACACGAGAGGTAACCAATTTTTCTCTTTTCAGGCGCAGCTAAAATTAACAGGGGGCTTATCGTGATAAACTTTATAGGATGTAGCTCATTTAGTGATGATAGAGCGGTGAACGTCCCGCCTTCGATTCTCGGACGTGTAAAAGCAGTAAAGTATTTTTAGGTTTTACAAGTCGAGGCACTATTCTTACCAAGAGAACTGCACTGGTGGAAACACGGTGAAAACTTGTTGACTTTTACCAAACATTTCCCTGGGGAATACACCACTAAATTTTCACCGATTCTTTTCGGTTTAAATTGATCACGTGACGGGATAGTGTTCATCAACGGAGAGACACTTTCTGCCCATAGTGCCCGTCCGAGGAAAATACCCGGATGGATAGTACTCCGACGTCCGTGAAAATGTTTCTGCAAACAAGAGGGCTTGAAGGACGAATTGATAGTTGTTTGATCTGCATTAAATGGGCTTTTGTCTGTTTTCTTTTGGCAAATTTTACATCTGGCTTTCACGTCAGTTTCGTCCAAAAAAGTTGAAATTAGTTCAATATGACTTTTGCACTGACGCGCGGGAGAAAATTTAGTGGTGAACAATAAAGACAATAGAGGGATTATGTCTCGGAACTATCGGTGTTCTAGTTGCCCCTTGCAAATTTGATGTTCTTAAATTAGCATATTTTTTTTTTAAGTACATCAAATTTCTGCGGGGCAACTATCAACCGATAGTTCCTCGACAGAAACACTCTATTTTTTAGTTATAATCCATCAAATATATTTCGCTCGCATGTGTTTGTCTAAATGCGTCACGTGACTGAGTTTTCCCAAGTTATAACTGGAGAATATCTAAGTGATATTCCCCAATTTTCAAATCCCTCGTGTTGAGATAAATATTCGGATAGTAAACGCAATAAAAAACACAATACCCTCCAAATGTAGAGACGTCCTTTATTAATTTCGCTAATTTTCGTGTTGAAAATATTCCCTCAAGCCTTACTTATTTGACCCTCCATTCAAGTTTAAAAACGTGCTCGGATATTTGTCCGCGGACATTAGCCGTTCGTCGAAGCTCACAGTCACACTGTTCGCTTCTTGGAACAGATACTGCCCGGGGACAAATATCCGAGCATATTTTCGCGCCAAATGGGGGCTATTATTTATTTATAGTTCACCATTCGTCAGTGTTCGTCTTTGGCCAAATCTGATCACGTGGTACGATCTCGCGCGGGCGCTAACAGGTGTTGAAATGCATACGGGATTACTGCCGAGTTTGACTTGGTTGAAAATGGTGTTCAGTTAAGGCTGGTTTTCACTAGAGCATAAGCACAAGCACAAGCATAAGCATATGTACAAGTGAAAACAGCCACGACATAAACATAAGCAGAAGCAGAAACATAAGAAGAACGAACCCACTTATTCGTCTTGTGCAGTTTTCACTAGTAACGGGCTCGACATAAGCATAAGCATAAACACAAGAACAACGGAACTGTTCGTTTCTCTTGTGCTTATGCTTATGCTTATGTTGAGCGCGTTACTAGTGAAAACAGCACAAGATTAAATAAGTGGGTTCCTTCTTCTTATGTTTCTGCTTATGCTTATGTTTATGTCGAGGTTGTTTTCACTTGTTCTTATGCTTATGCTTGCGCTTGTGCTTGTACTTAAACTCTAGTAAAAACCAGCCTTTAAGAGTCATTTTCATATGATTTTCCTCGCGAAGATTCGTTTTAACAAGGGAGAAAAAAGCAACTCGGAAATGGCCTAGCTTGCTATACTGATAATCTTTGAAGCTTCCGGTTATCTCCCCTAATCTCTCTCTTCACAGTTGATAACAGAATGGCAGAAACATTGCTTCCTCCACCTTCCTCTAAAAGAAAAATTCTAAAATACCCTGCTCTCCCAAATACCCTCCCAATGGCAGACAGAAATCTGCCTTCTATGGCCTTCAACTTTGAACACAAATAATTATATATTTGTCAGTTGAAACAATGTACAACTTGTCAAACGATAGATTGAAGTGAGAAGAGAACTTTTGGCGTGTTTGTAAGTTGTCTGGGCAAGTCTTGTTCCCAGGCTCTTGGCGTCGTTGATGATCTTGAAGTCACAAACAAACTTGCTTTACCAAAACTAATGTCGTTGCAACAAATCGGGACAAAGAACAAAATTATTTTCCTTTCTAAATTTCCATCAGAATTTGTACAGAGTTGGCCGGAAAGCTAGTGTGTAGTTCTTTCAAATCAAAACGGACAAAAGATTGAACAATATTTGTTTGCGTTGGCCGGTATTGTTTAGTCGATTTCCGTTCGAGCACGTTCCCCTTTTCTCAAAGTTTACTCGTTAATTAACGCTATCCAGTAACGAGTTTTGGAGAGCCTGGCAATTAACGGGTTTGTGGGCTTAAGCGAATTTTCCTTGTTCATTTCTACTAATTGTCCGCCTTATATCCTCCTCAAATGTTACAAAAAACAGAAACAAAGCCTCCCAAATCATATCATTTCGCAGTCTTCTGTTATGTAAAATTTCGTTAAAAGAGTTTAAGCTGTCACCCTTGTTCCTTCGAAACACAAACTAGTCCGACGGGCTTAGACATTATTGCTTTTTTTGTTTTGTTTTTTGATGTGATTCAGTTTCTTTATGAATTCTATCATTATCGCTGCTTAAAACTACAAAAGTGTCGCAGTTTAAAGCAACATCTTTTGCAGATGTGAACAAAAATTAGGTCAAGTGGAAGATGAAGGATTATATTGTCAACTTATTGTGTGATGAACTTGTTTAATTGATATTAAAATTTGTCTGTATATATGGCTGAGTATTGAGTAAATAATCACTGGATTACACCACTCCAGTGTTTATGATCAATATTTGACAGAGAACTGCAGTCAAACATTGCTCTGAGAATATTGCTCATCTATAACGGATCTGTGTACGTAATGACAAAAGGCCTCTAGGCTTGTTGTAAATTGAATCATCTACATAACAATGTAAACTGTCAGAAAACTTTCCAAAAACGCTGCTTTTATTATGAATATGAATTACTGTCGAGACCTTAATTTTAATTGCCCGCTGTTGGACCTATTCAAGCTTTATTTCTTCCCTCATCAACGAAAAATACGTGGATAAATTAAATTCGTGTTAGTCCTGTAATATAGCAACAAAGCCGGCTTCGAAATCGACTGTTCTGTTGCCAGTTTCGATATACACTTACCTCAATATTCGCTTAAATTGGACACAAATATTAAAGCAAACATGTTATTAACTTTGAAATGATTAATCTCACGGATACCCAGCTGTGTTCTAATGAAAATGAGGTTTAACAAGCGCCGTCGTTTTTCTCCCAAAGCCAACCTTCTTCTGGCCGTATGTTATTGCCTGGTTCAATAGAGCTACCTTGCCGAATAATGGACACCATAAGAATTACAGGGATTAGAACCAGCAATGGTTAAGCATCACTGAAATAATTAATTATTCAAGTAAATATGTTGAATACTTGCTCTATTGTGTTTTGTCCTTTTGATGTTTGGAATGATTATGGTAATTAAAGATTTCTAAAAACTCCATTGTTCGCATGCAACGCCAGAAATGTAAATAGCTTTGTTGAATATTACACACGAAACCATGGCCTTGTTCTGAAGGACAGAACCAGTTGACACGGCTAGCTATTCACTTGATAGGCGAGTGGGACAAAGCGCTACAAAGTTTTGACGCGGAAACGGCAGCATCATGAGCAAAAACGATCCAAATCACATCAAGAGGCCCATGAATGCTTTCATGGTTTGGTCAAAGCAGAAGAGAAAAGAAATGGCCAAGGAGAACCCGAAGATGCACAATTCGGAAATCAGCAAAGTTCTAGGAGCGCAGTGGAAACTAATGAAGGACCACGACAAACGACCTTACCAAGAAGAGGCCAAGCGACTGCAAGAGAAACACAGTCAGGAGCACCCTGACTACAAGTACAAGCCAAGACGGAGGAAACAAAAGCAACTAATGAAGAAATCGACGTATTCGTTTCCATACGCGGGCGCGGAGCCTGCAGTCCACGCTGCCGCCATGAAATTAACGGCGTATCCGCCTACAATGGCACCCGAGACCATGTATCCGCAATACTATCAGATGCCTCAACACGCCACTTATCCAATGTATGATATGGCTGCGGTACACGCTCAGAGACAAACTCACGGTTTTCCACCGCCGCCTCCGAGTCATACTAACAGCGTGCATGATTTACCATATTCAGTTCGTCCGACTGAAATGATGGTTTCTCCAACGGGACCTCACGGACACACGGCGAGTCATCTTTACAGCAGCGCTATGGAACCGGGACCCACAACAAGCGCCGTCTCGGCGTTTTCTTCCGCGGCGTCCTTTGCACAGAACATTCATACTCAGCAAGTGACAGAATCCAGCTCGTCCTATCCACAACTGTATACACAACGGCATGTATAGGTTTGACTGATTAATGATTACCATGTGTATCTAACGGTACAAAAAGACAGCTTATCTTACAATTCATGTGTCAAAAAAGAATTTTGCCAACACTTGACATTCAATTATTAGCTAAGTTTATATTTACTTTGTTGCGAGAAACGATTGTAAACACCTCAAGTTTATAGGATTATAACGTTACGCTTTTGACTTGCGATCCATACATCGCAAAATGTTTCACGGAGTTTATTGATGAAGACTAAAACCACAGCCAGGGGAGGTTAGCCAAGATAACAAATTGAATAAACCTGTGTCCGCTCTATTCAATTTGGACAGAAAATTATTTTGATCATTTATTTTCTTATCTAAATAATTTAGAGTTTGCACGCTCCTAGCAGCCACAACGGCAATAATCGAGCGAGTGGCTCTTTGTTTGATTTATTTATTCAAGGTTTTCACACCTAAATCAAAGATGGCGATGAAGCTTGGTCGCTCACTGTCCATCGCTGAGAGTTCTTTCGAACGCAGAGATGAATTTGTGTTCTGTACTGTTTAAACGGCGACTAATCATGCAAGAGTGAAAATTGGATTTGGTTTTTTTTTTTGGTGATCATACAAGCTACATGCTGGCACTAAACACGTTTGAGTGTTATCGCACTAATAAAGTATGAATATTCTGTTATGCTTTGAGCGTCAATTGTTTGTCGAAGATTTTGAGCTAGTTACACACACAAGGGTCAAACATTCAAATGCTAAAATAAGCGATAACACTACGGTGATTATGTTCCATTAAACAGGAGAAAAGAAACGTTTAATTCAGGGACCAGAACTTCGTTGTCTTGGTATCCAGAGGCAACACTGATATTTTGACAAGAACGCCTTTGTTTCATAGTAAAAATGCGGCTTGAAAATCCTGTCGTTTAGTCTTTTTGGTTTTGATCAAGTTTTCTGAGCTAAAACGTCCGAAATATATCTATTGCTCACCACGAAAACCACGATAAAAGAAGGCAACGATCAATGTCTAGGGTGCATTGAAATCAAACTTTGATATGTCTACTCTTTTGTTTGGGGCCTATTCAACTAAAATTTAATGGCGAAATTACTCGCTGCCAGTACAAGAAGCTATAAAAACCATACAATAAAAGCGTTATGTCTTCTGAACAACACAATATAAAAGTTTTCAAAGGAATCGCTCAGCCTCAAACGTAACACAGTCGTCGACTCTTTGTAAGCGAAAGTAAGATAATGTAACTTCTTGTGGCGCGTATAAACACTTATTTGTTTCACTAAAATAGCGCCGATACAAGAACGAGTGGAAAACAGAGCGTTCTTCTCAGTTTTATTCTTTTTTATGTCTCTTTTAAAACTTGTTACAAAGCTATTTTGCCTTTTTACGCTAAGGATGTCGTAAAAGATAAAATTAACGATAAAATGGTAGACTGAACTAGCCATTAGCAACGAAAATTACACCCATA
>Ga0126338_10001500_pt1 | contig 15183 bp, 11 predicted proteins | sample OrbCmetagenome_2_FD_92529 | JGI IMG/M metagenome (GOLD analysis project Ga0126338, IMG submission 92529) | Coral microbial communities from Petempiche,Puerto Morelos, Mexico - Orbicella C C metagenome | ecosystem: Host-associated > Invertebrates > Cnidaria > Coral | place: Petempiche,Puerto...
TATGACAATGTTGTTGTCGTTTTTCAGCCGTTTCAGTGCTTGCTGTTCGTCTTTTGTCAAGTTATTGTCAGGTATAGAGGCTGATTGTACCGTGGAAGCAATTCTGCTTCTGATGTTATCCTTATGTTGACAAGTTTCAAGTATAATTTGTCTTATCCATAATTATTTCAAGTTTTGATTTCAATTTGTTTAAATCTCTCATTTCTAGAAGCAAAAATAAACTCTACATCACCAGCCAACATGCGTGTTTGACATGGCTTATGTTAGACATGATTGCACAGTGTCTCTCTTGGAAAAAGTAGATCGTCACAGTCTCTTACACTTAATTTGTCCATCCATCACTGAAATATTTCAGAGTAGCTTATATTTACGCTATCGTACATGTAGGTTGGCTTGCATACCATCTGTGAAGTAATTTTCACTCTGCTCGATCTGCATGCAATACAAAAGAAATGAAGTGTGAAGGACAACAAAATTAAAAGATAAAGCAATTCACATTTTTTGCTTGAAGTATTTTAAAACACGAATGAAATGACGGGTTTCTAACTTTCGATCACAGCCAGAATTTCAATGTGTATACTAAACAAAACAATACAGGAACAATGAGGCCAAAACGTAACAAGATCGTAAGCTTTAATACCTTAGACTCCACAAAGACAGAAAGCGAGTGGAAAACCATCAAATTCTCTGGCCAAGAAATAATGTTACGAGCTGCTAAACACGATCGTCTTCTCGGGCCTCTTGTATGATTTCTTTGACCTCGCTACCTTACTGTTGTAACGGATACACGACCACAGTCATAAATACCTCTCCTAGCTTTCATCTACGTGTGAGCAAAAGCCGATAGGCAAAAAACAACATATTTACAAAAGCAAAAACAGCCGACCTCAAGCTTCGAGGTGTTTGACAAACTGGTAACCAGGCTCTCCAGCAAACCATGTGACAAGCGCTCTGTTCGTGACAAATCCCGCCCGCCCGCAGAAAATAACGTAGATCATGACATTCAATGGTTTACACTTCGTGTAAACCACACAATGGATGTATTATATTCTAACTTGGCTCCGAGGCATAGGAGAATAAAGCCAAAGAAATTATTTTCACCCCTAACCTCAATGTTGATATAATTTTTTGCTTTACTCCCCCGAACCTCGGAGCCAAGTTAGACTTTTGATCTATCGAAATTGACCTATCACATTTCATGTCTTCAAACACAGCAGTTTTAAACTGCCTTGTGATTAGTTAGTATCAGGAACACCAATGAATATTTAGTGGTTACAGTCAGGTACCACGTGATTGTGTTCTTGTTTCTTTATTTTTGGGATTTCATCAAAAAAAGTAGTGTTTGTATATTGACATAATAGTAATGGTCTTTTTTGACCTCTCAGTGTTGGCTTTTAGAAAGTACGAGGACTTTAAAATGATGCATCCAGTGGAATAATCAGTCTGCTCTTGTTGGTTTAGTACAAGACGAGAAGAACGTGGCATGATTTGCGCCCTCTGAGCTCGAGGTATCGAGAGGATTTAATTTTTTTAATTTTTCATCGATTTACTTTGGAGTTTATTCAATTCATAATAAGAATTTCTATTTACATGTAGAGCTGGTCTAACTTTAGCCCTTGTTTACACACATCGTGCGCGCACTTGCTTTAAATGAAGCAGGATTGTCATGGTCAGGGAAAAGTCAGGGAAAAGTAGATTTTATTCAAGGTCAGGGAAAAGTCAGGGAGTTTTGTATCAGGTCAGGGACTTTCTAAATCCCTGTTCAAAGTCAGAGAAAAGTCAGGGAATTTTATCTTAAGGTTGCTGCAAATTATTTTATTAGATGTTTTCGAATAGACAAGGCAATTTTGTTTTAAAGATTATCTGAACCATCCTTATTTTTGTTGATTCATTGTCAGAATCATCCTGCACGGTCAGAGAAAATTGTTGTACAGTTAGTGAAAAGTCGGGGACTTTGTTTTGTTCCGGTTCGTGGCAACCCTGTGAAGGAAACCTCGGAGTAGCGTAACCTGACAACCTGATCACCATTAAACTTGCTTGGCTGTTTGCATTTATAACTTTGAATTTGATCATGAAGTTAAACATCAGTCTTTTCGTAGAGCCACTTTACATTTCTTCCATGATTCTTTTCAGTTGTGGCAATGAATATTTCACCCTTTTATCATCATAACAACCAAAAAGTATTCTTGGTTGTTCCACATATCTCCACCCCCGCTATAGGCAGTGTTGTGTCTTCAAATCTCTTCCTGTTATCTTTATTTGTACTTCTCAGACACATTTCTTTAATACCAAATTCGGAAACAGCGCTGTAATTTCCTTACCAACTCTGGAAAACTTTTTGTAAGCAACATCTTTTAAAAAGAAATAGCAGCTATATGGTTCTGTTCTCTTAGTCTCTTCAGTTTTCAAGTACCCACGGCAAGCTTTTACAGTTGAACAGTTCCTTTTAAGGAGGCAAGTTCATTTCCATTGTTGGAAAATTTAGGATTCAGCTCTCGTATAACGATATATTCTGGCGTATCTTTATCTACAAAATGGGTAGAAACAATTTCTTAGGGGAGCCTCGCTCAATAATCAAAGTGTGTTAAACAAACTGTATATGAAGTGAATAAAGATAGTGAATTTTAAGTTCGGTAATGAAATGTGAAAAGTGAACTGATCAACATGACACGAACGTGGGACAAAGAAAAAATCTGAGTAGCTTAGTGGATAGAGCGCCCGCCCGGTGTTCGGGAGTTCATGGGACTCAGATTTGTTCTTTGTCCCACGCTCGTGTCACGTTGATCAGTTTACTTTTCACAAACTGTTTATTTTGTGTGCACTACACAATGCTTGTGCATTTTGGATAAATGAAATTCTTGTCAACAGGTTTGCATCTTCGGCCGAAATTTTGGCGCATATTCTGGACTAAAACATTTGGGAAGTCTCCAACGAAATTGTGCTTTGTTTGAATCCGTTGCCATATACAAGAAATAAACAGTTCCTTGCTCACTTACTAAGTGTCTGTTAGCCTGGGGAGTGGTGGAGCAGCCATGTAAAAGGGACACGAATGCTTGTCAGAAATACCGCAACCTCGGTTTCTGTTGGTTCATGGTCATCATTACACCCTTTTAAGGGTTTAATGATTAATGATTTTGATTAATGTTTAATGTTTAATGATTAAATGATTTAATGATCTAATTAAAAGTGGTCCATTCCGAGACAACCGAGATTATTTCTAGTTCTTAATAGCCTAAACTAAAGTAGTTGGAGGTGACATGCATTTTGGTGAACTGCACAATCCCGGCGTTCACCACTCACTGGACTGGCTTAGTAAGGTATATAGGTCGTGGAACTACATTATACTAATAACCCACTTTGACCTGGTTTTACGTTGGTTGAAAGTTATGCCAACTTAAGCTTTTCAAGTTGATCACGACTGAAACTATGATTTTGTCTAAATATGATTGTTTTTCACTCAATTCTAAACGGAGGTGTAGAATTTAATTAAAGGGACGACTTGAAGCAATTTACCCTCCGTAGAATGTAATCATGTTGAAGACATTTTTTGACAGTCAATACGATCTATATCTTGATCTATATATTATAACTTTGTATCGTGCATTCCGTTATTCCATCAGAACGATGCTAAAGAAGTTTGTTTTAAATGCTGTGTAGACGTCGACATCCATTTTTCCTCATACTGACTTCGCGTATCTCTTTGACTATTTGTTAGTTCTTTTTTGTCGTCTTGGTTTTAGCTAATGTTATTAAAAAGTCATGTCCATCGCTATAAGAACGGGATACTTTCCGGCAATCTGCTTCAGTTCTGATGCTTAAAGATCTTTTAGTTCTAAATGTTTCTTAATGTTTCGCGTAACTAACCAACCGATTATTTTGGCAGGCCTCTATGAGTCGGAGGCGCAGTGGCCTCACCGTCTCCGGATCGTGCGGTCCGGGTTCGAGCCCTGGGGCCCGTTTCTCGAAGATCTCGAAAAGTTTTCGCACCCAGAAAGCCGTAGCAAAATCTCAAACCTTATGATTACAGAGCTGTTTTATTCACATATTCGTAATATGAACCGAAGTTGCCTTCATACAAGAAGTTTCAGGCGTATCTCTGTTTTTAGATACACATTAACTAAAAATGGCTTTTCGGCCCTTAAAGTTTCCGGGGCTTTCGAGAAACGGGCCCCTGGCCGGGGACATTGTGTTGTGTTCTTGGGCAAGGCACTTTACTCTCACAGTGCCTCTCTCCACCCGGGTGTATAAATGGGTGCTGGCGAACTTACTGCTGGGGGTAGCCCCGCGATGCTCTAGCATCCCATCCAAGGGGAAGAAGCAATACTCCTGGTCGCTTCATTCTACAGAAACCGGGATAGGCTCCGGCCTGATGGACCACTTTGCTCGTATGCAGACTTTACCCTTATGATATAGTTATGTGACATTGTGGGTGCGTTCCTTTGGGATGATCCGGATCAAGATCAATGATCCAAGATCATTCGAATCATGGGCCATCAAATGAGCCGATGAAATCCACTCCGGGCAAGGATTGATCATTTTTTTGATGCACCATGATCCGAGTGAGCTGGGATCATTGATCCTGATCTAAATCTTCCCAAAGGAACGCACCCTGTGTTTAAACCGGCGAAGTCACTTGATTTTACCCAGTGAACACAATGTACGCAGCAGAGATATTATACACGTCCACAATGGTTTTTAGAAAAGTAATTTTAGCTGACACTCTTTGTTAACGCAATGCGTCGACAGGGGGGTGGAGGAAGACGTGGATAGTTTGGGGGAGGAGTATAGTGTTATTGGGTGTTGGTAGGGATTATATAATATGTGCTGTTGTCGCTGGTGGTATGGAATTGGGGTTCGGTCAGTCTGCCACTCAATTCATTGAGCTATCAATCCATTTATCAATCAATCAATTAATCAATCAATCAATCGATATATCTATCTATCGATCAATCAATAGGTCTGCCGATTGATGAACAAAGTAATCGATATGCCTCCCAACAATCGAGATCAGTAGACTGCCTTTAAAAGGCTGCTTTTGTTGTATAACCGATGGCTAAAGAAAACCCAACCAACTAGGCTCATACCAATTTGCGAACTGTCGATCAAGTGTCTGTTCATAGGACACAATGTTTGGCTTCTGGAACCATGCAGAGCTTAAATGGAGAACGTGTCGTTTTCGGCCAACAGACGATCTGAACTAAATGACTGTCGTTGAAACCAGTGAAAGCATTGAGCCAAATGACAACGACTTAGAGCTAAATGCGATCGGTTACACATTTTCTAAGATCTTCTAGCCTGAAATGAAGCAACCAAACTTTTACAGTTCCCTCGGCGATCGTGGACTCCTTTCCTTCGTCTGTTTTCCCCTCAGAGGCGAACGGGGAAACAAAAAAAAAAACTTTCCCTCCAGTGGAAGATTTCATTCCCTTCTGGTGGCATTCAGGAACACAAAAACTCGTAGGCATAGCGAAATCTTTAATCTTTAATCATTATTTATACACGGTAAAAACATAAGGTAGAAAAAATTACATGAGAATAACTAAAAATCCAAATCCTAACATTATGTTAACTTACATTAATATGTCACTTAAGAAAAATCCTGGTTTCCATGAATGCCGTGTTCAAAAATTATGGTAGAGAAGGCGACTCTCTAATGTTACAGGGTAAGCTGTTCCAAAGGGTAGCGCCGCTGTAACTAAAACTATTTTTCATGTAGTTAGTTCTTGGAAAGGGGACAACAAGTTTGTTTACCGAGTTCCTCAGAGAATAGCTTGATTCATTTCGCTTTATAAATTTAGACGTGAGATATTTCGGAACAAGACCGTTTAAAGACTTGAGAACCATTAAGGCGTTCTGAATAACACAGACCAGATCGTCGACGAAGCAAGACTTTTCTGGAGAAGCGTTGTCAATACAAAACGCCGAGGCCCAACTAGCCTCGCTTTCCTGCAACTCGTCCCGGGTGCCGACCAAGTGGTCCGCCATATTTGCATTCGATGTATTATTGTGAGAAAATGAACAAGAAAGAAATAATCAATTTTTCAAGACTTTAGAACAGTTGCCTAGTGGTACTACGACAAATAATGTTTACTTTACAATAGAAAAAAAGCCCATTGCTGTTTTCGCAATGTTTATTTTTCTGTCAATGCTCATGTTTGGATACATTAATATGTCATTTGGTGTTTTTAAGGTCCGCGCAGGTGAGGGGACTTAACATGAGCCACCGTGTTCTATTTGTGTAAATAGTGTCGCCAATTAGTTTTTTAAGCTAAATACTATGGACACTTTAATAAAGTGTTTCATTCATTCATTCATTCATTCATTCATTCATTCAGTCAGTCAGTCAGTCAGTCAGTCAGTCAGTCAGTCAGTCAGTCAGTCAGTCAGTCAGTCAGTCAGTCAGAGACAAACTTGTTCTTGGTGGGGTTTACTTGAGGTACTTCTTTAAGGACACATAAGAAATGTTTCGGCGAAAGTGTCATTCCTTTATCTCTCAATCTGAGACTCTCCTTTAAAAGATAACCAATGTCGAGACACTTATTTCTAAGGACTGGATATCTTCTGAATGTGTAGACGATCATATATCTTGCCCAAACATTGCCCCCTCCAGACAAAATTTTAAACATTGTTGAGCCTCGTTGTCTAGAGACATTTGCAGGTGTACCCAAATAGATAAAGGGGCCCAGGGATTCAAAGAATCATCCATATAAATGTCATTTCTAATGACGACTTTGTTGACTACTTTTGTTGCCCCTTGTCGCGTCGAAAACGCCAAAGCTAAACGAAGCAACTAAGCCGAAAACCCGATTCATGGTGTGTGGGGCATTTTTGTCTATGGCAGGACCGGAAAACATTTTGTGCAAATTATGAGTGTGTAGACCAATTTGCGTTTAAGAAAGGACGTTTTGGCGAAATTTATAACCTCTGTGGAGATTCCATTCAGCACCTCTTAGATCAGCAAAAGAGTCTTTTGTCCACTCACAAATGACACTGTGTAATATTCGTGCAACAGGTAAAGGAGATTTTCTCGCGTTTATACCATGAGAGGTATAAAAGTAGAATATGTCGTTTGCTAAAAGATATTCAACTTAATAGCTCAACAAGATTAGCTGTTATACTTAATGAAATAATACTATAAGTAATGATATACGTGCACAGTGTACCAACCATAAAATGTATTCTGTCCGAAAATTGATGTTCATCACATTATTACCATCATAAAAGGATGCGGATAAAAAAAGGATTCCTGATACCGTAAACACCCAAACGGCTCAAGACGTGACTAAGTTTCTTTTGTGTGATTCAATAATTGTGATTCTATGGACTGATTTCTAAACAAGGAAAGAGCTATCGCCCAATGCGAATTTGGTATTCATTGGCCCATCAACTTCATTCAACTGCTCTTCATAAAGTGTAGTACACCATGTGTTCAGGGTTGATATATTGGTATTTCCACTTGAAATATTCATTGCTATAGCTACCGAAAAACTCTCGGCGTCCAAAAGGCTCATCAAAGGCAGATTTCAGACAATAGAAGGCAAGATTAACAACCAAAGATCTCTGAACATCAATGAATTAGTGCTTATCTTACCTGTTATGTCTTGTCTTGCCCCGGGTGAGTGACAACCATTTTGTTAATACGGAATAAAAAATAGAATGTTTTTTTAGGATGCACGAGAGAGACTCTCTTTATTAGGGAACTCGACTAACGAAAATAATGCGAGAAAAGTGTAAAGTTTTCGGAATGAATTTGCGAGGATTTTAGCCCGTAAACTGTCTTCATCTTATTTGCCTTTTTAGCTATTATCTAATTACTAAAGCGGCTTATTTGGGATCAATGTTGTTTTGACTGTTTTGAGGTATTTATGGACCTGGAGATCAGCTAACACCAAAGCCAAAGCTTCTTTCTAGTCGCCTGTTTAATTAGCCTTTTGTTCGGTTTTCAATAATACATGTGCCAACTGCTTATCCAAAGTTAAACATCAACAGCACCTGGAAAACTAACTTACTATCAATGTTCGTAAATACGTGGCTCCATGTAGTTCTCACAGGGGTGTATTGTGTTACTATCTAGGCAGTTGTGCTTCATGGAGCGTAATTCATAAATATCTTTCGATTTTCCAGCTTTCATCACCAAGTGAAAATCATCTTGAAAGACCGAGTGGCAAAAACGCCGCCTCACCCGAGTGGCGGCTGCTTTTAGCTTTAGCAGAGTCATTTTATTAAATATTGGTAAACCAGTGAATTTATTGCGGAAAAAATGGTTAACCAACCTCCTCTAAATAAGATGAACTGTTCTTATTTCGTCTTCATGTTGTTCCGTTGGTACAACAGCTCTGTACCACGTGTAAGACTGAGAGAAGTTTTAAAGCCTCAAAGCAAGCGAATAGCTGCTTTTAATAGTACATCAGTAGCATATAATATCTCTAAAATCGTGCCGTACTCATGCCGGCCTTTGCTATATAGTAAAACCTTAAAACAAAAACCATAAAGTTTAAAAGTGCATTGCTGAAAGAAATGTGGTAATGACTCCTTGATACCGCTTTAAGAGATTATCACACAAATACTACGATTATGTCGCACTTTAATTCTATTTTGACACCTGCCGGGGTGTTTGATAGACAAACGCGTCTTAGTTATTCTCGTTAGGCACGTAATTTGGTCATGGTAAAATTTTTACATTAGTAACAGAGACCATTCACAGAGGTTAAGAGTAAAGGAGTCCAAATGAAATATTCATTGGAGCTTGTCTCTTGATGAACCAACCGACTATCAAATCTCGACCAAAAAGATTATATTCATTGCTTCAATAATGAGTTCGGTTATTTTTTAAAGGATTACAGAACTGTAAGAGTTGCTAGTATTGGGGCGACTACAGGTGCAATTGGATCGCAAGGAATGGTTGTTAATGTTTCAAAAGTATTAAAATGTTCAAAAGTTCATTTGTTGTGACTTTTCTGCATATTTTGGTTCCGTTCTTTTCACCCCCGACATACCTAAACACGTGGCTAGCTCAGGTATAAGATAACAGGAACACTTTCTCAGGCAGGAACTTAAACTTGTTTTTCCGGCCATAGTTTCGAGTCGTGCTTTGCATGTGCTGAGGTGTTTTTGGTGTAATCATCGCTTGGCGAAAGAAAAGCACTTGTAAATTTGGCATGTTTTGAGTAATTAAAAACCGAACAATAAAGAAATTGATCTCCATGTGACACAACTGCTCGTTGCAAAGCCTCTTTCCCCTATGCGAGTGAGTCATTTTCCGAATATTTCTGTGATTTGTTCCAATTTCTGCATAGCAATTTTACGCTTTGTATCAATCGGCTACGTACTAAGTTTCCCAGTGTTTTGTCAACTTATGGGAGGTTTACATCGGCTTCATTTTAATAAATCGTATTGTAGTTTAAAGTTGGAGATACCGTGCCGTAGCAACGTAACTTCAAGCAAGCCCACATCTGAATTTATTTACTCAGACCTGCATCTTCCGAAATCTATTTTCCACGTGGTACCAGTTTCAAAGTGATACAATAATATTCGAAGGATGTGTAACAAATTGTTAATTCGTCTACCAAATGCACCAAAAAGAAAAAAGAGACTCAATTTTCGCCCCTTGTATATAGTCGCCCACGGCACTGTGTTTAACTTTTGAATGCAATTGAATGATCCAGCGAAAAAGTAAATAGAGAATTTGCATCAATCTGCCACATGAAATGAAAAGAGTAGTTTTCGTGACATTGTGTTGTGAAGAAAAAGTATATCATGTAAAAAACAAAGATATATATTTTTAGTGCAGAAGCTGTCTGTATGTATTGCGTTGTGTTAAGCAAAACGATCCCACCATTAACTGAAGTTCTAGCTGAACACATGACTTTTACTTGTAAAAATTCGCGCGATTTTAGGATTTCGTGACATTAAACTTTTAATGGACCGATATCGAAAAATTGTGTAATGTTAATAAAGCTTGTGGTACAACGCTAAGCTTTGTTCGATGATGGAAATTGATATGTTAATTCACACTTTTTGTAATTCTTAACTGAATTGAACATCCTAAGCTGCATAGTAAAATTTAAACTCACACCCTTAAGAAGAGAGTTTTAGGAAGGATAGTCTTAACATTTCTTAAAGCAGTAACATCAGAAGAAAAAAACATGACTTAGGCTACCGAAATGTTTGTTATTGTTGTGTGACAGAAGAAACCTGTCACGTGTCTTCAACGTGCAGTCGTGCAAAGATGTACGATATGGTTAACGACTTCATTAATTCTTCTTAAATGCTTCGTTGATGACTTTTACGATGTCAGAACCTACCACTCTATCAAATTATCTTATGATTAAAGGAAGTCAATCAAGGATAAAATGGCTTGTGGACAACCCTAAACGTGCACGTTCAACACTTCACGAAATGTACTGGAAATCAATCACTGCATTTTATTGGTAAAAAAGTGGATGTTTTTGAGGAAGTCATTTCCATTGAATTGTTAGAGGATTTTGTATTAGAAATACATAGTAGAGATTTGGCAGATTTGTCCTCTTTCGTTGTCATGGGAAATCACTATTCACTTCAAACCCATAAAATGTAGTGTCGCACCTGAACATGATCATGTTCTCCTGAAGCACGTGCTCTTTCAAACAATAGAAAATAACAAGGCTTGCTTCAATGCTCCAAGAAAGCTTAGATTTTGTCAACATTATTTTTTTCTATGTGTTTCTTATCAAAACCGAGATCTTCCAAATCCATAGCAGATCAAAGATTTAAGGGTGTGAGTTTGCAGAACTGAAAAATGACAGAGTCCTCGAAATCTTGAGCTGGTTGTATGCTAAGAATATGTGAAGTTGTCTAGACGAGTTGTAAATTCCACTTCTTGCCGCTGAACATGTGTTCTCAGTCAATTCTGATAACATCTGTGGTGTTTCACCGTATGGGCACTATACTCAGAAAAACACGTCTCTGTATTAAAAATAGCCAGACTTTGACTTCCTGTATCGCAAATGAAACCTGACAACTGCAATGGAAGGCCCATCTTTGTGGCGGTGATCTTGATGTGATATCAAGCTACATTTGCTAGACATGGTGTAATCTCGCGCTTCCATGAGAGCTTTTTTTTTTTTAATTTACCTTTTATACACAGAAAAATGTTTGTGTCGTCATCCTTTTTTCATCGTCATCAGAGGGGCTTTCGAGTTCGTGTTGGATTAATATTCTAGCTCCACGTTTCACTGACTTAATCCGATTTTAATACAGTATTCAGATTTCACTTGTTTTACACCTTTTTTTTTCTTTTCAATCCAACTTGTTGGTCGTTTTAAATTGGTTACGGTCAATTTGCATTCGTTGAAATGCGATGAATAGTCTTAATTTCCGTTCCCTGGCTGACTGAGTTGAATAAGTTGACAGTGTTCTCATTCGACAGCCTGTCAAGTACCTTTGCACATTTAATGGGTATCAGAGTTGAAAGAAAAACTGAGCCCATTTGTTTCAACCAAACATTTCGCACTTCTCAAGATAATAAGAAAAACTGTTGGCTTATTTTCCACAATAAAGAGAAGCTTTATTTTCTAATTTGTTTATTCCTACAGAACTGATAAGTTGCTTTTTCAGCCGCTAGCTATTGCGTACCCAAGTGTATACAAAATGATAATTAAGTCAAAACTTCATTTAATACAATTTTAAAGAAAGGTGTTCTAACAAGGTCTTTGTGAAGATATGTTGAGCTCGAATGTTTCTACGTGTGTGAATATATTCACAATATACCTGCCCTTCATCTGAATCGATTTTAGCGCAGCAAGTTTAAGATCTGTTGTTTATTCGTTGTACTTTGCTAAATCTCTTGCTTTCGGATGTGAATTAAGTCTTAAATAGTCAGTTTCTCCCTGTTCCAAGTTACAGCTCTTTAGTTGTGCTACTATAGTGGACATTTAGCAAGGTCTCTGTGTGCTGTAAACCTTTGAAATGTCCCTAGTTCCCCGTGGAGACTCTTCCAGATCATGGAATATTTCAATAAATCCAAGGATTCCAAGAATACGGTGGAAGTTGCATGTACTGAAGTTCCCGCCTCGGAAATTGCAGCAAAGGAGGAGAAGGCAAAAAGTGTGCAGTTGGAGAGCAAATGTAACAACTGCATGGGATAGATGGAGTCGCCGGAAACTGGTTTCCATGCGAACGTTCATACCTGATCTCTAAAGGCAAAGAGGGGCTCTGCGACAACTTGTGTCTTGAAAAATCTCCGCGGCTAAACTCAGCGATGAAGCTTGGGTGTATCCGCCAATTGCACCCCTTCTTGTTCAAGGCAACCTCCCCGCGAACAAAGCAGTCGTGCAGAGACAAGTTGTGGCGAACGGTGTTCTTCCAGCGGGCTCTATTCTCTGTGAATCTCGGGTGTTGCTCTTCGATGAATTGGTAGATCTCGGACAAGGTGAGTCGCTTGCGTGGAGAGCTGAGAATAGCGTGTGCTATCACCGCTACGTACGACAAAGCCGCAGAATTTCGCTTTCGTTTCTGTGTCGTTCCCTCTAGTGACATAACTGCCCTCTCGTTACCTGAGTTAAAGGCGGATTCTTGCTTTCCATCCATCTGTTATACGAGCTTTGTTAGCTGCTCTATATCCTCGCCTCCAAATGAAACTTCACCTTCACCAACACTAGCCGGGGTGCTCTGTTATATATAAAATTAAAAGCACGCGCCTTTTGTCTCGTAAATTAGTTTTCATACCATTAAGACATGCTTTGTTAAAGATTTTTCAAAAGGACAAAACGTAACCAACCGCACTTAACGTGTTATGGTAAAATAGAATCTAAGTAAAACAATGCTCTTAACAGTCTAGCATGAAGTGGACAAAGTCCGTAAATTTTGGGTAACGTTTGTTTGGGTTAGCTGTCAATGTTGTCGTAGAGACATTCCAAACCATTTAAACTTGCATGTGCTAAACACCTGTGCATTGCTACAAATCGAATTCCACGCCTCAAAACAGAGGAAGTAACGTAGAACATTTTCCGGGTTTTCAGCAAATGTCAGGAACAAATTTCTGAGATGAAATACATTGAAGGTCGGTACGCTAGCAGTCTTCAGAGATGATATTACCGTCTAATGCAAGAATTGTCTGTTTATTTAACGTTTCCAAAGCAATGCATCAAAAACCAAATCAATATAGGAGAAGGTTTCTTTTTTCTGATATTGCCGTTAAGAATTTTAATTTGACTACGCCCTTGAGAGGCGATTTTTCTTTCTCTTCTATCATTTGCGCGATAAGTGACCTATGTTTTAGTGATAAATAAAATACTTGGGATATATACATACAGGGAACGTTCTTTTGAAGTCTATCAATTAATTTTTAATTTGGCTTGAATAGTTAACTTCCGTTAGGAGTCCGTTCTCTTAGCACGTTCTTACTCCTCGCCTCGCCTACGGGCATCTTTTAATATCGCATAATAATCCACCTAGTTATAACCACTGCTTGTTTTTGAAACGCCTGATCATTTACACGGAAACTCGTGCACGCAAGCGCTAATTTGCGATTGCAGCAACCTGAATTGAGCATCTGTTTATAATTATGAACCTTACAGTGCGTAGAAGAACATTTTAGTCGAATTGTGAAGTCAATTCATGTTTACGTTGTAATTATTATGCAAATGTTAAAATGTTGCATAATTATCTCCTTAACCGCACCAAGTACTTTTCTCATTCAAGTGTCAACACTTGCTTCCGATAAAATAAATAAAACTGAAACAAAACGAAACTAGCGCAACCTTCATAAAACTTTGTAATTCGCGAGAATTTTGAGCTCATTCTCGAAACAGATGACAACTTTGTTTTGAGTAATCTTTAAATTAAACATTCAGACGTCGAACAAAATATAAAATCGATTAACTTCCCGAACACCTGTCTAAAGCTTGAGAGGACTTGATAATAATTTGTTTCCCAATTGTTCTTTGTGTTACTTAATTAGCACACAAAGTTATTACTGACATATGTCTATCGGGTGAATACCGATTCTGAAGGCGGAGAAGTTGTCTCGGTAACGCATAGGAACCCGTGACGGAATTAAGTCATAGTTACGACTTGATGACACATTTCTAAGGAGACGTAAAAAAACACAGATCTTGGTAGGTTCATAATCGGTGACTGCGGCAAACATGGCTGCGCAATTATGGCGGGGCAGCTGGTTATTGGTTTACTAGGCTGTGTGCACGCTATCTGGTCTGTTTTCTTAGCGAAAGCGCGAAGCCGGGATACATTGTGGATATATATTGACGAGCGAAGAGAGCCGGCAACAACCTGACCGAGAGATGCTCTTACTAGGTTGCTTTCTCTCTCCAGCTGGTGGAGTGAAGAGCCTTCTCGCAGGCTAAAACAACACCGTGAAAGGTCTTTCCACCTGTTCCTTCAGACAGACGTTTCACTTTCTTCAGACACATGTATATTCTGCATCAAATCGCACACTACAACGAGGAGAATTGAACAAACCGGATGAACGTTTCAATGAGCACGAAAAACGAGTTAGGCTTTCAGTTCTAGGCCTAAAGAGCGATTAAAAATTTATTTATCTTATGTTTATGTTCTCAGCAATTCATGTCCTTGCATGATTTCCTCAGCGTTCCTCGTTACACTGAGTTGTTAATACCAAAGTTTTCACAGAATTTCTTTCTCTTGTTTTTTGTTTACCGTAGTTTTGTACTTCTATTGTTTTACTGTGTTGCAAATTGACTACGATAATAAAACACGTTTCACCTTCTTTGTTTTGGCTACAGGAAAAATATCTGTAAGCTGCCGCTTAGAAGCCCTGGGGTTATAAAACGTCGTAAGGCGGCCTTTTAATAGATGGGCTTATAAACGGAGGGGCCTATACCCGATGGGGCTTATAACCAGAATGAAAATAAAAACGTTTCGAAACGAGCTATCGCTGTAACACCCACGGGCCGATTGCGGGCTTGCTAAAACCTGACGAAACGAACGGAAATTAGTAAAAACTACAGTGGAACCTCGATTTAACGAACCTCTATTTAACGAAGTCCTCGTTATAACGAACGATATTCTATGTCCCGGCCAAAGTTACAGTAAAATGTATTAAATAGAACCTCGATATAACGAATTCTTCGATATAACGAACATAATCCGGAAGCCCAAACGTAAAATCTACCTCGATATAACGAATTACAATGTCAACACGCGACAGAAGATAAACGCTGAACA
>Ga0126338_10001502_pt1 | contig 15179 bp, 12 predicted proteins | sample OrbCmetagenome_2_FD_92529 | JGI IMG/M metagenome (GOLD analysis project Ga0126338, IMG submission 92529) | Coral microbial communities from Petempiche,Puerto Morelos, Mexico - Orbicella C C metagenome | ecosystem: Host-associated > Invertebrates > Cnidaria > Coral | place: Petempiche,Puerto...
CATTTAACTGAGTTCATATATGACAGGTGTCCTGCATACTGCTAGGATCAACGCTATCGAAGTCATCGTGAGTAGTGATAAATTAATAAAGATGGTGAATTTTAAGCTCGGTAATGAAATGTGTAGGTGAATTAATCAACAAGACACGAGCGTGGGACAAAGAAAAATTCTGAGTCCCCATTTTTGTTTCCAAAAATATAAAATTTTATTGTAGTGAGTACCCTTACAGTGTAAGATTCACATGTAAGCTTGCTTTTTTTTTCCTTAAATATTTTACCGTCACTCAGTTCCTATCATTTAATTTGTTACTTTTTAGGCACTGGTGTTGACTGACAAAGTAAGCAATGCTGACATAAAAAAGGTAATCAATCAGGTACATGATTGCACATTGACCCTTACCAAAGCACTGAGGACTTTTTAATCTTGTCAGCATTAATAATACACCTTCAGTTACAGGTTTTGTACATGTACATGTAGTAAAGGCAACAAGAACCTCCTTGAGTCCCTAAACCTACCCTACCCCTGCCAGGGATGCCATACCAACTCACCCTCCAACATTTACCATACAACGCCCTTACTACAGCTTCTCTTTTTTTTATTTAATTTGTACTACACTGTAATCTAGATTTGAACATGTACCTGATCTCTAAGCTTGTAGTCCACCTCCATCTCCATTAGGCCTGCACACAAACAATCACAGTGTTAGTTTTTATCACGAAATCAATTTCAAAGAACTTTTTGATTTGAATTTATGAGTATAATAGGTAAAATATATTTAGAAAGAGCTGTTTGTTTTTTGTTGGTAGATCTTGTCACCATCAAATGAACTTGGCAGCCCATCCTCTTACGGCACAGCAACCTCTCCTGCCATTCAGACTGGAACTGAAGATAATCCTGTTTATGTTATTACACAAAACCAGAAAGGTAAGTTTGGCTTGTTATTGTTCAGTTTCTTAAGTTAACTGCTTATGGTGTTTTACTTAAGAGATCACCAGCTTAAATTTTTCACCCTTGAGGCAGTCTACCTGGCCAGTTGATCCATGGTGCATTGACCTTTATGTACAGTATGTACAGCGTACATTTCAGAGCCGCAGCCAGACAAACAAAAATTTTTGCTTCAAAGTCCATGGTTAAATTCTCTTCCAAGGTATTAAGTATTGCTTTACATGTACTTTCCCTTCTCCCTACAAAAAAAACCTACTGCAACAAAAACAAAAACCATGACTGAGTCAAGTGCCTTGGTTTGCATCACACTGGCTGCAGCCCAGCATTTACACTGTGAACCTGTAAATTAAAATATGCCAAACTCAAAGGGTGCAATTAAAACCAATCTTCGAGCTTGTCCTTCATGCAAGCTGTAGCTATGATGTACATGTGCTAGCCCAAGAGTCATTCTCACTAGGCCCCTAAAATTTCATCTGATGCAGTACTTTAGTAGTTCGTATTTCTTGAGAAAATTTTTTCCAAGAATGTTCACTTGAGTGAAGGACAGAATTCACTAGCCTGACTGTAAAAGGCACCAGCCCCAGGCTATCAGACACAACTTTCTTTGCTCATTGTATTCCTTTGCTCAGAATACTGGTGATAATAACTAGTGCTCTTTTTTATTGAAACAATGCAGGTGCATTTTTCAAGGAACAACTCTGGAACACAGTCAGATTTCTCATTGCTTTGTTTCTAATTCTCTCCTTGATTGAAGCACAACTCCAGATGAAGAGTGAGTATCAAGCTACATAAGCTTTAAACAATATCAACATTAATCTAAGTTTAAAAAACAGAGACTGAGGGTTTCTACACCACAGTTATTGGCACAAGCCTTCGACAGATTCTCAGATGAGTCATGCCATATACATGTAGGTCAAATGGGAAACTTTTAAGATACATGTAGTGTGTTTTTTTTTTTGTTGTTTTTCTTTTTTTTGTTTGGTTGTTTGTTTTTTCAGTAATTTACCTGTGTATTTTATTTGTTAATTGTGAAGAACAGCTCCCGAAAAAACCTGTCGGCCGTCTGTCAACCATCTGTCAGGCAACTGTTGGTCGTCAGTCAGCTGACTAAAGGCAGCCAACTGTTGGCTGACTGTTGGCAGACTGTTGGCCTTTTTTGGCCATCTGTTGGTCGAATTTATGAAGAACAGGTTTTTTAAAAACAGTTTCTGTGGCTTGGCATGGCTCCCAGTAGTGTGTGAGAAGTATAATAGGTTGTTTGTTTTTATAATTAACACAGGCATAGTCTATTTAAACTGATATTTGAAAGAAACAAAACACTTACTTTGGTAAAAGATGTGGTCAGTGATTAAGAAAACTCCTTGTCTTGAAATTTTTGTTTTGATTCTTCAGTGAGCTCCAGTCAAAAGGATATCCATCCTGACAACGTGGACAGAAAATGCAGATTTACAGATGTGCAAGGGGTATGTTATGTTGAATGTCCAAAAAATGAAGAAAACAATTCGTGAACTTTACTGTACATGTACATCCACGCTGTATTGTAGATTGTTCAGGGAAGCAAACATTTACAGTACAAGTGCTGTCTATCTGTCTGTCTGCCTGCATGCCTGTCTGTCTGTCTGCCTGTCTATTTATTGTTTTATTGATGTATAGAGCAAGTTTCATATTGAGTGTACATATAGTAAAAGCAATAAACCAAAATAGTTACTCTAGCCAATCACAAAGGATGCAGACCATACAGTGAACCAATCAAAACTTGAAGTTATTACATGTACTATACATGTAGCTGACACAAAACATGAGAAAATGAGTGCAAGTGAGTCACAATTGCTTTTACTTCTGATTGGATGAAATAGTGGTGCAAGTTTTTTTAAGCCAATCGTGTGGCGTAGTTGATACAAAACCGATCGTTCTTTGGCACTCAAATGAAAACTGCTCTCACTGTATGTAAAGTGGTCTAATTTCTGTCAGAGCACTTAATTACTGTACCTCTGTTTTTAGGTGGAAGAGGCAAAGCAAGAGTTAAAGGATGTAGTCGAGTTTCTGAGAAACCCAGAGAGATTTAAGAGGCTTGGAGGAAAAATGCCAACAGGTGAGTCAAAATACAGTGTTACTGTAAATGCTTGCTTTTTTTGGTTTTGTTGTTTTTATTACTAAGTTGGTGCTGTTACATGTAAAGTGTTTGTTGTTGTTTTTTTTGTTTTGTTTTTTTCCAGGGGTGCTACTGATTGGCTCACCAGGAACGGGGAAGACTCTTCTGGCCAAGGCTGTTGCAGGCGAGGCTGGAGTACCGTTCTTTTTCTGTTCTGGTTCCGAGTTTGATGAAATGTTTGTTGGTGTTGGGGCTGCACGAGTCAGAAATCTCTTTTGTAAGTGCAGATTTTAATTTGCAATTAGCAATGAGTATGCATTGCCAACACTGGTCACTAGTTAGTTACAAGTAGTAAGCATTTATGGCAGCCTTTCTAAGTGTGGGCCAAGCAAACCTGAGAGTCTGAGTCAGTAGTTATAAACGATTTCCAGTGAATTGCTGGAGAAACCTGGCAGAATGCTGGGAAGTAACCTGTGATGGACTGATTCAGGGGTAAGGAAAAAAGGTAAAGTCTGCATATGAGCCAAGCGGCTTATCAGGCCAGAGCTTATCCCGATTTCAGTAGCATGAAGCAGCTAGGAGTATTTCTACTCCCCCCTGGATGGGATGCTAGTTCATTGCAGGGTTACCCCCCATTTATACACCTGGTTGGAGAGAGGCACTGTGAGAGTAAATCGTTTTGCCCAAGTGCACAATACAATGTCCCCAGCCATGGCTCAAACCTGGACCGCTTGCTAAGGGTCGAGTACACTGACCATGAGGCCACTGTGCCTCCCTACATGTATATGTACATTCAGGGGGGAGTAGTTACATGTAGTAATAATCCCAGCTGTGTTGTGCTGCAGAAACAGGAGTTGAGTGTCAAGTGTTTTACATTTAAATTGTGACTCAGTGTAAAAAGAGTTGCAATTTGTTTAAAATGTGCAATTCTACTGTGTGTTTACAACTTATTAAAAACATTGATAGCAAATTGAAGTGAATTGACTCATTGCAACAGCTTCTTAAAGTACACACTGGTAGTCTCGATGAAAGTCATGCTTAATAGATTATCTTTTTGTTCAAATGCAAACAATCCATGTTTGTTTGTTTGGTTTCAGCTGCCGCTAGAGAGCATGCCCCTTGCATAGTGTTCATTGACGAGCTGGATGCTATTGGAGGCACTAGAATTGTTCATGATCACCAGCCCTACTCTAGAATGACCCTCAACCAGTTGCTTGTTGAATTGGATGGGTAAGTGAATTGTTTTAATGGTCTGTACAATTTGCTAGTTGTGCCATTTTCTTTCCCAAATCATTTGACAGAACCTTTAGCACTTTAGCACTACATGTATCTCATCCTGTTTGAACTGATTTGCTAGAAAAATGTGTACATCTACTAGCACATACGTTTGTTATCAATCGAAATCTGTATTTTTCTTACAGATTTGATACATCAGAAGGAATCGTTGTGATTGGTGCAACAAACTTTCCTGAAGTGCTAGACAAGTAAGTTTTCTTGCTAAATTAGTTCACTCCACATGATTGTGATTTGATGTCCAGTTGCACCAGCTGTTGTTTAAGAGTAAGATTATTCCATCTTTTGGCTAGAAAATTCCCTGCATGTAACATTGTAGGTCAGTTCAGGCTATTAGTCATAAATTGCAATGGAGTATTTTCACTTGGCGACATGGCAGCTACATATGTTGGTGTTCCAAAACAATGAAACGGCAGCCATGTTGGTGTACCAAACCAGTCCTGTGGAAGTTGAACTCTTTTCTCATGTTAACACTTTCTTTTGTTCCAATAAATTTGCATGGCTGCTGGCTGTGAGTGAAAACTGATGCTCCATAGTTTCTACATATACACGTGTGCTGAGGAATTAAAAGGGCTACATGTACATGTACATGTATGTCACCATATTCAAAGTCGTTTTTTCTGTGAGTGATTAAGATTTACATGCATTATAAACTTGAAGGTTTTTTAACATTGTGTTTCAAGTTTGTCATTAGGATGTTAGCTCTTTAAATCACTTCTTTCCCTGTGTGTGTGAGTGGATGGTCAGCTTGTTGGTAATTGTTATCAAACATGTTTCACACAGGGCACTTGTTAGACCTGGTCGATTTGACACCAAGATAACTGTACCTATGCCTGATGTCAAAGGACGTCATGATATTCTCAAGCTACATCTCAAGAATGTACAAGTTGCTGATGGTATGTTTGTTAAGAATGTATCTGGAAATGGAACAAACACATACATGAGGGTCATTGTGTTGTATTCTTGGGGAAGTTGAGACACTTCACTCTCACATTGCCTCTCTCCAATCAGATGTATAAATCAGTACCAGCAAATTTAATGCTGGGGGGGGGGGTAACCCTGTGATGGACCAGCACCCCAGGGGAGGGGTAGAAATACTCGGGCTTAGTCGTTTCGTGCTACAGGAAGCAGGGTGAGCTCTGATTGCATGGGCCACTGTCCTGATGCAAACTTCACCTTTACCTATCCAATGGCTACATGCTTGGGTACTGTGCTGTTCACAGACTTGTGATGTGGTCTAGTTAGACATACATGTATCTGAGGTATCTAGAGTATACTCACTTTGTTGTCTCTCATTGTCTCAGATGTCAATGTAGAAGTGCTCGCTAGGGGGACTGTTGGTTTCTCAGGTATGTATACTCAAAGTCCTACTTGCATTAGTTTGCTTGCTTGCTTATTCACTCGCACTCTGTAGAAACACTCGTGAAAGTTGAGACCCTCCCAGGGGTTTGGGGATAATGTTGAGATTAATTTGAGGGAGCAAGGGATATCTCTGCTATTGAAGGGAACGTTAAACAAAATATTAAAAGAGCAATGAAATTTATTAAGAGGGAACAAGGGAGAAAAAGTAAAATTTTCAAGTGGTTAAGAGAATATGCTACCCCCTGAGATGGCCCCAAACGTTTGAAGAACTAGAGAAAGTGTGAAAACACCCGCCTGTGACTCGTCTTCCTGCAGTATGTTCCATATGCGTTTCTGTAGCTCGATGGGAACACAGAAAAATGTTTCCTGTTTGTGAAATACATTTATGTGAAAAGGAATTAAATCAATATTTTGAATACTAATTACTTCATTTAGGTGCTGATCTGGCCAACATGGTGAATGCTGCAGCGATTTATGCAGCAAGTGAAGGAGACACGAGTGTCACAACCAGACATCTTGAATTTGCGAAAGATAAAATTCTCATGGGTAAGTATTTTGTTGATGTTTCTTGTGGTTGGCCATATAAGGTCTTCCTTGTGTACTACGCAGTTCGGCAGTGAGGAATTCATTTCTTAACGTGCCATTGCTTTTTTCGGCATTTTCGTACAACCAACATTTTGTTGATCAGCAAATTTACATGTAAATCAAAACTTCACCACTCTCCCGTGTGCTATCTCCATATAATTTATTAATATAACTACATGTAACAACTTGTCAGAATCCAGTTAAACCTGAATTGATGGTATTTTCGCAGCTGTGTAATATTAATACATGACTGGGTTGATCTCTTAATGGCATTAAATAATTTTACCCGCAGTTCAAAATATGGTGTTTCATACATCCACTTGCATAATTTGATTACGTGTCTATAAGGGATTGACCAAGGGATTCACTGATCTTCTTTCGAACTTCAATAGTTCGAGGCGAAGAAACAGAAAGTCAAACGCAGACGTTGTTACAGGAACTAGAAAAACTTTATTCTTGTACCTAACGATGATTGTTTATGAAATAAAGTCAAACTATAATGGTAGAAAAGTAAATACGTGACTAAAAATGCTTTCGTTTCTGAGCTGTACTCTTAATATCACTTACAACTCTGGTCGCTCTTGTTCTGTTATATGAGTTCTTTGAGATCTGGTTGTAGCTTAGTGACGTTTTACAGATTACAAGCTCAGTCACAGCATTTCCAGTTATTTTGTCCCCGTACAAAATCACCTTTAAATTGAAAGAAACCTAACAATAGTAGTGCGCTAAGAGAGAAAAACACAAAAGAGATAATAATAAACCATAAAGGAACAAGGATGGTTAAGGATGGAGAAGATTAACACGGATTGCAAACGACGAACTTGAAAAATTTAGGCTAAACTTTTTCGAGATGCGCAAACTGTGACGTAGCTCCTTAGAGGGCGAATTAAAAGGATGACGTATTTTCTAGGGGCTAGTCCTACTCTACTTTGAATAAATCATTTGTGAGAAAATCAGATGTAATGTGTCGTTTACTTCTGCTAAATCTTATTTTGCTTGTGCTACAGGCCCTGAACGAAAGAGTGCAGTCATTGAAGCCAAGAACAGGGAGCTGGTGGCGTATCACGAGGGTGGGCATGCGCTGGTTGCCTTGTACACTCCTAACGCTTTGCCAATACACAAAGCAACCATTATACCGCGGGGCCAGGCTTTGGGAATGGTATGTATAGAGTTTTACTTATTGATTTGAGTAAAATTATAAGCGAGTGGTCATGATGGCCTAACCGTTAGCGTGGTCGATTAAGAGATCGAGCGGATCAGGGTTGGAGCCCGGTTTAAGACACTTGCAGAAGACACTCGCAAAAGAACACTTGGAAAAACCTGCGATTGACAAGTATCCCATCCAGCGCACTCTTTGAAAGAGTCTCTGTAAGTCTGCAGTCTTGTCTTCAATATGAACTGAGCTAGAGGTAGATATCGTTTTAGCAATTGCCGTACAGCTTCCTTCAAGAAAGGAGGAGTGGATAGTTCATTAAAAAAATAATAATGTTAATATTTCCTTTTTTTAAAGGTTTCCCAGTTACCAGAGAAAGACGAGTTGAACTGGTCTAAAGCTCAGCTCCTAGCCAGGCTTGATGTTAGCATGGGTGGTCGAGTGGCAGAAGAACTTATCTTTGGCAAAGAAAACGTAACAACAGGTAGGTTTTGGTATAGAGTCGTAAGATTTTAGTATGTTAAACTGTACGTTTTCCCGCGCTTTTCGTCAGCTGAGCGTCGGCTACATGTATTTTTGTTCAGTTTTGATTGGTTCATTGGATTGTCTGTGTCCTTTGTGATTGGCTAGAGTGGTTTCTTTGGTTTTGGTTTCCTGACACTCAATAGAAACTGAAACTACTCTGTTTTTTTCCGGGTCAGAATAAAGCGCCCTTAATCACGAGGTGACTATTGTAAAAATATGTAATTAGTTTGGAGGAAACGAGTTTTGTTTCTTTGTGTGCTTGTTTTCGTTTGCCTGTGCTGTGTGTTTGTTCGATTGCTTCCTTTCCAGTTGTCCTCAAGGGCTCACTGGTGAAAGTTAAGGAGGAGTACATTTTGGTGTCTATCCTTCATTTCCTTGAGATTTCAGTTTTCATATCTTTATTTTACACTATATATTTAAATCCAGTATCATCCCATCTACTTCTCCTCCTCACCGTAAAACTCGTCCAAAAAGTTTTACAAGTTTAAGGTCCTTTCCGTGCCAACCTTGGACAGCATTTTAAGCAAGATTCTCCCGACCAAGCTTTAACTACGATTTTTTTTATTCGTCTTTTTATGTCTTTTTTTTTCTTTTTTACATCAGGGGCTGCAAGTGACATGGAAGCCTCAAATAAGATCGCACATGCTATGGTGTCCATGTATGGCATGAGTGACAAGGTACAATAATTCCATATTGTTCTCGACAGTCACAGGTGTTGTAAGTGTTTTAAGCCTAAATAGACAGTCTATCAAGTCGCAGCTTTACAGAAATTCGTGATTGGTTGTTATTTGCGCGCGAAACTTCAAAAACGAGTGACGACCGATCAGAGACGCTACACGGATTTTTGATGAGCTACTTGTACTTAATCGTTATGGAAATGTAACCACGCCTCCACGCCATAAAAACGAGGTTTGGGTTGACCCAGTGACGGTAGCGATAAGAAACTAACAATTTGCATTTGAAAAGTAACGAGGTTTGTATCATATAACAAAGTCAACTCTAGCCTCGCTTCTGTTCAAAGGCTTGGCAACTGAGCACGGGACTGTAACATGGGCTATTAGTCAGGTGGAATCTTTGACGTGTCCAGAACTTGGAAAGAATGAAGCGGCGTGGTTGTGAGAAATTAATGTCATCAAGTATTGTTCTTCATGTGTGTGTGGGTCTTTATTTCTTGTCTTTACTCTCTTTTTTGTTTACCGACGACGTCTTAAAAGTAAACGATCTCATCAAACAAGCAGCTTTTTTTACAGTATTGATAGAAATGTATTAAAAATGCGAGCAAATCATTTCTATTTGGCCTTGGTGTAAAAGAATCTCGTCTGCTCTTAGATTGGAATGGTTCAAGTGAAGGACGTGGAGAAATCGAGTCCTGAGTTACAGGCATTGATTGAAAGTGAAGTCAAACAACTTCTCAAGGTGAGTTAAGACCCTGGCAAGCAGTCGCTAGTTACAAACGCTCGTATAGCGTTAATAGCCGAAAAGACCGGCAATTTGACCAAAAAAGGTCAGAAGGTCAAAAGAGGTTTCAATGCTCCCCGGGCACTGCAATTTAGTAAAACAAGATTTGCATTACGGTCTGTGTAAAATGCAGACGGCAGGCTGCAGACTGCAGGCTTTTCAAGGATATATCGAGTTGCCATTTCAATTATCAATACTGTAGCTGACGGTAAACAGGCTAACCTGGGCGTTATTAATTTTTGGCTTATGGGAGGGACGGGGGTGGGCAGGGGGGGAGTCTGCCATCCGGTTCGATTGATTCAGGTTAACCTGAATAACGCTGAATAACGGTTCAACCGCGTTTTGGGATTGGTTCAGAAAACTCTAAGCCAATCACGAGTATACAAAATGAACCTTGACTCGAGCACACAAGTTTTTCCGCGCTTTGCGGCGGCTGCAGGCATTTGCTTCGGGTTTTGATTGGTTGACTGGATTGTCTGTGTCTTCTGTGATTGGCTAGAGTGATTACTTTGGTTTTCATTTTACGACAGTCAGTTGAAAGCCCTTTTTGAGATTCGTTCTTTGATTTTCGAGTCTAATGAGTGCTGTTTCTATCGTAGGATTCCTACGAGAGAGCGAAGAATATACTCCAGGTGCACTCCAAGGAACACAGCCGCTTAGCAGAAGCCCTGTTGAAATACGAGACTCTTGACTTGCAAGAAATCAAAGAGGTTATCCAAGGAAAGCAGCTCTCTAGAAGTCTGTGACGCGACTGTGACGAAGCCGAACTGCTCAAATTGTGTTTCGTCGCACCCGTTGTAGACTGAAATAATTTTGAAGATGCGTTTAAATGGTGATATATCTTGGTCGTTTAAGCTCTCTGCGAGTTTCAGTGATCGATACAGTTTGTTGCGTTCACACTCATTTCTAAATTGACATTGTTATATAGCCCGAGATTACGGTCCCGTATTATTTTCAGTGTAAACCTTGTAACTGTTCTGTAAGGTAGCCCAGTACAACACGGGGCTTCATCGATCTGTGCTCGATTTCCACAATGTTTTATCTTTTTGGTGTAATCCCTGACTGTAAATTTCAGGTATGAATGTTAAAGAAGGACGTTTACCGAAAACAACATTCGAATGGCAAGAGATGAACGGTACTGCTCTTTTATTAACTGTTTCACTGAAATGAGAATTTTTTGTGTATATTTACTGTGAATAGGAGATTTTTCAAGTTTTGTTTGGGAATATTCTAAGGACGAGAGGAAAAGAACACGAAATCAGCAGCAATTTTTGCCGTTTGCTGTCAACGTTATTCTTAAACTCTGTTGGTTCACACGCTTAGCAGTTACATTTCATCGTTCAAACTATGAGTGCTATTGACTGTATCATTTTCCTTTCAAACCTACCTTGTTATGATCAGTTCAGTGATAACTTGAATTAGTCAAACCTTAGCCCTTCTTCGTTCCTCGTGTTCTCCGGTATTTTATTTCTATTGCATAGCCTGGGTTAGATTCGGATTCAGATATGTATAGGCGAAACTCTATACCACCGTCCCCCCGTCCCCCCACAGTGCAGCTCATTTCTTAAATCATTTTACTTAATTATGACAGTATAGAAATATGGCACGTGATCAGCGCAGGAGAGGGGCAAATTGTAGAAATGGATGAAAACTATTAGGATAGATTTCTTGCCGGATCTGGGACGTCCAAATGTTGCCTTTGTTAATTGTTGTTGAACTGTTTTGTCTTAATTTGGTTTTGGTCTTTTTATTTGGTTTCTTACTAGGGAGACAGTGAATAAATGATAACTTCATCTAAACTAGCGTTGGATAACAGAAATATAAATATAAATAAACTGTTACTCATCGCTGTTTTGTTGAATTGTCACAAACTAACAAGGCGCGCTTCCGAGCAGAACGCAATTCCCACCCTGTACTCTTTCCAGTCACCGCTAGTGGTTTTCACTCACGGTCTGCAATCGTGGACAAAGTAGTGGCAAAAACAAGCTATTGCATTTCTTTCAACGATCTCGTAATAAACTGATTGTTCTTTTCTTGGGAAAATGGGTTGAGTTAGCTGTTAGAGGGGTGGAAATCAGCTGATATCATCAGGGAAAGCTAAATTTCTCCATGCCCTTAAACAAGCTGCCAGCCCTTGTGCAGTAAAACAAAAAGAAAACAAAAGGCGCGGAAGACTGACGCGAGAAAACCCACCCTGAGGATGGCAGTCTGAGCCAGAAAAGGAATCCATTAGACACCCTTTCAGAAAAGAAACGATGAAGGCGCTGGGAGGGACATCACCAAACGAACTGGAGCTACAAAGATAGGAGCGAAACCACGTGCACAATAACATGACTTCAAGCTGATAGCACAAGTTACAAGGACGAAGGTGTAAGAACTGAAAGGAAAACGTGCCAACTAAATGTTGAGAAGGAAGAGCACTGCACAAACCCGTAGTTTGCGAGTCAAAGCACGCACAACAGAAACAACGTATTGAATAGGGGGATTCATGCTGACGTAACTGTTTACATTTTTGCTCTTTTGCATACGGCTTTGCGTACAGAAGGAAACGTGTAAGATATGAATTGACTCCAGGCAGCTAAAAAGCTAGTGAAACTTAATACATAGTGAAATGTTTAGCTATTTGGTTGTAATATTCAAGGAGATATTGTCTTTCAAAAACTGCAAAATTTCTGGGTTGCAAAAGCGCTAATGAGCTCATACATTCTTTGTAAAAGTTTGAGTTCGTAAAACCGTGTTGCACAAAAAGTATTCAGTATATCACGCTCATATTCATTGGCAGAGTTGTAGGGCTGTAGGATCCGTGAGATAGTCTCAGAAGTGCCCTTAATGTAAGGTATAGTCACTGTAGTAACGGGTGTTGGGTTCCTGTTCGTTGCGTCAGCTTCAGTAGGTCGGTAAATGTTTCGTCTAATAAAGCTAGCGTTGTGGTTGTTTTTGTGAAAAACACGTTCAAGGTATCTGTTTTCGTCACGTAAGCTGTCCAGTGTGTCACAACATCCGTGTAGCCTACAAACCTACAACTACGTTACGACACTTACTGACCAACGTTAAAGACAGCGACGAACCTAACAACAGACAGGGAGCAGATTACAAGATCAAATGCTCCGACTGCCAGGCTTTCCACATTGGTGAGACTGCCAGAAACCTTAACACGAGACTGACTAGGTGGGCGAGTTGTCTCGCGTCAGCAGGTAGGGTAACCCTAGCAAGCAGGACAACTTTTCTTCATATAAACACTTTGGCTCGCCTAACTGGGACAACTCTCGGCGTGGCGAGTGTCACGTAATGCCTGGATTTAAGATTTAAGCAGAAATTCGTATCAAAGAAGTGAAAATTAACATCGGCAAAACGCAGGGTGATCGAAAGCCCGAGGAAAAGTAAAAAAAAGAGGAATATTTGCACATTTGATTATTCAATATGGGTTACGAATAATCAAGCAGAGTCAACTTTGACTCGGCCTACAGGGACTACGTTTTCACTTATAAACGCTCGAGAAAGTTGCCTCAGGGGGTTCGGAGGGTTGTCTCGGGTACCCGAGACCATGTAATTGGGGCCTAGCACGTTCTCCGTTAGTTCGTTTTCTTCGGAAATATTAAAGAAATGGTCTCAGCAATGTATGTGTCTTTGAAATTCAAGGACTGTATGTGTTTTCACTACCAGACAGTCTTCAGAGGATTTTGTTGCATGACTGATCGAAATCTATTTCAGCTATTTTTTGGTCGAAATTGCTTTCAAACACATGAACCGTCCCGTTGACAGCAATGGTTTTAAATTATGAACTCAAAAGTGTTTCTGTTTTACCAGGAATTTTGTCCAAGATTATAGCGCCAAGTCCTCACAAAATCTTGAATAAAGTATAAAAATTAAAATCATCAACCATGAATTATATCTTTGCTACCTACAGAGGGTGAACAATTAGGCTCTGGTTTCTCATAACTTCCTCTCTGATATTGCTCCATCGGCGTCCAGTATACAGTCAGTCAGTCAGTCAGTCAGCTACTACATGACGACTTTTTCAAGAAGCCGAGAGCAAATGTAGATACGGTAGTCGAAGTTACACAGGATCTGCAGCTTCCAAACTCTAAATTAACTCTCACTAGTCCGAAGCATGTGGTCGGGAGGCGGGGGGGAGGGTAAAATTATTACCAATCACTTCAAAACATTACTGCATTCACAAGAACTCGTGAATCATGAGAACATTTTGAAGCGATTACCCAGCCAAGGGAAAACTGGCAAGCCAAAGAATAAAACATAACACTCGGGGCATGCTGAAATCAAGGATCTATCGACTTTGCTGACTATTCCAAGTAAAATTACTGAGCACCGTTATATCCCACTTCCGGTTGACGTAGGTCGATGTAGAGGTGAGAAATGCGGAAGAATTGAGGACTGTAACTTATGCTGCGTAATTTCAACCTAATCACTGAACGGCGACATTTTTAGGGAAACCCCAGTATCGATAATACGGAACATTTTCTATCCATATTGGCCCGCAGCAATCAACTTGAACATGATTTTATTGCTGCCATATTCTAATTAGCCCGTCGGGAAGTTAGAAGCTTGCTATGACGAACAATTTCGTAGTTCTCGATTACTTCAAAACATGTTCTTAAAATTTCACAACAATATTTTGCTTGGGATAACTGATTCGTAACTGACATGTATCATCTCTTAATTTCTCTTATTGTAAATTTGCACAATCATGTTAAGCGACTTTTGTTCATGCTTAGTCAATCGCCACCGCAATTTGCCGGTACGTCACTTTGGTTGAAATGAAATTAATCTTCCTTTACCACGGCTCAGTAAAATCCCTGTAATTAGGAGCTATTTTAAGTAAATGACTGCCTCGTCCGCAGTTAAATTTGCTTTGTTTCTCCGAAGCCATCAGTTTTGATCACATCTTCGGTGTCGTCAGGAGAAAAACTAGATCATAACTTCGCCTTGAAGACTCAGTGTCCCTCAGTGATCTGATTTACGATGGGGAATTGCTTTTCCTGCTGCGAAGATTGCGAGGTAAGTTGATAGCTTAATAAACAATTTATTTTGCGTTTAACCAATGCAGTGTTAACGAGCGAATCAAGATTTCTGAAATATCGGAAAACAGCGCGAAGTTACTGGTATATTTGAAACCCTTGACTGGAGTTTGATAATGGTGGCACGATTGATTTTAAAACTTTGACCTTGTTCGAGCAGTTGTGCGTGTTCAGATAATCGATGAGCCTTGGTAGACTTGGCTTAGACCGTGAGTTAAAAAATTTCCATGTAAGATCGGCAACTGATAAACGGTTGCTTAAGGACGGTTCCCTGTGTTAAGATTGTTTCATGTCAACTTTATATTGGGGATACCAGGATTTTCGGGAAAGAATAACATCTTTATGGGATACCGTTGAAGATACAGTACAGTTAACGGGATTCCCGTTGAAGCAGATTTCACTGTCAGGGCCAAAAGTGTTAAAGAACAAACGACGAGAAAATAAAAACATTTTAAAAACGTGAAAACGTGAGAGTCCGTAAAAATGTTGTAAAATAGAGTTGTGCAACTGGGATTTATATACATAGAAGATCGTTTGCTTTAATCTTTCTTTCGCCACTGTTCAAACTGTACACGCAATTACAATTATCTTCCAATTTATTTAAAACGGCTAAAACTGCGAAACCAGTAATTTTACGGTTTGCGGAGGTAAGCAAGTTGTACTTCTTGTGACGTCATCAGCTTTGGCTGACGCAGGATAATCCAGTGAAAGGGAAAAGGAACTGAATAAG
>Ga0126338_10001503_pt1:2500-15178 | contig 15178 bp, 10 predicted proteins | sample OrbCmetagenome_2_FD_92529 | JGI IMG/M metagenome (GOLD analysis project Ga0126338, IMG submission 92529) | Coral microbial communities from Petempiche,Puerto Morelos, Mexico - Orbicella C C metagenome | ecosystem: Host-associated > Invertebrates > Cnidaria > Coral | place...
TTCTCATCATTCTATGCAAACATTATAAACTCATTTTGTTTGGTAAATGAGACTCAGCTTGATATTTTCAAAGCCCTGACTGACCTGACCCAGTAGAAAACTAAGGCTCTTATTTACCAAGTGGGTCCAAAAACAGATTTGTTAATCTTAAAATGAGATGCTTGTAACCCTCTTATCAAAAATATACATTTCATACGGAGAGCCATTATTCACCTGGATAAAACTATTTCATAATAACATATGCTCCTCCATTCAAAATTTGTAAATCTTATCATTAAAGTTTGCTTTTCATTTGTCATGTTTTTTAATTTGATAGTCATTCTTACTCATATTATTTTGTTCCTTTCATCATAAATTTTCAGCCTGACACCTGTGTCCTATTTTTATCCCAATTTCTGTTTACCACAAAGTATGTTGCTAAGTTATATTCAATACTTGCTGCAACAAGCAATTATAGTGCAAGAAATTATTACAGCGATCTACAACATCACAAATGAATCCAGATGGGACCAGACAGCAAATCAAAATCAATCGTAGAGCTTTATTTCCATGCAGGGTTTCTGACTGCACACACACAAAAAACATTCATGAAGCAAGAGGGGCTGTTATGGAGGTGCTTTTGACCAGGTTTCAGAAGCGCAAAGCATTATAAGGGGAAATTTCAGTAGGCAGTGATAAAGTCCGAATAACAGACGGTAAAACGAAAAGCACTTCAAAGTCTTACCTACAAGTTAAGCTCTTTAATAGAATGTACACATTTTGGCGAACTTTGACATATGTTTGATCTTTCAATGGTATTTGCTGATAGGTATTTCTTCCTTCGCACAGTTTTTCCATAGCATTTTAGCTCATTTTGGGTGGCGATTTGGCGTGTAGAATTAATTCCGTTATCGGTCAGTGAAAAGTACAGACTGCAGACTGCAGACCGGGGGTAAAATGCAGACTGAGGGTAAAATGCAGACTGCAGACTGCAGACCACGGGTAAAATGCAGACTGAGGGTAAAATAAAATGTTAATAATAAAAAACGAGTCATAAGGGTAAAATAATAGTATTCGTAAAATGCCACGTCAGGACTTATGATCATGAAACACACAAAGGCCTAACTCAGAAGTTGAATTTTGTACACGTCGACTTTTGGCATCACTTCAAACAAAATGGTCAGTCATACTGACGATTATATTTGAGAACGCCGAAATGTTATAATTTCTCGTGTTTAGGTAGTCGACTGTCACCTTTCAGCAATACCAATTCACAAACCTCTTGATAGATTTAAGTCGTAAACAAAGATTGAATGTCTTTCACAAGCTAGGCTCGATACCTACAAGTTTAGCTTGCCCTGTTGTTGTGCTGTCGTGTTTTGCTTGCCTTGTGTTCCGAACAATTCCAAGGCCATCTGAAGCAACTAAGACAACGCGGTGGTTTGGACGTTATTAAGACTGTCGATGAAAACAGGATGAAGGAATTGCGCTGCAAGAGTTGGTGGGTCTCAGACCTAATCGCGTAAACAAAATTCGAAATGGCCGAGACGTAAACAAAGGTAAGATGCATAGAATTACGATTAGTTCGGGCCCTTGGGGGAACTTAGTTCAACAAAATGGGGGCTTAAAGAACTCGAGGTTGATAATATAATATTTGACTAAGACTAGGAAATGCCTTTTAGTTTGAATTTTCGGGATTTTGGAAAAAAAAATACGAGTACGCGTACGAACACTCACAACTCTTTATTTGATCCGGATTTGATCACTGCGTTTTTTTGTTATTAATATTTTATTTCACCCTCAGTCTGCATTTTACCCCTGGTCTGCAGTCTGCAGTCTGCATTTTACCCTCAGTCTGCATTTTACCCCCGGTCTGTAGTCTGCGTTTCACACTGACCGTTTCGCGGTTTCCTTCGTGGGACGTTCGTAACTTAGTAACCGGTAAACTTCAAATGATACAATCTCATGTTATATGTTTCTTTTTAAATAAAGTTATATTTTAGTGTACTTCGCTTACATTGTGCGCTTTTCGGTAATCTATACAGGCGATTTTTAGTGAATTATCAATTGCGATGAGACTTGAAGATCGATAATGTTGTAAACTCGAAATCGTACCATCTCAAAATACAAGAAAGCTATAAGCCCTGCAGTTCCTATGAACAGTCTACATCGGGTTTAATTTACATTAGTGCATTTGTACGAAACTTTTTTGGATCAAAAAGCGGTCAAGAATATTAGCCTTAATTTTTGTGTTTTTCGCAATTTGTACAAATTTTATGTAGTGAAGATTCTTAAAGGGAAAACTCCATTGCGTTTTGTTTCTCAGCATGTTTCTCATAGTCATGGATTTGCTCGTCTGCCTCTTGGTAGATCTAATTAAACTTAATTACCAGTTTTAAATGTTATTGTTATATTTGACTTCATTTGACTTAAGAATTTAGGTACAAATGCAAATGAGCATCCTAAAGTGATAGTAACATACCCTTGGAAGCAGATTTGTTCTTAGTTGATCACCTTGCTGAATTTTAGATTATAAGTCTATACTTATTTTTCTTGGCACAAATTGCTGTACAGTACTACAAATGTCTAAAACACAATAAAATTTGGTATGCAGAATGTCATTACCAAGACGAATGTCAAAATGTAAATTGTGCCGATGGAGGTAGTGAAACTGTAAACCCTGTCCCAGTTGCAGCATCGATAAATACAGGTACATATTAAGTGTAGGAGCAACACTTGTTAGTGTATTATATTAGGCACTGAGGTAGGAGAGCTGGTGTGGAGGTTTTCAAATTGTGCAGTTCTAAATTATTTCTTGTTGTTGATTGAAACAGCAGCACTAAGGAAAATTGGTAGGAAAACAGCTCCTGTCATGCTAACAATCTCCCCCTTTTGTTATTACCATGTAATTAATTTTAATAAATCATGCAGAGTGTCCATTTCCTAGCTTTTGATCAGGGGTTGGCTATGGAAAAATTAGAATTATTAGGTCAGGACAGCCAGATATTACCTACCACAAACTTTGCGTGAAATCTTTTACTAGCTTAAATTTGGCCGACACAGTACAAAAGGTTTTTACATACATTTTGTGATGTTCATAAAGACTAATAATTAATTTAACAGGAGAGGATTTTGAACGAGACTATCCTGTTTTAGAAGATTGCGCAATTTTCGAAGCAATCAACTCAGTGGGTACAGTACATCACCCTGTTGCAGAAGTGATTAGCAGCAGCCTCTTAGAAAATAGTACCCTGATTGCTAGAGCTAGGGCAGTAGGAGTGGTCTATGAGTTCGCACATCCTCGTGTAGACGAAACAGAGGATGACAGAAGGAAAAGAGAGCGGCAAAATCAAAGGAGAGTTACCAATGAAGAGAGAAGGCTGCGTGAAGTTGTCAGAGATCCACCACCACCTCCACCAGCAGGGACAAGTCAGTTGGAGGATAATGCATATTTTGCAATACGAAAGTTTGAGGTGGGGCAGATGACATATATGTTCAGTTGTTGTGAAGTTTGCAATGAACGAAGACTGGAAGGGAAAGGCACAAGCAACACGTGTACTCTCTGCAGGAGAGATAAGAAGGTGCCAAAAGTTTGGTCAGAGGAAAACAACACGGATCCAATGTCTGTCCCCGAGGAACTGTCTGAAATGTCAGATGCTGAGCAAATGTTTATAGCTACATGTAGACTGGCACCCAATGTACATGTGCTCATGTTAAAACACGGAGGTATTGCTTCTAGGGGCCACTGCATTGCTTTCCCTCAAGCAGTGCAAGAACAAGCCACTATCCTGCCACGTCTGCCAGCAGAAGTGGACATCATACGTGTGAGAATGCAAGGGAAAGATGACACCCATAAGGATTTCAGGGTTAGAAGACATGGGATTGAGGGCGGTCTCCATTGGCTGAGGGAGAATAATCCTGCCTATGCTGACATAGTCATTGATGATGCTCATCTGCAGAATTTACCAGCTCATGGTGAGTTGCCCAATTTGAGAACAGTCGAGTTTACTGAAACAGCAGAACACATTGACGACCAAGGTCCTGCCCCACAGCAGTTGGATGCAGGGGAAACAGATGGTAGTGATTGTATCGTCATTGATTATAATTTCACATAATTACGCGCATGACGTGACCAACGATAATTGCCTAATTACTGTATCACTGACCAATTGACACAGAAACAACTGTGATAAGACATTATCTGAAAGCCATCGGGTAAATATTCTTTCGTATTTCTTTCTGTTATCTGAAGCTCATAAATAGACAATTTTGTATTACTTTGCAGATTTCGAACTACATACTACATATTAGATTGACGGATTATTGTTTCAATTATACGCTACGCTTCTGCTACCAAATGGAATAAAGTTGTTTGAAACCGACAGCCTATTGAATATTGGTATACACCGATACAATGATGACTCGACAGTCCCTGGGGTTATTCTTTCTGAGTCAGGAGTAAATGTGCAAGCACAGGTAGAAGCAGCCATAAATGAATGTCTGAACCTCAGGAAGCTGAAACAGAAGGGGCCCAGCAAGGTAGGGAACAACCAATGATCCCGAGCACTGACACAACCCCGGCATCTGAGTTTACGACTCCATATTTTTTCACAATGGCTTTCCCCTGCTTGTTCCCATATGGAAAAGGTGATTTTCATATCAATCGTCCAATAACATGTCCCACACTTCATGATTGGGCAGGGCACCTGCTGTGGTATCAGGATGGCAGGCGTGCTAGACACAAAGTATTGAAGTTCGTTGTTCACAACATGATCATGAGGAAGCGTGCTTTAGAACAGAACAGATAATTTGTCGACCAACAACTAGGAGATCGCCAGTTAACAGTTGTGAACCTGCAGGAGCGGCTAGCAAGGGGTGATACTTCATTCACAAACAAGCTGCTGTATTTTGGAGCAAATTTGCGTGGCACTGCTCAGTATTGGCATCAAAGGCGGCGAGAGCTTCCAGCCTTGGTGAGTTTATGGTGAATGAGACCAAGGGATTAACTTCTTTTTTATGACTGGAAGTTATGATGAGTTTTACTTCCCTCCACTCAAAAGACCACTTGAACGGTATATTTTACAGACCACAGGGAAAGAAGTTAACTTTGTTGAAGATAGCAGTGCCCGCTACAAGGCTGTGCAAAGGAATACCCATGTCGTGGTAAACTACTTTGACCTACGTACTCAGTCGTACCATGACGAGGTTCTAAATTATAAAGCCTGTGTTCGGTGTCTCTGACTATTGGTACCGGTATGAATTTGACAAGTCACGAGGTCAAATCCACTGGCACCAACTCAGTTGAAGAGAGGACAGACAGCCACACCAGCTGCTGCATCAAGCTTGTGAAAATGAGTGTGATGAAGATGAGTGTGCTGCCATACTTAACAGTGGGCTGATGAAAACCTAGCAAGACAGCATAACACCCAGCTGGTAGTGACGAGGAAGGAAAGCCATGGAAGGATCTCTGGTCTCTGCCTGAGGGTTCAGCCAACCCAATACCGAAGGACCAAGATCCCCTGGTAAAGATACTAATGGATATAGTTTCAACCCAAGATGCAATCCTGGAGGATCATTTACTTCTGGTGAACCGAGTTGGTTTGCACAGTTGTTCAGATGACTGCCTGAGGACACCTTGTCATCCCGAGCCAGGATTGCAGCCTAATGAGAGGGTGTACTACATGGAATTTGGAAGTGAGTTTTGCCCAGGGAAGAAACTACACGGTGAGCCAGAAATTGCTAATGATCACAATGGAGCCCCACGCCTTGAGATGCCACGTGACCACCCACGTGTGATTCAGCATAAACTTGATTCTGTCAAGTTCTTCCCTAGACAATCCCAGCGCAGATGATATCATAGCTATAATTGACTGTGTGTGGCTGTGTATGCAAAGGCAGTGAGCCCACTGGTGCTACTCCTGACCTCTTTGAGGACATGATAAATGCTGTAGATACAACTGATGCTGACCAAGTGATAGGAAAGTCAATATGTGCCAAGATGCTGATAAAGACAGTGGGAAGACGAGATAACAGCCGGCCCGAGGCATCATTTGAGATGAGTGGATTAGCACTTTGGCAATGCAGCCGTCAGTTTAATTTACGTATTTGTCGATGACAGAGTCCAGACCCCTTGAACATGATGGCGACACTGCTACACGCAGCACCCCTTTAGATAAGTACCTTGCACGACCACAGGAGCAGCATTGCTCCTGGTAACAGTTTGCATCTAAGGGTGGCAAGGTTCCAGTTGTAAGTGGGGGTGCAACACATGCGACATGGCCATTGAATGAGGACTACTGTAGATCAATGCTCCTATTGCGCTGGCCAAACTGGTTTGACATCCAAGAAGGAAAGGGAGCTGCTAAATCTTGGACTGATCGTTTCAAGGACTTTGTTGGAACTAACGAGTGCCCAACATTTGTCAAGGCACAAGTCTGTAAGGCACAGCGTCAGGCAAAACATGCACAAGAACCAGTATTTGAAGACAGCGTGGACGATGATGCTGTTGAAGCAGTAGAACAACCAGACTAGTTTGATGTCTATGCAGGCCATAATCAGCGATATGAGGGGGTTAGAAAAGGACTTTGATTATGGAGATGGTGGAGAGCAGTATGACTGGAGCAGTATTTCCATGAATCTTTCTGAGGGTAAAGAACCGAAGACATGGCTTAGAGATAACATCAAGCAAGTCGAAGAACAAGAAACTGTGGGCCTTGAATTACCAGATGTGTCTGCATTGTCCTTGAATGACAATCAGAGAACTCTAGTCATTCTAGTGTTGCACACACTCTACACCTGGGCTTTTGTCGAGAACCAGCTTGATTATCGTCCTTTGCGACTTGTTGTCTCTCGAACTGCAGGAATGGGAAAGTCGTATGTCATCAAGTGCCTTCAGAGGCTTGTGAGGTTATTGTTTGGAAAGAATGAGCTGTGCAGGTCATAACCCCAACTGGGAGCTCTGCCTATCTTGTTCAGGGCAATACTGCTCACAGCTTTTTAGGAATCTCAACTAGTGTGAGACCTTGTAACGAGCTAACTGTACCTTCTGGTCCTGTGCTAGAGAAAATTCAGAACAGGTGTCAGAATCTGAAAGTTCTGATTGCCGACGAACGATCAATGTTTGGTCGCACCTCACTGGGCTGGATGGAACAGCATGCGCTGTATGCAGTTAACAGAGGAGCCAATGCAGAAGAGCTTTGGGGAGGCCTTCCTGTAGTAGTGCTTATGGGAGATGATGTACAGTTACCGCCTGTGTGCGACACTCCAGTGTACATTGACCATAGCCGTGGTGCACCATTTAACCATGGTCGGCTAGTGTGGACGGGTTTTGACAGTGCCATTGAGCTAACTCAGATGGTGAGGCAAACTGAATCTGAAGAGCAGCTGAGAGATGTGCTCATGTCGATGAGAACATACACTACAACACCCCAGCAAGTACGCTAGCTACAGAAATTTCACTGGCATAATCTCCGCATAAGCCATGGTCCAGAACTTCTTCGTAGGATGGATGAGCAAGGCCTGTATGTCTTTCCAACACACCATTTGGAATGGGAACGGAATAAAGCTAACCTGCTCTAGTGTAACCGAGAGCCAGACCATCCAGTTGCAAGCATCAAGGCAGTCGATAATGGCAGGCATACACAGAAGGCTGACAGCAATAAGGCAGGTGGTTTATTCTCGCTACTGTATCTTTACCGTGACAGTAAAGTCATGTTGACGGTTAAGCTGAAGGTTGCATGGGGCTTGTTTAACGGGGCAGTGGGCACAGTAGTGGACATTGCCTACAGTGATGGTTCCAGACCAACTGATGATCCTGCACCATTACCTGAGGTCGTGTTTGTACCTTATATTGATGAAGATCCCAGACTTGTGCCAGTTGTACCTGTAAGTCGGTGCACTGACTGTCCATGCCGGTGCAAGCGTCTCCAGGTTCCATTAAGATTGTCATGGGGAACCACAATCTACAAGTACCAAGGCATGACTGTAGGCACTAGGGAGGCATTTAGGTATGTTGTAATTTACCCTGGAAAGCACGCCTTTGAAGCTAAGAATCCAGGAGCTCTGTTTGTAGCGTTGTCGAGAGCAAAATCAGCAGGTGGAGAAGGTGTGGATCCTGACTTCGCCTTTCATGAGGATGTCTTAATTAATGACGATAGATTCAAGCCTGCGGACACTCCCACTAGCCGGGCCAGAGCAGTGGAAATGGAAAGATTACATGTCTTAGCTGGGCAATGTCAGAGGCAAGAGATTTTAGCACCAGCATATCAAGAGCAAACCTTTCTCAGACTGCTGGAGTGGGCTCAATCTCAAAGTCATTGAGGTAGTACTAAACTGTACTTGTAGTCCTGCATTTTGAGCAAAATGCTGAGGTATGATTATATGTGTACTTTATGTAAGCATGACACTAAGTCAGTTATTGCTTTATTGTGTTGGCTTGTGTAACTGAAGGTCTGTGTGACCATGCAAAGCAATTTTACTAAGAAGACTGATATGCTGTAGTCAGCTTTTGTAACTGGGGGCCTGTGTGGCCATGCCTGACAATTAAGGATGGTCTCTCCTTTTGTCACTGCACAATTACATGTACAGTATGTGTTTTATACCCATCATGCAGTAGTCATGCAAGAAGCTGAGCTGTGTTACATTATTTTGTAAGCAATACCTTATTTGGTTGATATGTAAATGTATACTTATGGATTTTGATTGAGTTTTAACAACATGCTGCCCATGATAAAGACAGAAAGAGAAGGCCTATTGAGAGCATGTTTGTATGAAAACCGAGGGCAGACAAATTTTTTTCCAGAATGAGAAAGAAATTGAAAATCGTTGGTCCTGATGATTGGAAACCCTGATTTCTTGGCTTCAGGTAGAACTTTCTTTGAATTTGACAATTGGCAGATGGTTTAACGAACTATAAACAGATGCCAGGCTCTCTGTAGAACATTGAGCAGATAGCAGAATGTCTAGTGGCAGATGCCAGCTCCCTTATGTGAGGTTGTAGCAGATCCATGGCAGCCACCACTGAGTTGCTAGCAGACGCCAGTGCCTATGTGCAGCTCTGTTTTCAATCTTGAGCAAGTGGCAGCTAGCAGTAATGGCTCTGAAATGCTGGGTAATCCATTTCATAAAATTCAGAAACTAATTAAAAGTTGTAATGTTCTTTGTCAATCTCTTGTATTAAATCGTTGCCAAAACATATTTTATCATTGGAACAAACGCCTATTTTTGCAACTTGCAATTTACAGTTATACATTGTAATCAAGACTATTCATGATCATCATCAATCACCATTGTCATTGTGTGGATGCAAGAACGTGAATCCTTTTAATATGCTAATTGGCTACAGCATGAGCCATTGCTATGCCAGCTCTGTCATTTTAAGTTGACATTGAGCAGATGGCTTAAGGATGGTGCCTATTTCTGCTAGCTTTTATCTGTCGCAAATTATACTGAAATCCAACTATAGCAACTTGTACATGTACCTGCAGATGGCTTGGTGCATGCGCAAAACTAGTGCGTAAGAAGCAAATGTTTTAGTACTGGAGGGGCGATAGGACAAAAATTAACTGGCACTGTAAAATTTTCAAAAATATGAATAACCTTAACAAACACGTGGTTACCCCTACATTTTATGTTATGAAATGGAAGTGGCAAGCCTGTTCAACAGATGCAGCTCTGTACAGCTCTGTTTTCAATCTTGAGCAAGTGGCAGCTAAAAATAATGGCTCTGAATAGCTGGATAATCCATACCATGAAATTCAGAAAATACGTGTAACTTTCAATTGTCAGTTTGTTATTTCATTTTCCTGTCCCTCACTTTCATCAATATTGTTCATGCTGTGAACTGAAATCTTCACAATTTGACCAAGTTTTCAAAATTTAAAATTTACTTGATTTTCTTGTGCAAATTACCTTTATCGAAATGTAAAACCTCTGTCGTTGACTGTGATCTACTTAAATGCTGGATGGCTTAAGTAATTTTCTATGAGTGTTTATTTTCTGAATTCTGTGGATCAAAGTGGCAAGAATGTACAAGACAGCATGAGCCATTGGTAAATTTCAACAATCATTAATTTACTCTTAGTAGTTCGGTCTGTTATGTCATTGAATTCTACATGTATTATATCAAAATGGCAGATGCAGCAAACGAAACAAGATGATCAAAGTTTAAATTTTCAAGGTACGATGTTTTTACATACTTCCATTTTTTAAGCCGGTTTTATTACAACTAAGCAAGTGGAAATATAGAAGAGAATTACAACAGTAAATTGCTTCATGTTTAAATGTCGAGTTTGCATTTAATTGCAAATAGATGATTGTATATTGTCATGAAATGGTAAATTGAAATCTTACATGATTTTACAGTGTTAGAACTACTACACATTTTTGTGGTTGTACAATGTTGAGTATGCTTTTGCAAACTATTATTTTTTTTTTATTTTTTGTGATGTACAGGTGATGAATTTGACTGGAAGGAAAAAAAAGTCTTCTCTAAATTGAGGGGATGGTTTACTTTCCTGGTGAGCAAAACTGCATGCCGTATCATTAACTAATTGTTTAAATGTTTACATTATATCTTAGTTTGAAAATGAAAAGAAAGAAAAAGAGTTACTCAGTTTGTCAAATTGTATCTGAGAAACCTTCATAATTTCCAACCATTGATGTGTTCCATTTTATTACACATGTATGGCAATAGCGCTAGCAGTGTTATCAAGTACGTGTTTGAACGGTATAGAGGGTTTTAAATGTTGTTTCTCTTTAAATCACTAACTGCAGAAGACAAAATTTACACATACATAACCTGATGTTTAGTGATTAGTGACAGAGTTCATTTCTATTACAGGTAAGGAGAAAAAGTACAGACAGTTGCAGGGGAAATGAACATCTCTTTCCCAGCACACCCCCTCTCTATGCATTTGTGACAGGTTAAATATACAATGTGAAGTGTGATCTTATGATACCTAAAGTTATAAACATTAAAATCTGACCAACTTCTCTTTCGCTGAAACTAGTCACCATTTGCAGGATATGATTTTGTGTTTACTCTTTGTGAATAGAGATCCCAGAGGCAACTAAATCTTATGTGAACAGTCTTCAAGTGAGGAATATAAATGCCATTCCAAAAAGTTGCAGTGAAAGTAAGAAAAATGTTAAGATTGGTACAATTTATCAGTGTAACATGACTTACATTGGACATCATGTAAAGAAAATATGTGACTGTGTAAAGACTAATAACTGCTATTTGCTTTTTGAGGACTGACAGTGATGTTTTTTTGTTTGTTTGTTTGTTTTTAATGGGATTAGAAAAAAAAAAAACATTATTCAGTGCCAGTTTATGGAGTGCAATAACTGATGAAGACAGTAAGGGAAACTGTATGTAAGCATCATCAGGTAAGATACAATTATGTTTTTGATAAAACCCAAACTTTTGTACTAAGCACTTCTTGTCATTGAATTTTTGTCTTCATTTCATCGCAAGAACTGGTCATGGTTTATATTTGAAGGCAAACTTCAAAGTTTGCCTATACTTAATACGTGTATGTACCAACCATGTGTAGAGTGAATCTAAAGCAAATTTATATGCAAACACTCTTATTTCAGTTATTAGCTAGGGAGGGGGAGGATTCAATCTGTGGGAGGAATATGGACTGATGTAGGGGTTAAGGGTTTAACCCTGTTGGTTTTAGTATAGGTATGTAGCCATATAGGGATGTGCATGTTAAAACTGAATAACCTGAAATTTTGGCGACTTGGAAAATATCTTTTCTTATTTCTCTCTCCAGCGTCTCAGCGGTCTGGAATCCTAAATCCTTGAATCTGATTGGCTAATTGAGCATGCTCCAGCAGTATGGATTTTCCCATCTGGACCCTGAGTACGGACCACTGCGAAATTTCCAACTTTGGCAATTTTTTCAAGCTTTTTGTTAACCTGTCTATAACTAATTCAATTTTCAGTTGGCCAACAGTACTAGTAATGTTAAAAAACAGATTTACAAACTTTTCCAGTGTCAACATGTCAAATTTATGAACTGGACACATCACCGACACCCTAGAATACTTTTCTGAAAGTTGGCATCACCAGGTGAGATATTTCCTAAAGCATACATGTGTGTAATTAAGAGCAATTGTCCCAGAATTTCGCCTGGAGGTATGCAAAATGAAAAAATCGAAAATCCCCAAACTTTGCCAAAATATAGGTCTGGATGAACTATTTCTAGAAAAAAATACTTTAAGTTCCATTAGATTTTTATTTTACGCGAACGGCGACAAAATCGGTTTGGCGGCTCTCACATCAGTTTCACGAGCTCCAAACAATGCATTATTTGAGCTTCGCTTAAAAATAAACAAAACAGTAAATCTGGCCATTGAATATCTTAATGAAAAGAACACATATTTACGAACAGTCTGAAATGTTATTTGTCCGATTCCATCGCAAACTGAATTTTTGGGCGATTTTTGCTTTTCTTCAACATTTCACTCATTTCGGCGGCCAAAAAAAAAAAGCAGAATTGAGAGGGTAAAATAGCACCTTGGCGCATGGCATGGATTACGTCAAGTTAATCCTGCGAAAGAACAGGATTTCTTCTTCAAATAGCTGCAATAAAATTTTTGGGCTACTTAAAATGCGAAATTTTAGGGCGCCAGACAAAGGTGGCACAAAGGACAAAACACGCCATTCCTTGTCACGCAACTAGAGGTGAA
>Ga0126338_10001504_pt1 | contig 15160 bp, 9 predicted proteins | sample OrbCmetagenome_2_FD_92529 | JGI IMG/M metagenome (GOLD analysis project Ga0126338, IMG submission 92529) | Coral microbial communities from Petempiche,Puerto Morelos, Mexico - Orbicella C C metagenome | ecosystem: Host-associated > Invertebrates > Cnidaria > Coral | place: Petempiche,Puerto...
ACCCATAGCGCTCATTGACATTAGGAAGCAGCAAAACGAGTTTCTAAAAGGAGGGGGGAGGGGGGGGGGGGGGGGTGGGCTCACTGTGTCAAAGTGAAGGTACTCACCAGGGTCTCATGTCGTTTTCACCACCTTGCTTAAAAAAGGCTTACAAAAGGGAGGGGGCACCGACACCCCAGGATCCCCCCTAGCTATGCCCCTGTATATATAGTCAAAATTTATAAATGTCGCTTTGTCAACAAGCACTCGAGTTCGTGTTAGTGGGTTGAATGTGTTATGAATGAGCGTTGACGAACAAAATGTCTTTGTTATTATTGACTGAAGATAAATATCATTCACATAGATTTAGACATAGTTTATTTTACTTGGTCGCATACTTACTATTATATAACGGTGCGTCCCATAGACTTGATAAACAGAGTCTACAGGACGCACCAGCTACTTTACAGGTGCGCCAAGAAAACAAAATAAATATAGAGTAAAATAAAAGCTTACATAATTTTGAAACCTTCCGAAGGGTACTGGAGAAGATCATTTCAAGGTTTCGAAAATTGTCTCCGATCACCAGATGACCCCCGTAAATATATCGAAGATTACCAAGGACCACTCGAATACTTCATCATGAAGGTTACCCTATTATATCATGTTTCGTGCTAGAAAAATGATTTTTTTCGGCAATAGCCTATACATGAAAATGCAAAGCAACCCTAGGATTTAAAGAGGAAGGGTTCGATGGCGATGGGAATTGAACCCCTGTGCAAGCTCCGGAAAAGATTTGTGCTGATCGCCGCCATAAAGCTAGCGAAGGTCACATGAAGTTTTCGGTAACAAAGATGCCCGGAACCCTTTGTGGTTTTCATATTTGATTTAAAAAAACAACACGATTTAGCTTACCTTGAGAGGAATCATATTCTCCGATGAAACGCTTTGTCAAGAATCTCACTGCGATTGCTATGAAAACAAAACAAACCAGAAAGAGAGTTTCAGCTCTTCTGATAACACCTTACTCTTAGGCAAGTTAAGTAAAATTAATGGGCGTTAAGTGAGCTAATTTAACTTTCGGTCTGCTTACTTCTACTTAAAAACGTTAAAGCCGTCTATCGTGAATAATCATGCCGGAAAATCCGAAACGGCTTTCGTCCATTTTTGGCGCCTTTCGGCAACTTAAACAAAATCCAATCGACTCTAGCATATTTGCTGTTTTTTACACATATATTAGGTATACACAAAGCTAGAAACTTGTACCTCAGAAGAAGTTAAAAAATTATTGGCGCCAGATTTGCATTCTTCGCCTCAAATGGAAAATAAAAAAAAAAAAAATTAGAAGTAAAACTATATTGGTGTGATGTCACTACTGATAACTTACCAGTCAATAATGTTTGGTTTTCTGTTCTTTCTTTTTATCTTAGCATCAACCCTAGGCCCCTACTCAACTCTTAAGATGACAGAGATAGATTGAAAAATCGCTTAGCTGAACACAAAGGCACCGCAAAAGGATTAAAAGTTCTGTCAAAATAAGCTCCCGTCTAATTAGCCTGTTTATTAGCGGTAATCTTTGAATTGGAACAGAACCACTTGGTTCATTTGATAACAAGCGTCCATCTGCACGATAATCAGTAATTCGTCCAACTGGCTTATAAACCTACTCATTTGGAAATAACCAAGACTTTCGGATACCGTTATGTCGAGATAACGGCCCGGTCACGGTATCTGTCAGCACGGTGTACATTTGAATTGTTTTGTTTTTATTCAATTCATTATTGTAAACACAATAAAAATATACTTTATTCAGCTTTGTTCTCTGGCTTGTGCCGCTAGTGATAAACAACTTTTGTTTTCTCCAAGTTGTGCTTTTAAGTTCTTAGTGTAACTATGATCGACATCCATGGAAGCTTCAAAACAACAGGAGACCAAAAACATCAGTGCAAGGCTATTCCATTGCTTCATGATTACAGTAGAAACTAAAAGCGTGTCCTACCATGAAATGCTCGGTTTTTTCTCAAAACTGGCAAAATGTAGCAAATGTATGACTTGGCACAATAGTACTTTCGTACATTTTCCCGCCAATCAAATCTACAGGTTTGGTCTAGTAGAAATTACACGATTTTCTTTGTGATGAACGGACTGGCGGATAATTTTTCACAAATGTAGTGATACAGAACATGGAAAGCAAAGTTTTCCGCCGTAGTCCAATTTTGAAGAAAAATAATAACAAACACAGCGGGGACACATCCAAACTATTTGTCGTATTTTACCATTCACTGTTTTCTTGTTTACGCAGGAATTTTTACCGTTGCTGTGCCAGTTTTCAACCTTACTTGACCCACATTGCATCATGTAAAATGTCTTATATGTATTCTTGTTTGTTTTGTCGTAGAGTACTGATAGAACGAAGGTTATACAGCAACAAAATGTGCTCCTGTTTGTGTGTTTGTTTATCGAAGTACGTGAAGCCACGAGGCTAAAAAACAATCATTTTTTGCGAGGGCAGAACGAATCTAGTTAACTGCGGATGATTTCCTTTGCACCAGCCTACACCGGAACGATTCATCTATTTACTTATTTTGAATAAACAAATCATAGATTCGCTTGTGCAATAAAACTCAATGTGACAGATGTCGTACTTTCCTGATCTCTGTTATTCAAGCTTTTCGATCCTTTCCCAATTTGGCAAATATCGCTCGCAAAAAAATGCATCAATACACTATGATCAAGCTGACTTCGAACACGACAGCTTGTCAGCTGGAATATGATATTATGATATTACATATTACATATCCTCGAAGCAAGCACAGAATGTAGCTTTTATACACTTGTCAGTTAGGCTTTATTGTAGATTAAACCACGTCGATCTATTTAAAAAGCAATATTGTGTAACTCCTGTTTGGAACTCAAATCGAGCAGAAGCTTCAATTCGGCTGAAGCGCTGAACGGTTCGTAAACACGCAAATGCTGTTCAGAAAAAGGAAAATACCGTCGACGCAAGTGGCATTCAGACTTCACTTGTATCGCGATCAGAGAAATAGAGGGTGCAGTGCCTTTGTACTGCAGACTGAAAAGCTTAAGCCTTAATTAGGAATCTATTCCATACTGATAAGGAACTTTACGGTTTCGAGTATGCAATTAAAGAATAGTACAGAATCTTGCACTGCATATAAAAGCCAATACCCGTAATTAATTGTGCGGTCTTTTAAAACGTTATTTTGTTAACAACACGTTGAATGTATTAGCGCATCGTTAACAAAAAAAAAATCATACCATATTACAGTACATATTATTGTTACTTTTAACTGATCCGGCCATCACATCGCAGAACAAACTGAATGCCTAGTTATCCGCGAGCGCCTGAAATTCCTCCATTCACATAGTCTCTACCTCCCCTCCGGTGACCCGCTCAGCACCTCTCGGGCACATTACGGGAGAGAACCTTGTATGTGCGTTCATTGGGGGTTCGTTCATGCCGTGTCGTTCCCTGGGATATTTTGAGCCGAAGCGCACAGAGTAAAATAAAATAACTTGCCTGATTTTCCCACGTCCCTTGCTCCTAGCAACGCAAACTTTGCGTCAGTCTGCTTGTAAGAATCTTTGCGAGTCAACATTTCCTGAAGCTGTCGCAGTTTGAAGGATAATTAGTCCACTACCACAGGCTTACACTGGAGAGGAGACCGCTCGTCACTTTGATTTGGACGCCCCAGCGATAATGAAGAAGCTGAATTAATTTCATCCACGATGCCAGGCGTGAAATCGATCAATTCCCAGCTAGTGTCATTCAAATTTGTTAGCTTTTATGTGTGGTGTTTGTTTGAAGTGCTCCGCTCAAGTCAGCAAAAGAACGTTTTAACATAAAGAGAGAAATTTAACAAAGGAGTCAAAAGAGACGGAAGTTTCATAATCACGCACTCTTGCTTGCTAATTTTGGGGGCTGAATATTGCAGCAGAGATCACTCAGTCTAGACGGCCATCACGGCCAGTGATTTGCCCAGTTAATGAATTTTGCGTTTCTCACTAAGAAGGATTAACAGCGCATTTTAAGAGAAAAAGTCATCCCGTAAACATGATGACCCGGTAATTCATTAGGCTAACAATTGTTAAGAAAATTGAATTGCTCATAAGCGTAACACGTTTAATTAATGGGTGTAAAATTTTATTATCCTGTCGTGTTTTTTTTGCAAGGGTCCCTAATGCAATTCAAGGCAGGTAATTAATCTTGTTGTCACCAAAGCCAAGCTCAAAATCTAAAAAGCCAAGCTCAAAATCTAAAAAGGAAACCAAGACAGAAATTTCAGGTGAAATTAAATTTAGTTGGAAACAGAAATCAAATATCTGAGAAATCGAGATGACATAGTTATGTTTAAATTGTGATTGTAAAAATACCATATTTTATTTTGTCCTCTTGAACTTTTTATATTTTTTCCTTCTTTGTCAAACAGATATGCATCAGTGAGCAATGCGATGAGTACACATGTGCACAACTATTAATATTAACCTTGATGTTTTGTACATAAATTTACGACAAATCATCCAGACAATTTTAAGTTTTAAGTTCCTTGCCAGGCATTGAAGTGTTAAAACATTATTGGAGCCAAGAAAAAAAATTCTCGTGGCAGCGGTGGGATTCGAACCCACGCCCCCGAAGAGACTGGTGCCTTAAACCAGCGCCTTAGACCGCTCGGCCACGCTACCAGCTGCTCCATCGCAGGGCTGAATTGGCAGACAAATTTTTAAGCCTCTTCACGCTCTCCTTTGTCTCTTCACTGATAAGCAAGGTCATCAATAATCATTTCTCTTAAAAGCCTTTCTTTCTATAACATCACTGTTTATATAAGTAATGGTCAGTCGTGCAAAGTTAATATGAAATAAAGATGCATGAAATTCTGAACGGTCTTTGACTCGAATAAAAACAAACTAACACAAACATTTTCACCCGACCGTCACTTTATCTGAGTTGACCTGTCGTCGGCCGATCGCAGAAAAACTAGAAAGTATTTGAACCTGAATTTGAAGGAAACTACAGAAATATATTTAACAGGACAGTTGCCATATAGTTTGAACTTCGCCGTAGTGTATTCAGCCGCCTTGCTTGTGCTGACGTAAAGACGGTATGCAAATATATTCCATTTAAAATTATATTCATGCACATAATATTCAAATTTTCGGGCGCACTCAGCTGAAAACCGTGAACATGTTATGCCTTCTGACCTCCGCATTTGCCATGTGTGTTTTTTATTTGTTTTTCATTATTATTTATTTATTTATTTATTTATTTATCTTAATGAAACTCTTGCTTCATGACGAGAGACAACTTGTTGAAAGCGGAGTTCAAGGGTGGAGAGGTGCGCAGAAAAGCCGAGGAGCATTTGAAACTATGGAAAATACTTCTTCAACTCGTAAATCGAGGAAGGAAGTAGAAAGGATTGCATTCGGCCGAGCCAGTTTATTTCCTTCATTCTCTTATTGGACCAGACTCTTGGCAAAAGGTTGAATTAAACAGGAAACACCTTTTAGTGACAAACCTATTGCGTATTTTTTTAAAAACACACCTTCATCATCGCAGGCTCAGAACCTAATCGCTCCACTCGTATAAAAGAACTCGCAGCTCAGCCAGCCCGGGCGTTGTAGCTTGCGAGAAGGCTCACTTTAGAGGCACTCGTGCTAGCGAAATGAAAAATTTGGCAGAAATCCGAGAGGGTTTACTTTTAAACGCGACCCTGCTAAAAAAAAAAGGAGTACAGAGGATCTGAGATGCCAAGCACGTGACACGTGTCAGCCAGTAGTCTGTACCAGGTTGCTCAGAGTAGTATAACACATTGGAGGAGGTTTATTTTCTCGTTTCCGCAGCTCTTTGAAGTCCGAACAACTGGGACTGACTACAAGATTAACCGTGGCTTTTGTGCCTCACTGTTCTGCTTCCCTCAGAATACTCAAGAAAATAGACAGTCAAGTGTTAAATTGCCTCGTTACCTCGTGCCCAAAATATGATCGGGGTAGTGTTTCGTACGTGGCAGCCCGCTCCAGACTCATACACATGTGTAAACGTGGTGATATTAAAATAGAGCAGAAATGAAATCTGACACTTCCTGATGACAATCGAAGAGCACAATAAAAATATTCACTTCTTAGCACGCGGCGGAACAACAAAAGGATGTTTGCGACAGATGCGATCTGATCTTCTCAAGACACACAGTGGGAGACTGGAAGGAGGGGCCTGTTGTAAACCATGCACGCATAGGGAGGGATGGTAGCGGACATAACTCCGGGTCACAACTTGAGAAAACGCATAAGCGCTGTCATTCTCGTCTGGTAATACATTGTGCGATTTAGCGATCTGGCTCTGTTCTGGAAACTAAGAGTCTGAAGTCAAAGAGATCATACGGGACCTTAGATGGAATGTTCATGTGATACGGACTGGCCGGACTTAGATAAACACCAGCCCTCCCCTGTCGGAGTGATTCCCACAGCTTATATCCACTTTCAAATTCCGTTGAAATATTTCCCTAGAGAATGTGTCCTTCAGAACATCGACTGACCGTTAAGAAAATATGAAGTATTTCCATCTAAATATGCCCTCAGTTTCTCCGGTATCGCGAGGGTCAGATATATAATAAATATTTTGCCTTACGAAGTCGTCTTCACATGTTCTTTGTATTGAGGTTAACAAGCTGGAGAAACAAAACATTGGAGACCTTGTAAACGGATAATTAATTTAATTACGAGATATTACGATACTTGTTAGGCAGAAGTGGGGATGACTTATTAATGAAAGCGTTTAACGGCAAACGGGCCACCTTGTTCAGAAGCATATATCCCTTAGAGTATGAGAGTCTTCGAACATGAAGCAGGCTTGATCCATATGGCTTTTGCCTTCAAGCAAGAGGTGTCGACCGGAAAAGGCGGTAAGCCTTTGTGTTTCCAAGCAGTCATGCTCTTGTTATTCAAACAAAGACTTAAGAAAATCTCCTTTGCTTTTCACCACTCGAAAATAGCCAAACCCCGTTGCGCCAAATACGAACGCAAATCGAAAATTCCCCTCCAATTTACTAGACTTGTCCGAGCTAATTAACTAACTTTGTTTTTCCAGTGATCAGTGTCACTAAGATCCGACTTGTTTTTCGTTGGGTTGGCCAATGAAATTGACTGATCTAGAAATCTCGCGATCTTTGTTATCTCTAAGATCTTTATTAGTGACATTGCGTGGATTGTCAATAGGTTCGTAACCAGGAGCTTGCACCCAGTGCGACGCAATGATTGGCTGAGCGCGACTTGGCGGCTGTCACGCATGTCACACAAATAACCCGCGCTCGTGATGACGGTTGAATCAAGCTCATTCACGTCGGCGCTTTCGGGTCAGTCTTACTTCTGGGTCAGTGTTTGTGGGATCGAAGAAATGGAAAAATTCGCTGAGTTTGTTTCATCTATTGGGCAGAACGCGCGCTCGTCTCCGTACATGCCTCCGAATGCGCCAGTGCCTCGGGTAACTGCGGCCCCTAATTCCCCACCAGCGAATTACGTGAGCTGCGATTTAGCGAGACAACATTCTCTTTCAATGAGCACTCAGTCGCAAGCTGGTAATGTCAAAATTTTATTTCATTTTCTCGAATCGTATTAATGTCCGGAAATTGGCACGCATAAGCGAAGCTCTCTAATGATGGTCTTAGACCACTGTTGAATTGCCTGAGCCGTGCGTTTGCCCCGTCTAATGATGTTTTGTCAATTGCGTACCAATTACTTCAACAGGGAAATTTTCGCCTCCGGTTGGAGGCTCAACACAGCTTTCTCCCAGCCCTCAGTCGTGTATGGAGATGGAGAGCGAAAACAACGATTCTTCCTCCAAACGTAAGAAGCGTCGAAACAGAACAACCTTTACGTCCTTTCAACTGGAAGAGATGGAGCGTATTTTTCAGAAGACGCACTATCCTGATGTTTACACGCGGGAGCAGTTGGCACTGCGTTGTGACTTGACGGAAGCTAGGGTGCAGGTAAATATGGTTTTTTAATGCACGCCGTCGCGCAATTATTCGCACTTTTCTTCTCTGCGAGGTTCTCGAGATTTTGTCCTTCCAATATTAGAGCTTAACTTCCTGCATGAATTGTATGGCCACTTTACGCAACCTGTTATACTAATTCAATTAAGTTGTTGTTGTTACATCCATGCGATAACGAAACGAGATTACTGTAGTTACTGATAGACTCTGCTCTCTGCTCACGGGTTTACGGCGCCTGTATATTTGCTTTCTGTAAATTGCCAATTCCTTTCTGGTTAAAATTGGTTGAGAATCACTGGAAGCCAACAGAAATCTTCAACTAACATAACAGACCCACTTTACAACTCTGTGCTTCTACTGAAGTGAAAACAGTGATACGAGAAATATATATATTTAAGTATGTGATTGTAAAATCAGAATTTCTCTATCATCTTATGCTTTATCTTTATGTAGCAGCAATGTGCTATAAAGTCGTCAATGAAATATTCTTCTTAGGAAACGATTTTCAAAGTCACGAACCCTTTTCCACTGCGTTTGAGCTCGCGCCGGCCGTAGCGTAGCTTTCATTTGTGAATGAATTTCCTGTACCAACCACATGGTGTGTGGTTGGTACAAAGCTAGGTGGATTTTCCCTCATATTCACTGACACAGAAGCTGTTAGCCGATTATTTCAAGATCTAGAAGTCGTGCGGTGTACTGAAATGAACATTTTGAGCGCCTGTGGTTGAGTCGGCGTACTTTGACGTAGAAGGCTTCAAGAGATGCTAGAGATGTGGTCTAAAATGATGTTTCGCAGTCCTAGCCGAAAAAAAAAAAATTTGGTAAACACATCGCCCTTTGCGAACAGAAAACTTGGTAATATCAAACGTAGTGAGTCTAAACTACTTCTTGCCAAGGACTAATCTTAGACATCCTTCCAACAACACGGAATCGACGAGAAAACCGCATGTAACGTACATACGTTGAATAGTTCTTCTCTCAGGAAAGGATATGACAGTCGCGCAACGCAACAGTCTCCCACTCATTCCTTGCGATTCCTTGCTCATTGCTTGAAAATGCAAGATTGCATGTCAGGAACTGTCGATGTGATTTTTTGCGTACTTTGTAAAGCGAGTGGTTTACAACTTTAGGACAGTGCACTCTTCTCTCGCTACACCGAACAGCCACTGTATCCGACGGCGTTGTTTAGTGACAAGACGGAAATTTACCTTCGTTTGAAAAAGACACGTTGTTTAAAAATAGCGCTGAAGCTTTTATATTTTCAGTTGTATCTTAGGTTTCATTATTTTTTCGAGAGTCGCTGAAATGAATCACTGAGTGAAACAGACACGAGTGGTGAGGAAGAAATTTACAAGTCTTCTTAAAATTTCAGGTCGCTTGAAGTAGTCTTGGAATCTTCGTCGGGTAAAAGCTTCAAAAAGAATTTCCGATTGCGAAGATTCTCGACATTCAAAAAAGGCTCCTTGCCAAGTGGCGTGGTTTTTCTTTTCCTACACCCCTAATGGATACGAAAATCCTTCTTTATCTGCTCATGATTGCTTGCTGGCGTTCGCCCTCGATTGAACGAATGGTCCTCTATCATCAATCATTAGGGAAAGCTATCAGCCGTTTAACTGCTCACCGTTGGTCCAAATGACGCAACACAAGATCTTTATAGCCTGACTAAAAAGTTACACCATAAAAACGCGCGTATAACTGCTTCAGCAAATTGCTATTTGTTACGCTGTACATTATTAAAACAATAAACACATTAGCTTGCCTCAATCACACGCTAAAAAGGTAATCAAGCAAGGGAACCCTCGTGGTTTTATTATGTTTGGAAAAGCATCTGGAACTAGTCGTTTTAAATTGAAGCGCGTTTCAGTTAGCCCGTCACACTTAGCTCGTTCAGCGTTGGTTGATATGGAATTTTTATAAGCACTGATTTATAGGATCTACGAAAGGGCGTGAGCAAAGACCGTTGTTTCAAGTCTTTTGCAGGATGGCGGGTAACTGCCTTGGTTCCTCCGCAAATGGCACTAAACGTTGCGGTAAAAGAAACTGGATGTTCCGAACGGAAAGTTTTGTATTGGAAGGGCGGAAAGCAAGCATTTATAAGCGTTCACTACTCTATAATTTTTGATGCGCCAAATTCTTGCACAGTTAATCGCTTATCTAACCCTTGATCGTGAGTGTTTTCCCTATCAATACTTCGATGTGTATCGCAAGTTGTGACTGATGATTGAGCTGTCAGATTTTAAGGTTGGAGAAAATTTATCTCTCCCTAAACGCAAGACATAAGAGGCGGGAAATCAGTGTTTTAAAAGCCATTATTTTCGTTTGAACCGCCACGCACAGTCATTTGCACTCGATTTAGTCAGACCCTTGGTTTCGAACTGTCGTGTGTTTTATTTGGTGCAAAAAATGTGGCGGCAACATCAAAGGAAACCTGATAAAATTTGCCTGGCGTTACATTAAGCAGTCTGTGTAATGTCTGTTTGCTTATTCTCCATAAGCAAATTGTAAACTTGTTAGCTGGGACCGCTAAATGATTTTATATGTTTTCCTAATTAAACGCTTTGTTCGGGCAATTTTCACGTCCAACATGAACAGATAAAATAAGCATTTAAAATTAAGAGGTCGCAACAGAAGTTATGAGATATTCATAAACATCACATTCTACTTTCTTATCGAGAGAGCTAAGGGAAAGCTGACAGCGGAATATTATAGCGGCTATTGAGACGTTATTTGTTTATCCTATTAACTCTGACTAAATATTTAAGTTTTTTTAAACGGTCAAGGTTAGAATTGCAAAGTCGGCTCAGTTGGATTGGAGAAACGCGCGTGTTTTTAGCGTTGTTTTTATTGACGTATTCGGGAAACTGATACCGGAAGTCAGGATGCATGGTGTCTGACACTGTGATACTGCCGAACCACGCAATAATTTATTCTCGTCTGTTAAGCTTCACGTAATAATGTTCCACTTCTTTTCATTCCTTTCATGAAAGTACTTTGTTCCCACTCCAAACCTCACTGCACTTCGATGGAGTCCAAAGAGACATTTTGAACATTTCGTCTCGGCACCATATGATCGGTCCCAATTCAGTGGAGTCACTAGCAAATTCCTGCATCTTCGCTTTTGCCCCCTTTTTGACAAACTCGTGGGCAATTTAACCGTCGAACTCAAGACCAGAGTTCCTGTGGATTAGGTTGGAAGTCGTGCTCGGAAATCTGCTGTCGTCGCCTCCAAATGACACTCACTGTATGTCGGCCACTGTAGCTGCGGCTTTTCTTGTTTTATCATGTTTAATAGTCTTTTATTTTCCCCTAATGTTTAACCCTGACCGGTTCAACGTTTTTTTTAAAAAAGACATTTTGTCTTTGTGAACACAAAAAGCCACATTTGTAATGTTTTGAAGGTGTCTCATAACACAGACCAAGTAATCTCTCATTTTTCTTTCTTTTTTTGACTTTTTGGAAGCAAATTTTTATGTTGAAATATTCACAGAAAAAGACATAGCATGTATGCATATCGAGAATTGCCACATTCTACTAGATGAAACAAATATATTTTTCACAAACACTTGTTACTCTACGAGAAAACATTTTCTTATCGTGCTCTCAAATGGAAATATCTAGGATGGGTCTGCGAATGCCAGTAACTTTTTGAGTTAGAGCAAGGCACATGGTCTCAGCCATTTATCTCATGGTTGATAAATTGTCGTAAATAGATTCCGTCGGCAAAAATAAAGAACTAAGAGAGGTTAATCCAGGCGCATAGCGCTCAACGGGCCTCTTCAAACTCGCACGCACAGTTATCATGAAATAAACCGGGTTGTTGAGGCTTCTGTCATCTCCGTGATGCGAAAAAAGCATTTGTAAAAAGAGAATTTGATCATACTGTTTTAGGACTACTTCCCAAGCCCAAACTAGCTTGGCCTAGTGCTGTACCTTTCTGAAATACCTCTTCTAGGAGCAATTGTTTAGAGTCCTACATCAATGTTAACCTTTGATTGGAAAGGTGATCTGTTTTCTGCCATATTTTTATCGAAGAGGCAGCACGCGTGCCCGCCAGATTTAGTTAGATTAATGAGGAAGATGCTGTTGGTTTTAAGATCGGCCATCAATTCAGGGAACGTAAAAGTCTGAATTATCATTTACCTGAAAAGCCGTGATCTCGCGTACACCTCTAGGGGAAGCTTTAGAACAGTTTAAGAGTATTTTAGAGAACACTTCCTTTCTTTTGGATAAATTATTGATAAGAGATAAGACCGAGGTCGAGAGGAAGGCGAGCCGATGGTTGTCTCTGCGGTCACTTTGTGATTTCTTCCTAGACAGTTCAGTTTGCTGTCGAAGCATTCCAACATGTATACGAAATAGAGAATGAATTGTTTTCAGAATCTTATGTACTTTGTCTTCTGTCTAGCAAGCATGAAGCATTCCACTTCTTTTAATTATCAGCGAGTGCAGAAGACATTGTTTGATGTGGCTCAGTGAAGCAGCTAGTAACTGAACATATGTGTGCCACATGAGTGGCTGAGATCTCTGCTGAACGCAGTTTTGTTACTTTGTTATTGCTTTCCTGAGCAAAGCTCGAGAACGATTTCGACTTACTGCAGAAGATTTAAAAGCAATCTGCTATATCTCTTCCTACTGCTTTCCGCTTTTGCTTCCGCTTTTGAACGAACAAGTGTTCTGCTGGCCTCGTGATCACAAAGGACGCGATATTTGTTCAATCCTAAAGAACGGTTTTTCCCCTTTTTGATGGTGTCACTGTATCGTCCGTTATAACCTTGAAGAAGTAGGTTTAGTTTGTTTAGTGCAACACTCGCTTTGGAATTCTCTCTCGAGAAGCTTTCTCTTCGCATGGACTAAAAGACCTAGCTCTGCTGATGATTAAGAAGATGTTCCATTAGTGCCTGGTTATGCTTAATTATCAAACGAGGTTATTATAGTTTTTCTTAATTCTGTCATTATATTTTGCTGTCTATGACCGATAGCGATAGTTCACTGATCGTGATTACCTTGTTCTGGATCCTACAATTAGGCATTGTCAGTATTAACCGGCGATACAGCAATATCCAGACCTCGTGCATGCCGTATGTGATACGACCACTATTTGTCCTGCAGACTTTGATGCTATTTCCAAAGACAAAATGTTTTCTCGTTTAGTGCGTCTGAAACTGATTTACCCTTGCCTTTTTTATCAGCTGTAAAGTTTTAAATAACTGAATTGCTGTTTACTGTAGAAAATGAAGACGAAACTTAAAGGTTAAGTGGTAGTTCTGGTGACTTGTTTATACGGTGAAATGTTTCATTTTATTCTATCGAACATGTTGTCTTGTTTTTTCGCAAGTACGGACTTTGGATAGTAGAATGAATAATCCACAGAAATGTGTTAGGGAAGCGATCGAGTATAAGCGCGTAATTTGAGTGAAAGCATGATATGATAGGCGAGAAAACGCCCTTTCTTGTTTCGGAGTCAAATGTGTTCAATGGAGACTTTGCCTTGTTTGCAAGGCTACAACATGTCGGCTTGACTGTTGTTCGATTAGTCGCAGCTAAAACAGTCTGTGTGTAGTATCACTGACCTTAGGAAAAAAATTTCAAACCTTGCCGCAATGAAGGACAGATTAGTTATACATGGAAACTAATTTACAAATATGATTACCAAAATCGGTCACCTACTTAAATTAGGGTCGCGATGGAGACTTAAACTAGGCCCCACTGCAATCGATTGTTCAAGAATTAAACTCTTCAGCGGATGATTAAATTAAGTATTTGTCCAAATCATTATTATCATCCAGTCTTTAGAGCCTGTAGTGTGACGCAAAAGATTTTCTATAACAAGATAACTTCTTTTTCTGTCGATATGGCCTTTAGTGTGACGCAAAGGATTTTCCATAATTCGATAATTTGCTTTTTGTGAAGGATTTTCCTTTAATTCCACAAGTACAATTAGAACATAACTATTGTCCCAGATTGTTTAATTTAGGATGTATTATATTAGGCAAAACTTTTGAAAATGTAAGCTAGCAACTTCGATTAGTCCTATAAGACTTGTAGTATAGTGCTAAGAATTGAGCTGAAGAAGTGTTCATTTCTTCTCAGACAGTACAGCGATATCAATGTGCATATTTTCAGCAGCTCTACGCGGTCAAGCTTTTGCAAAATTTTGCATATTTTTTTCCATTTGCGCGAACAATTAATTCATCTCAAGTCTTTGAGCTGCTCAGCCAATATTTGCAATTTAATAAAGTGAGAATTTATTGTCAGTCGTTACGGTATTTGACATCAAAAGGGATTTGTAGTGATGGAAGAGGGCGGACCAATGATCAATATAAAAGAAAAGTTTTACTTGAAATACGGACTTATCATTCTGAACTCTTTTGAATTTCATTTAATGCCCTTATATTATGAACAATGAGAACGCTAAACACGAAAGTTTATGTTGTCAACGAAGCAAATTGTTTGTTTCTTCAGAAAGCGATACATCGAGCATTACATGAGGTTTGCCTCGCTATACGAATGGCCTTAAATCCTGGAATGTTTACAGTAGGCTTGTTACATGAGGTTCGCCTTGCTTTGGAGATGGTATTTAGATTCAGCAATGTTTATGGGAGGTTATCCAGGAAGACTAATAAGAAAATCGTCTTAAATTTCTTTAGCGGCAGTTTTCTCCTACGGTCGAAAACCTAATATTTAATAAACTTTTAGAGTATTTTGCACGGCTTATCGATATGCAAGTCTGCTTTCAACAAAGTCTGCTTTAAGCCGAAAAACCGTCTGTGTTTTGCGATTAACTGTTTTGTCATGAAAGAAAAGGTATACAAACGCAATAAAAGTACAGAATAAATAGACTAATATCAGACTAAGTATGTCAGGCAACTTTAACGAAGCGCCAATAACAAAAATACCAAACAAACAAACAAATACCAAAATAACAAACAAAGTGTGCCTTTCGCCTTTCATAGAGCTAAAAAATTTGTTCTTGAGAATATTGCCTCGAAGCATCAGTCTTTTTCCAAATAATGAATGACGCTAAGGGTATTGCTTGTAAACAATAATGACTTGTTGTGCTGGGTTAGATTTTGAAAAAAAAAAAAAAAAAAGGGGTTGTTAAAAATATAGAAAATACTGCTTGAATAGGGATAATTATATTAGAAGAAAAAAGAATAAAAAAAAAAAAAAAAAAAGAT
>Ga0126338_10001505_pt1 | contig 15159 bp, 10 predicted proteins | sample OrbCmetagenome_2_FD_92529 | JGI IMG/M metagenome (GOLD analysis project Ga0126338, IMG submission 92529) | Coral microbial communities from Petempiche,Puerto Morelos, Mexico - Orbicella C C metagenome | ecosystem: Host-associated > Invertebrates > Cnidaria > Coral | place: Petempiche,Puerto...
ACAGGAACCAATGACACTTGAAGTACACATGCCAGTGGGTTTTATAGCAGCTTATTATCTTGGCCATACAATGCAAAACCAAATGATTAGAGATGAACCTTGGTCACAGAGCAGTTGGCCAGAAATAATAATAAAAAAAGATTACAAGAATTATGCCTCCTAGGGGAAAAGTGCTCAATACTGCCTTGATAGCTTTGTTGAGTTTATGTTATAGGGGGAAGGGACACAAGGGGACATAACTCAGAGGGTTTGCCTTGATCTCCCTTCCCTTCCTCAAATTGAATCCCCATAAAAAAAAGATTTCTTGAAGAGCATTTCAATGGCTCAGTGCTGCAAGGTACTCAGAAACTGAATGGAAAAAGAGTAGTTATAACACAATAGAGTCAGGATAACACATCTACCACATCGAATGTTCAATTGCTAATTTGGAATTTAAAAGTAGTGATAATGATTATGGCAACTATGTTTTATGGCAAATGTTATATTAGGCACTCACTTGGTTTTAGACATAAAGTCATCATAAAGATAACGTTGTCTCTTTGATAAGCGGCATCGGACCAAGTGTTCATATTTCTTGGGCATCTGGGTTTCCACTTCTAGTTTCAATCTTCTCAACAGAAATGGTCGAAGAACCTACAGACATAAACAATTAAAACTAAATCAATAAACATCACAAAAGTTGTTACAGTGGTACCAGTTCACATTCTAAGGAAAACTTGTGATAACTTTCATATTGGAGGATGTTTTAATGTAATCATGTTTCCATAGTTGCAATCAAAGAGGAAGTGCATGTAAAAATTATACACAGCTAACTTCAAAAGTAACAAAATTGACAACTGGCAATGATAAATGTCGCTCTCGACAGGAACCACTGATTGGCTGAGATCTCACCTTACAGTGGGTTTTAAAAGAGTTTCATACTGTTGGCCACATGAAATTACCACGCAGTTACAAGAGCTACGCAATATTGGATTGAGTGGCCTTCATATTCAAGCAAAATTTGATCACCCAAATGCAACTATTAGCCTGCTAAAACATCTCTTAACTCAGCTTAAACAATTGTTGACACTCACTTTATGAAGTCTTTTGATGAGTCCTTCATTGTACTCTCTGCTCCCTTCAATCATGCCTGACAAAGGGTTAGAAAACCATTCCTTGAAGTCTTTGTGTGACTGGAAAACATGTGGCATTAAGAAGTGCATCAACGACCAAAGTTCCATTAAGCTGTTCTGTAAGGGAGTTCCAGTCAGAAGCAGTCTGCAGTGGCTGTTGAAGTTTAGTAGATACTGCCATCTTTGAGACTTAAAGTTCTTGATGTTTTGGGCCTACAACAGAATAGACACTCATTCTTAGAATGCAAGCAAATAAAAGAAAGAAAATAGCAAACAGCAATATTTGTTTACTTTTTATAAAGCAAGTTGGTGAAAAAAAGAAATGTGCCATTTGTCATGTGACATTAGGGAGTTTAAGAAACCATGATGGCAACGGCAACAGGAACGTCACTAAACAGAAGTTTTAATAAGCAGAACAATGGCTGTGCACGTGCATTATAATTCTTGGTACATTTCTTTGCCGTCCTCTGCAAAACAACAAGGTAAAATGACCAAATTCTGCATTGTCTGAAGAAGATGAACAATGGACGGCTCATTTTTAAATTTCTATTTCTAATTTATCACTGTGTCCCAGATTCAGTTTTGTGATAGTTCTGACAGTGATAAACAAAGTAAATGACTTAAGAGTATCGTGAGATTCGTAGGTAAAATATAAATTCATTTGACACTGTCCTTGGCGTCGTCGTCGTAGCTTCTTAAACTCCCTAATAGCAAATGATCGATGAATCATCAGCAAACTTTTGAATTTCATCTGGAAGATCATTTTGCTTTTGAGGGCCAGAAAGTTTGTTGACAAGATGTTGAGAGTTGGTAAAGAAATTAATGAGAGTTGGTTGACTTGCTTCTGTGCTACATTTACGTTCTGCTGTTTGGAGGCAAATGATAGGACTATCTTACTGTTTTCATTCATTTACTCTTAACCTCATCTAAAACATGATCAAAACTCACGGAAAGATTGCTTAACAATGTGGCTGCGATTCTGAAACTGATTTCGCCTACTATACTCTTACCTCATCGAGAATGAAGTACTTCCACTTCTTTCTTCTGAAAGCCTGATGATCTTGAATAACCAGCTTGTATGATGTGATGCAAACATGAAAGGCATTCGGTTTTGTCCAGCCCTGTAAATACAGTATATAGTCTCTTTTATAAATAAAATGATAGTAAGTTTTCTAATTAAAAAGAAAGTGACAGCCAGAGAACAATCATGAAACTTCAGCAATACAAAATTCAAATATTTTTTCACGGTCTACTTCCATGCGTTAAGAACTAGATCTGACTTTTGTTAATCAAATGTGTCCAGCACGTAACTTTGCACTGGTGCTCTAGTGTAACCTGCCAAAAACTCAAATGAAGTGTAAACAAGATCCTGCTCAGTGCATACCTGTCTTTTAGCCTTCCTTTCTTTTTGGCTACCATAATAAGTCAAGATCTTGAACCCAGGACACCATTTCTTGAACTCCAGCTCCCAATTGAGCATCACAGATGTAGGAACTACAACAAGGTGAGGACCCCACACACATTTCTCACAAGCCAGGTGAGCAAGCAATGCTATTGTTTGGATGGTTTTGCCCAGACCCATTTCATCTGCCAGGATACCATTCAAATGTTTCTCATGCATTGTTACCAACCAGTCTAGACCAATTAACTGATATTCACGCAGAGTTCCACGAAGCAAGAAGGGTACTTTGGTCTTGATCTGGAGACAGAAAAATATTTAAATCAAATTAACTTTTTTTTATTCACAAAACTAAATAGTTATCACTTCATACTCACTTCAGTGGTTTCTAGAGTGAATCCTCGAGGTTGCAAGCTCTGTGCTGTTGCCGCAGCATCTGTCAATTCTTGGTCAGGATCAGAATCTGCACTCTGAATACACAATAAAATTATTTTGATACATTAATGCGGTCTTAAAAAGGGAGCATTTTTGTAATTACAGTTAAACCCACTATTTTAAACTCTCAGAGGAAATGAATAACAATTCAAATTAGGAGTTCAAAATAGCCAATAGCACATGACGGAAGGGCAAATCCAAGGAAATTGTTCCGAGTTTAAAATAATGTGGAATTCGAAATAACTGACTCAGAATTAGCGCGGCTAAACTGTAGTTTATCTATTTAACCTCAGCATACATTTGTTCTTCATTGGATTAAGCAAGGTTTAGAGCACGAAACTCAAGATCCATGGGTAACGACAATTTGTTGCAAGGTATGCCGGTATCCTCACTAGAAATCTCATTTAAATATCCATTCAAAGCAAGAAACAATAATGCAGAGCACCAGCTGCACATCCCCAGTACTTAGCTGTTTAACTCTGCATAAAACTTTGATTTGTCATGTACTAAAGATAAGTAAACAAACCTGTGATTCACTGGCTCTGTCTTTCTCTTGTTTTACAAGGTACTCCATTCCTTCATTATCACTCAACTCTACAACAAACAAGCAAACAAGAGAATCAGATGTACCAGAGATGATTGCAAACCTTGAACAAGGCAATCAATAGACTGTTTTCGATATATCACAATTCAGCTTGGCAGTGAGGCTTAGAGGACACCAACAAAAGAAATTGAATGACATGTTTATTCATTTCTTTTGTTTGTGTTCTCTTGGCCTCACTATCAAGCTGAATTTTAATATATCCAAAGTGGCCTATTCTGCAATACCTTCCTCAGAAGATTCTTGTGAGCTCTCTTCGTCACTCTGCAAATCTGTAGATTCGTTTTCAGCAGCACTGTACATCTTCATCAGCTCCTCAATGGGCATTTCACCTTGAGGTAGAAACATTTGAAAACATCTTAGCCTGCTAGGTATTGAGCCCATCAAAAAGACTCTTACAAAGCACTAACAGCCCTTTTAATTCTCTCAACAGGAATTCATCAGCAATAATAATCTATTATAGGTTAATGTCATGTCACTACTGACAGGAACCACTAACATGTAAGTCACAAAATGCTAATGGATTTTATAGCAGCAGTTTATCTTGGCCATGCAATGCAAAACCTAAGGTCAAAGAAAAATCCTCAGGGAAATTGCAAGTGGCCACTGAAAGGACTTTACACTGTGCATAGAAAGTATTAAAGGGCATTAGCAAGCCATATACCAGTAGAAACTTTGTGAAGCCCAAAATATTATTCAGCAGCCCTAAACAGGGATGAAGCTAAGAAAACACTAACCAGCTCATTAATAAGCCTAGCTGGATTTTCTCAACTTAACAAGTCTTTTCAGCCAGATTTAAGTTCTTTTTCAGCAGGTGAAATTAGCTGGCGGCCAGCCCTTACCAACACCCATGTCTAAATGTGAATTTGGATTGAAGTATTACCTTCCTTCTGAAGGTTGTCAATCTCATCTTTGTGATCAAGATCTTCCTCCATCTTCTCTTCTTCTTCCAATGTTTGTTCATCGTCATCTTCTGTACCTCCCTCAGTCATCACAAACTCTTCATCTGCCTCCACTGCCTCTTTATCTACGCTGGTTTTCCTGGCAGGGGTAAAATAACCTTCAGGTTAAGCTGTGTGTTTTAGTTGACAAAATATTTTAAACCAAAGGATAAGGAGGATTTGTGATCGTCTATACCATATTCTCTCATTACCATATACTGTATTTCATTAAGCCTGGAAAACAAGCACATTTGATACCTTACTGACATGTGCTGTTTACGAACAACGTCTTTCTTTAAGCTATGGCATGTTAATTAAGAAGACAATTATCTAGTTCTTTGACAATGGTGGCACAAATTTGTAGGGCTGCAATGATGCATCTCATTATTTTTCCTCACAACACAAATATTGATAGTTGTCAAGAATATTGTAAAATAATGATACAATAAAAAGTCACGATATGTCAAGAAGTGAGTAAATTTTCAGTCTGTAATAACCATAACAAGCCTTTACAAAAACAAGCATTTAGTCCACTGAATAGCAATAAAAACAAAGAAAATACATTCATTGCTGCTTCGCTTGTCAGTTGCACACCATTGTAAGCCTGTGATCAAAATAGTAAAACCATGCAGGTGGCCAAGTACATGTATTTGCTCGCAATTTGCAGGATGTGTTGTTGTTGCATATCGTATCGTAGAAAAATGTATTATTGCAGCCCTACAAGTTGTCTATTTCTAAAATGTCTACCGTATCTGTGATGTTTTCTGCTTTTCCTTGGCTTCTTGCTCTTCGTCATTGTTGCCTTCAACATCCACTTCAATGTCGCTATTATCACTTTCTTTGCTGTAATACAAGAGATAAAAAAAATTGACATGTCAACTGTGGAGACTATAAATAATACATCTTAAACACAACTAAATTTATATGCCGCTCATCTTTTACCTTGATGCCTCACTTTCATCTTCAGCAGATGAATCTTCACTCTCTTCAGAACCACTTTCATCACTTCTCTCCTCAAGCATCTCTGGTGGTAAGTCCTCCAACAGTTTTTCCAGGGGAATTTCACTTTCCTGCCTTAAAAGCTCAAGTTCCTTCTCTCTGGAGGCAGACAGTTCTTGTGCTTCTTCGACATCAATTGTTTCCTCATCGTCAGCTTCCTCAGTGGGTTCAAACTCACTGTCACCACCTTCAAAGCACAATACCTTCAGAAGCTGCTGATATTGTTTACATTTTAACAACTTCGAGATAGATCAATAAAAATGGCACTACCTATATCCTTTTCTCAAGTCATGCGTAAATCACATTCCTTGGTAAGCTAACCTATGTTAGGAAGATTTACTCCAAAGAAAGTGAACTTAAATGTTTTGGAGAATTGACAAAAAAACCATTTGAAAAGCCTTTTAAATAGCTCATCAAGAATGCAAATGTGAGGTGGTATACGCAACAAGTTTTCTTAGAACCAAACCCCACTAACAAACACCAAACAGCAATTTTGTCCTACAGTATGCATTATCATTTTAAGTAATATGGACAAATTAATACAGTCTACACTGCCTATGGACCCTTGCGCATCTGTACAGCAGACACACAAGCTGTACTATAATGTTTTAACTCAGCTACACTACATTTCCACATACCTGTTTCAGGCTTAGAGGAGACAGGAGAGGAACCCCCAGCGGATACCACAGAGGCAGGGCCGCTAGAAGGTGGAACAGCAAGGCTCTCTGCCAACCACGACGAATACTTCTCTGTCTGATCTACTATAAAGTTGAGCTGAAGGTCTAGAGCTTTCTTCCGGTTTTCTTCCAATCTGCTTTGAACCTTGTATTGAACAACCTATAGAGGGTGAAATCAGACATATCAGACTCCATCATATGTTTCAGACAAAAGTTGTGCCTCTTTCTGTTATCAGTCTTATCATTCAACTATAGTAAACTCTCCCCTTGCCGACACCCTGCTATTACTGACACTCACTATTTGAGACAAAATCCAGATCCTGGGCAAAAGCTACAGAGGTTTGACTGGAAATGACTCCTGCTATTATGCACTCTGTTGTTATAATTTGCTTTTCTATAATTTGATAGAAACACGGCACATGTTTTCTATTTCTTAAATAAAATCAACAAGGAAAACAAAGCAAAAAGGAAGGCAAAAATTTCAATCAGTGCTGAGCTAAAAGGATTTCCCTTACGGATTTTACACATTAGTTCTGAGAATTTGGAGGTATTGGAGAATTTGGAGTTTTCTGGTCAATTTATTTGACCCCAAGAAGTACCTGCTGGTCATTTGAGCACTAGTTTACAATGAACACATGTAGACAACATCAAGTTATGGACAGCAACCTTTTCAACAGAAGACCAGAATTGCTTGATTTCCTTTGCAATGCTTGCAGCAATTTTCCGAAGACGAACAGATTCTTCCTTTTCCGCCTTCACCTCTTTGCTTTTCTGTTCTTGGTGGTACTTCAGGACTGCTCTGGATATCTACAAATGATTTTACAATAGTGATAGTATTCTCATTAGCCATGTTCCATGTAAAATTGCAAAAGATAAAGAATCTGATATCAAGTCTTTTATGCATTTAAATTGAATAATTAATTCTTACATCTACAGGCACACAGCCCCAGTTGATATCTACTGTATTTAAAGGTCTGCCAAACTTAATTAAACCCTTGGCCCCAGTTGTTCAAAGGCAGGATAACACCATCCACCAGATGAATGGCCATCCAGTGGATAAGACCATTAGTGTTGACAAAACAAACCAGGCTCACTGGATAGCGTTATCCACCTTTCAAACAACCGGGCCTGAAGGTTTACTACCTTTTTGAACATACCTTCTTACAAATGCCTCTCTTCCACCTTCTCTCTTGAGCAAAGTCAGTCGCTAGCCAGTGCATTTCCTCAAGTAGATAATCCCAATGAGCTTTGCACCTCGTTGTTTCCTGAACCTTAGGAAGTCTAGTCAAAGACCAGATACCCTCCTTACGTAGTTCAGCAACTCTCTTGAGCACCTCAGCCTCCTTTTTCGCTTCAACAGCAATATCCTCCTGAGAGCTAAATGAATGTTCAATTACTGCTGACAAGGACTGACCCCTAGTGTTCAACGTTGTCCTTGCTCCATGAGTAAGCGGAGTAGGCCCATTAGAAATTGTCGGACTAGACATTCCTGGCTGTGCTGTGTTGACACCAGACATGTGATTATTAGGGACTGGTGGAGCTGTTACAGACTCACTCCCAAAATGACTGCTACCATGTCCTGGTGGTACATGTGCCTCTAATGGAGGATTTGGTAAAGAAACTGATCGTGAAAATGGTGGAACTGTGTTTACCACATTTGATCTGGGAATTGGCTGGTTTCCAGTAAAAGGGGAAACATTAGGTGCGATTCCTTCAGAAACAGACAACTGCGATTTATAACCAGGATTTGCACTGAAATTGCCAGGCACAGTTTTCCTTGGATCAAGACCAGCTTGTTCATAAACTTGCCTTTGCAAGGCATTATAGTTGACTGTACCAGCAGTGCTTGATTCTGCCTGTTGTTGAGGCCACATAAAGCTTTGAGGAAGCCTAGATGATGGTGAGACAGTGATTGTTGAAAGTGTAGGATTTGTTCCAGATGCGTCATCTAGTCGATTTGAATTGAGAAATGCAAGGAATTGGGGACTTGGTCTTTTCTTCCATAATAAGAAGTCCATCATATTTCCTCCAGTTTGAAGAAAATAGAGCTCCTGGAGCTTCTCCCGAAAATTAGCTTTTAATGTTTCAAGTTCTCCATTGTAATATCCAATAACAAGCTGTCGTAATTTTGCAGTTTCTGAAAAATCAGATGACAAGCCAGCAGATTTATCACCTGCTCTGCTTGGCACTCCATGAGTCCTACTGACACTTGTAGCAGCATGAGGATTGATGGAACCCTGAGGACTTGATACAGACTGATTTCGAGAAGTGACTGTACCAGGTGATAACTGATTTGGAAATAATGAGGGACTTTGCAGTGGTGGTGTTCTACGAGGTGTATTATATCCAAGATGATGAATTGTACCTCCAGGAGAAGGGCCTCCTCCGCTGTAAACAAACTGCTGTTCTCTTGGGTTAGCAAAATGTTCTGATGAATATGGCATTGGAAAACTGGGATCTGCAGGACTCAATTGTGATCCGTCAGGTAAGCCGGGATAAAATTCTGGCGTTTTTAACCCAGAGCCTCTTGGGCTAACTGAGCCTGGTCCACGAGAAAGGGTATAGGTAACACTACTGGGTGTTGCACATGACGGTGTTGAAGGCGGAGCTGAAGGAGAAGGCGCTGGAGAAACATACATGGGTGATGAAGACTGATAATGTGAAGGTGACACAACAGAATGAGGAAAGGGTGATCGTGGAGAGAGTTCACCAGTGGATCCCACAGGTTGACTAAAACTTCTCTGGAAAGCATGGTGAGGATAATTCACGTTTCTGTGAGGGCTCACAGGTTGGACAGATCGGGTCGGACTTGGAACTGTACCACCACCATGAGGTCCCATGTAATGAAATGACCTTTCGGAATATGGTGAGGTGGGTACATTTTCTGTAACGTCCAGTGGTCTAGCTACTTTAATATCGCTGCTGTGATGTCTTTCCGAGTCGTGAGAGGGTGTCCTGCGAACTCTTCTTCGAGGAGTTTCATCCGTGAAGTGTTTGTTTGACATAATATTTCTATCCCGTACGCGAGACGTCAAAATGATCCTGCGAGAGGAAATGACATTTTCTGTCAATTTCGTACGAGGCAGAGCATGCGCGATTTTGCCGCCATATTGTTTTTCCTAACCGAAATAACGTTTACTACAATCACAAAATTAATGTGCTAAACTAAGCCATCCACCCGAAATTTACTTACACCCTCCTCCATCGTTAACCTGCTGATATTTCCATTTGATTTTCAAAGCGTATTTCACAGTTTGTTGCTGAAAAATATGAGAAATTGTTGCTAAAGGCCCCACGAAAAATTCCGCCTCGACAACAGCTTTGATATGCGCTTGACCACCACACCACCCTAGAGCATTATGGGTGCATAGCTCAGCGCATCATAAAGGAGGCGCGGTGCCTTAGTATTGCGCGCCAAAAAATTAGAAGCAAACCTAGCGAACAGGATTTTTAACCTTAAAGAAAGCTTCTTAAATATAATCACTAGTTAAAATCAATCAAAAATAAATTAAATTCTGATATTGTTTTTATTTTCACCATTTTCTTTCAAAAAGTGAAATTAGTTACAGGGGTGGGTTGGGGTGAAGTCAACACCAAACCGAGGCTGCCTCTCAGTGGCGCGAAGGACAAATTATTTTTGTGAAATGAAAATCATGAATGTCATAAAGATCTAATCATAATTTAATACAATGCGGCGTTCCGCGGCTCCATCCGTGAGAGCTGCCAAAAGAATGAAGTTTTGCACTCCGTTTCTGGCTGGAAGCAAGGAAAATACAACAGGAAACTCGACGAGTGCAACAACAGTTTCGCTCGCCAAACAATCAAATCCAAATCAGGTAACATCACAAGCTTACATATAAACGAAAACACAGCTGAATTTTGATAACTTCGCTGTTAATAATGTAACATTTTGTTCTTTCTAATTTTTGATTGCCTTTTGACTTCTGTGGACGAATATTAAAGCGACCTGCGAGATTCATAGTCACTGATTTAGACTACATGTAGTTTTAAAAACAGCTGATACGTGCATGAAGAAAAGAGAAAACATTGCTCTTTCAGCTTAACTCAACGAGTAACTCAGTCCATTTGTTATAGTAGCGAAACATGTCAGCTAAAGGTTTGATTTTAATGTTTTTTTAAGAGAAAACAAAAAATTTTTACTGATATCCCCAAGGCAGGACTTGAAAAAAAACTTGAATTCCAGCTTGCACTTGGGACAAGTAGCTCTAAAATTTTGCCTGCCCTGGGCTAGTTTGCTCTTTTTTCAATTTAGTTGGCAGATGACTTGCCTGATCCCTTGCCTTTGGGGCAAGTGAGAGTGAAAAGTTACTTGCCCAAAAGGAGAATGTACTTGTCCTTGATGACTGGACATCACTTTTTTCGAGCCCAGTAGTGCTATATTTGAAGATATGACCGATCATCTTAAGCAGTTGTGAAATTAAAGCCTGAGAAAAATTCAGGCCTGAATGGGATTCGAACCCATGACCTCTGCAATACTGACGTATTGCAGAGGTCATGCGTTCGAATCCCGTTCAGGCCTGAATTTTTTTCAGGCTTTAATTTCACAACTGCTCAAGTTGTGTATAACTGCGATGATCAATCATGTCTTCATATCTTTCTCCGCAGTTCAAATATATGATCTTTCGTATATTCACTTGCAGTGCTATATTTGACATTCAGAAAGTGTCTTTGAATTTCACTCAGTCTTTTGTCTGAAATATGGCTCTAGACTAAATGGTGTAACCCTACATAGATTATAGACAGTATCAGATGAACAAATAAATTCCATACTGCCGTGCATCTGTTCAGTAATAGATCACTGATGTCATCAAAATGTGGTAAGAACAAAAAAGTGGAAGACAACTCATTAGGTGAGTGAGTCACTGATGTACTTACCACATTTTTACATCTTCTATGATCTGTCACTGAATAGACGCACGGCAACATGGAATCTGCTTGTTTCAAATAATAAAGAAACAAAAAAATTGTCCATGCATCTGTCCTCCAATAGATCATAAGTAACATAGGAAACAATTTGAACAAACCAGGAATATCAGCAGTTCGTCTTGTATGATCGTCCCGGTGATTGTCTGGGAGAGGATAGTTCTGAAATCGACTAACACTATTCACTTTACTCTGAAGATGACTTCCACTCAGGTTGTTGAAACATCATTCATTAACCACAGTTCTTTTCAGAACTACCCTCACCCAGATGATCAGACAACACGAACTACAGATCATAAGCACTGCAAGAACAATCAAAATGTGATAATAACTCAACATATTATAAAAGGCTTGACAGTTCTTCCTCCTGGCCCCATTTGTTTGAGGGCTGCCAGGATAATGCTATCCACCAAATAAATTGCTATCCAATGGATAACTGTTAACAAAACAAGCCACGCTATCCACTGGATAGTGATTTATCTGGTGGATAGCGTTACTAGTCCTCCTTTCAAATAACCCGGGTCTGGTGAATGTCTGTACCCAAATATGGGTCAACTTCTTCCCAGGATTCTCTAGGTACCTGTTCCACATAATGAAAACTCCCTTCAGTCCAGTCATTTACTTTATTACATTTTTCACTCTTGTGGTAATTAAGTTTGACAGGTTATTTGAGAGGAACCCAGTTTACTTACAGTAGTGTGTACAGTAACCAAGGTATTTCCTTGAATATAATTTTCAGATGCCCAGTGACAGAATCAGTTGTGAAGTTTCCGAGATTGACCAAGCCATGCTAAGTCCTTGCACCAGTGAAAATGACTTTAAAGGCGCTACAAATAGTGCAATTCCAACAAATTGTGCAAACTTATTGAAACCTGAGGACAAATTAAAGGTTAATAACCTTAGACCTCTTTCACGCACTCCAGTGACTAGTAGGTCAGAACCTTTCAAATGCCCTCTTCAACATTCTTCCACAGAAAATGTTCCTTCTGGTAAGTTTTCTCTTGCATCCTTGTTATCACTGAGGTGCTTATTATTTTTGTTTCTTAGTGCAGTACACTTTATGTTTGTCATTTTTTTCAGCAATTTCTGATGGAAAGGAAAGTACTTACCTCTATTTTAATGTTGTTTGGTAAGTTACTGATCAGAAATTCATGTAGAATGTGCAGAAACTTCTAAACATTTTGATTGAATTATACATGTTTTTGCAAGGAAAGACTCCATTGACATTCATTGTTACATTCATTGACAATGGTTTTCTTTTTTCAGGGGAAAGATGTCAAAGAAAAAGGTAACAAATCAATATTAGAATCATAACATTACATATTGTTCTCAGTAAATAATTGCTTTAATTACACTGAGGAACATTAATTAAAAGTTGTTTTCTTTATCATTTTAGCATAAAAAGTGGGAAGGAGATGGTGAGTATATTTTGTGCACATTAATTTGCATTATATGGTGCTGTGAGATTAAATGAAATTTTGTATTTAATATTAACAGGGGGTAGAAGAGAAAAGGGAGTTAAGATTTTCTCATCCAGAGATGACTTAAAGTCAAATGAGTGTAAAACAGATAAAGCAAGCAAAATGATGCTTGTCCAAGGCGTGGCTAAACTACTCATCAAAATTTGAAAGGAAAACTTCAAACCCAGTGGCCAGTGCCCTCATTTTAGATATAGAATGTCAGAGGATCTAGACATACTGAAGTATATAATCGAAAATGTAATTGCTGGTAGCATCCAATTTTTGCTTACAATGCATTCTTTGTCATTAGCATTGTCATTGCCATCAGGATCTCATCTCCATCACACCCTCTCAAAAGGCCTTGAGAAAAGTAATCGAACAATGGACTCAGATCTCACTGATCAGTTTTAGTTTTTCTGGGCTATTTATCATTTTATTCAACACTTAGGTATACTAATTACAAAAGGGAGAACTGCATCTTTGAAAGATCTGGAAGGAAAGGAGTAAGTGGACTAGTGACACAATGCTTACAAGTGATATTTAAATGCAGTTAAATGTAATTTATCATGGAGTTGTTCTGCTAAGCACATGCAGCAAGATTCCACGTGTTCTTGGACCAAAGGGCCTTGTACAATAAGACTCTTCCTTATGAACCACATTTTCTAGCACAAGGAAGAAAATAGTCAGTCATTTTCATGAAGATATGAGAGTGGAAAGTACAGATAATATGTCACATATGAATTTTTCAGGATTGCCAAAGGTACCGGTTACAAGTCATCTGAACTAGAATCTCTTCAGGAGGGGAACACGCTTTGTATTGGTGGAAAAGAGATAGAGGTGAGAAGAAACTTTATGCTATGGCCTTTGTTATTAATCATCCTAAGATGCAAAAACTTGGGACTGGGGAGTGTTTTACATTGACCCCAAAATATGTGCTTTCTTCTCTAGGATACCAAACTTCAGCATAACTAGTCACAATTGGGTATCCTGTTGATGTTTTCAGAATCAATTTCCCCCTAATCAAGGTCTCTATTGAAGAGATCTTTACTTTCTTCAATCCAGGGGTTTCACTAATATCCAGGCACAGAGCAAATTGACTGGTTGTCAGGATGATTTTGTCTACCTGATCATCTAGAGGAAAGTGTTGCTAAAAAGAAGTTCAGTTCAAAACATTTTGCCCGCCTATGAAAACCAGTTGCCTTCCTGCTAAAAACGTCAATGAAAACCCCTGTCAATCTGCAATATTCTACATGGAGGCATCTTTTTCCTTAGTTTCCTTAGTTTCCTTAGACATCACTTCCATACCCCATGTCTTTACCCCCTCCCACCCTCTTTGTCATGTCCCACCACATGTACTGACTATGTCATGTTGTCTTCTCAGGTTATGAGCTGTCTAACTGCTGAGGATTATCTAAGTGGGAAATGCTTTCAGCAACCTGCAGTCTCATCCCCTCCAGTAATACACATACTCTCCAGGCCACCTTCTAAACAAACAGGTGTGCTACTACAATACTTTTTAATCAACTGAACCTGAAGTTTTGTCAAATAGTGCAAGAAAACTTTTAAAATTTTGCCCAGAGAGATTCAAAATCGGCGAGTTTTTGCCACAATAATAAGGAGGGGGTTTCCAGATATTTAGAAAATGTTTTGTGATATTTAGACATTTTTTTTTGGAGAATTTCAGGAAAGAAATTTGCTAAAATAGGCAATTCGCTCTCTAAAAGGCTGGATAACGTCATCCAGTGGATAAGTGCTGATTTACATCCGGCACATATTTACCTTTTGAACAACTGGTATAAAAAGAGCGCCAGACTAAGGGGCCAGAACAGGACGAACTTCAGTATCCAGGGTTCCTCGACCGGAGCAACTACACCATGTTGCGGAAAAGGAGCGCGCACTTCCTTCCATCTCTGTACTCATAAAATAAGCATATTTCGAACGTACTGGAAGAACGTACTGGCCGAGTGCTGCCAAATTTTGCGAAAGTACTGAAATGGAGCAAAATTATGATAGGTGTTCGATTCGTACAAATCGTGCTCAACAAACAATTTCTTAAGTGGTAGTATCCGGAAGATTAATGCCTGTAATTGTTTGAAAAGTCGACAAGGAGAAAGTTGGGTCAACGCAAATTTGTGCTTAATTGACGTAACCTTGCGTTAGAATTAAACAAACAAATTATAAAGCGTGTGTAAAAAACACAAAAACACTAAAGTGCGTGTAAAACAAACAAAGTATGTGTAAAAAAAACACAAAAACACTAAAGTGTGTGTAGAGTAAATTTACAAACATTCTGTTTTTAACAAGGAAAAGTACCAAGTCTTTAAATTCAGGATCTACAGACATGTAATAAAGTCTGTAAATAGGGTTCAGATTTTCCAATGGGAGAGGCGGTGCTTTGTCCTAACTTCAGCCCGTTCTTAAAAATCCCAGCGTAACACAGAATGTGGGAATTTCAATTTTAAGAAAGACTTTATTAAATTCAATTTGATTCAGTATTGAGAATGAAAATCTTCCAAATGGAAGAGGTTAAACATCGCTTGACCTCGTTAGACGTTACCACTCCTACTGAATTTGTTTTTCAACACCAGTCT
>Ga0126338_10001506_pt1 | contig 15158 bp, 10 predicted proteins | sample OrbCmetagenome_2_FD_92529 | JGI IMG/M metagenome (GOLD analysis project Ga0126338, IMG submission 92529) | Coral microbial communities from Petempiche,Puerto Morelos, Mexico - Orbicella C C metagenome | ecosystem: Host-associated > Invertebrates > Cnidaria > Coral | place: Petempiche,Puerto...
AAAAAATGGGAATTTTAATTGAAATTGTAGGGAGTTTATTTAGTAAATTGTTAGTTTTTAGAAAAAAAAAAAAAAATTTTGGAAACTTTTACCTTTATGTGTTTTTTTTTTTTTTTTTTTTTTTTTGTCATGAACATACTGGGGGGCCTATTAGCACAATTAAAAAAGAAGAAACGTTTCAAACTGAACAACAGCAGTGTTGATCGAAATTTATTCATATACTGATCTTAAATCCACCTCATTTCATGTTAAACAAGAGGGGGGTTATAATCAGAATTAATATTTTGCCTACAGGTAGATGCACCCATAACTGTGGGGTGGGGTTAGATGGCCTATAAGTGCTGGGGGGCAGGTGGGGCTTTTAAGCGAAAGGGCTTAAAAGCTGGAGTTTACGGTATGTGAATTGTACGGCAAATGAAATTATTATTTTCCGAAACATTGGAGAATAAATTCCCTTCTTTATTGTTCTATACATTGCAGCAAGTACGTGTCTACACAGGAAGCATTTTTTATCTTTATTAGTTGTAAAATATCATTAAACAGGAAATAATAAAAGTTAATGTTTCTAATTCCCTAGGCGATGACACTTGAACACCAAGATTACTCACTAATAAAAGGTTACTTATTAAATGTGGACTACACATAAAGCAAAAATATCTAATTTCTAATGATCAATGTACATTTTAACAGGCTTACTTTGACTTCTGGCTCACTGTAATGACACCACTCAAACTATAAAGAAGTTGAGGTACTGCTTTTGCTTTTGCTTTCCAAGAGTTGTTCGGAGGCTTTTGGCCTTCCCCTCAACCGGAAAGTGGAATATTGTCGTTTGATGCAAGTTAGGGAAACTTAATGTGGTATTTTCTTGAAATATTCTGCCTTATTTTCTATTGTTACCATAAAATTTGGCTTTAATTCAATTTTTTGAACTTTAATTTCAATTCAATCTGTTTCCAAGCAAATTGCATTGTGTGACATTTGCAGATTGCAGACTCTACAAATAGGTTAGCCTGTTTAGGTAACCCTGAACTGGCTAACTTGCATAAACCATTATTCAGGCTAAGATAGCACTTACTGGCTAACCAGAGTGCAGTCCGCAGTCTCAAAATGTTGTACATGCAGAGAGTCTTGTATCATTTATTTAAGTTCTATGCTGTGCCACAACCTGGTCAACAAATCATTTCTCCAATAATATGCACTGACTAAGCCAGATCAAACAGCCTATTAAGCCTGTTGCATTAAACTTAAGGATTCTTACAACAGTGGTCTTTTGAAATGCAATGTTGATTTGTGACAATCTTACATCTTCACTCACTTCAGAACCCAACAAGTTTAACAATGTTTAAAACCTGTCGGTGCTCCATTCACTAGAACTGCATATTTCCCTTTGCTTCATACCTCTATAGTGAATGTCACAATAGTAAATTACTTTTCAGAACTAAAAGTTTTAGTAATGATCAAAATTACAATATGATAGCTTTGTTCAATGAGTTTGATGTCTTTGGTAGTGTGGCATTAAATCTTCTGAGACAGCATCTCTCTAAGCTCTGCGTTGGTTGCTGGCATTGGGGGAGTTGCACGGTGGAATTTACAAGGGGTTAGGTTGGTGTTTTGTTTTTGCAGAGCTGATCCAGAATACAGAACACGACTTGAAGGAGTGCCTACATTCATTGGCTCTACAGTAGCAGCAACTGAAATATGACTTATTTCCAATGCATCATTTGGCAGCAGGGTGGGGCTGTGTGACTGTTTGGTTTTGCCTTGCTCTAATTCCCTCATTACCTGTTTACAATAATTGACATAAAATAAATACTACTGACCAAAGATGTGTAAATATGTGCATTCAATCAACCTTCGCAATATGCAAAACCAAACATACATAAGTGTATCTCAAGAAACTTGGTGCATGTAAATATATTGAGGCTGGCATGTAATGAATTGAGAGTATAGCCTTCATTAGCAATGTTTGTCTTCTGAATAGACTCTTTGCATGATCTGGTCACATGGTACAATATCGGCCATGCTGGGGTGCAAGTTGCATAGTGGTACTTCCAAAACAAAGCAACTCACACCAGTCCAGTTTGACTTTCCTTAGTTTGCAAATTCTGCAGTGCAACTTGCATCCCAGAATGACAGATTTTGTATTATGTAAAGGAATTGTGCAATGGGCCTATTCTGCCACTGAGTTGTACCCAGTAATGGAAAGGATTCATTGATAAATGAAAAAGATAAGACTAGTTTATTCCAGTCTGACGACTGGGAGAAGGGAAATATCTGGTGCATGAACCAAGAACACTCATCTGAATGTAGAGTCCAATACATTTGCCATTAGGGATAGGCATCATGCCACTAAGCTTGTAACTTAGAAGCTTGGAGAACTTAATGTGGCCTGACAGTTTTAGTGCTAAGAAAATCTTTTTGCATGACAGACTTGGTGCAGCACAGTGACCTTTGGAAATTAAATCAGATGTTTGAGTAAAACCTAAGTCCCAGTGCTACAATTTTAGTCGAATTGTACTTACAGAGTTCTTAGAGCTGGCTTGATATCTGTTACGTGGAGAGGATGAGAAGCAAGTTGTTGCACCTGATGAATGTCTAGGAATAATATGACAAAAACAATGTAAGAATTCAACAAAAACTTTTACGTAAATAAATCCTTTTTGTAGCATTATTAACGATAATGCATTCAGATCTGTCAGAAGTATGGAACGCTCCTTACCGTCTCCTGACTCTTCTTCGTGGTCCAGCCAGTACTCTGAACTCATCAGTTGCAGCTGTTGCTGATTCAAACACTTGGTCGTGATGATGTTTTGGTGACATCAGAGTTGAACCACTGCTTAAAGTTGGTGATGCCGTAATGCAGTGACTGCTTCCATGACACCTCTCACTTGGAGAGGGCACATAGGACATAGCATCAACAACCTTGATGTGCTCTGTTTCATTTGACAGCAATATCCGGCCATGACCAGGTTTAACTAAAAACAATGACCAGCCATTATCAGACCTACTGAGACTTACATGTACTGGTCATTTGCCCCATATTTTGATTTTCTGTTATTCTTCTATTTCACAAGTCCCAGCAAGTCTATTGTAAACATTCATTGAAGCTAGAATTAACTGTAGCAGTCATCTTGTGTAAAATCCATAGTTCAGCACTTGAATATTTTCAATGCTGTGTTTCATGGCTCAAGGTTACCATATACCTTTAGAGGTGTCTCTTGTCTGAGCCATGTAGCGAGTCTGGTTTAAACTGTAGATACCTAAACTGTTGAATCAAATTAAAGCTTATAGAGTTGGCTATCAAACTATACAAATCCTTTTGAAATAAATTGAATTGTTGAATTTTTCACAACCTCTGTAATGTGAGCATCTGAATCACCTTTTGAAAGCTACAAGCTAAAGTCAAAGCAAATTTTGTTTTAATTAAAATGAACGCTCACGTCAGTTCAAACAAAACACACTTTAAGCAATAACGAAGCACGCAATGTCTAAAAATAGAATGCAAATTATTGGAACCCAGTAAGAGTCAGACAACATAAGCATGTTCTGAGAGAATTAGGAGGAAAATGAACGCCAAATTTTCGTTTTAAAAATTGTTTTAGGAACACTTGCTTACGTGCTTGAAAAAGCATCAAATCTTCCACCAGTACGTTTTGTTTGTCTGGGTTTGTCTGAGTTTGTCTGAGTTACGCTATTATTTTAATGAGATTTGACATTTTAACTTTCTTGAGAATACTTGAGAATTTACTTGTGGGGACACTTAAAAAAATGAATTAAAGTGAGATGTTTCAAATATTGTTCAAAATGTAACTGTGCTATGAGTAGATTGTAAGTAAATAATTTTTGCACTTATTGCTTGAACTTTGCATGGAATCTGTCTTAAAAATACGGAAATAGTAATCCTACCCATTTCAGTAAGTGGTTTTAAAGGAGCCAGTGGTTTAATAGGCGTTGTGAACATCTGGGTGGAGGCTGATACAAGACGAGGATTGCTGATACCTTGAACGTTGGTCAAATCAGTCATCATCACTCTTCTGCATAAAACCACAATACCCAAAGAAATTGAATGAAATGAAGTTCACTTGCACAGAGTAACTGGTAATTTTAAACAATATTAATAACAAAACCATCTAGAATGAGTCTTTGACTCTTGGGGGATTGCTGGTGTGTCTGAATTTTATTTTTATTACAGTTCTAATTTGTTCCTTAGAAAGTCCCATCTTTTAACTTAAATGTTTTCCTGATGTAAGTTCTTTTATATCCTGCTGCTCTTAATACAAAGATCTGGAAAATTAAAAGGCTGTATAGTCACTACATGCAAAGGTGGTCTGTGATATACATGTAAACAATAATACTGATAGGACAGATTTTTATACCTTTTGACTGCAGGGGAAGCTGAAGAGGCGTTCTGATCCAGTGGCCGACGTTTGTTGTACAACCTCAGGCTCATTCTTTGGCTGTTACGGACCACAAAATTCTCCAGTTCCAGGTCATCTATAGGATAATCAACAATACCCAAGTGTTCTACAGGTACAAGCAACAAACCCCATGCCATATGCATCCATGGACAGTAAACAACTCTTTTAGTAGCCGCTCAGCTCTGTTCTAAAATTATATCGGAAATCCACAAATCTGATTGGCTCTCATTGATTTCTGTAGGTAACAATCCCACGCACTGCTCTTGAGACTGAAGATTGTTCTTAATTTCAGGCTTAAAAATACTCAAAATGGTAGGTTTTGTGGTGTTCTGCTTTAGCGTGTCTACTAAAAACAATTACAGCACTGTATATGTTGTAACTCTTCCTCATTTTCTATGAACGACAGGGTTCCAAATAAGTTTTCACATTAGGTTGTCAATACGGAATTCCAACAGGTCTGAATTCCCACTGCTCCCAACAAATCCTTATAAATTTTCTATTGATTTGTCACGTCGACAGTATCTGGAAACACCGAGGGATACTCAACTCAGCTGTGCCTCATTGACTAATCGCTCATAGAAAAGTCAGGCTCAGTCAAATTGTTAAAAGATGTATCTGCTATAAGAAGCAGATACATCCATGTTCCAAAGGGGTAAAGTTAGGTTTTGGGGTTAGGGGATAGTGTTCAAGTTTTTCTGTTGGAAACAATGGAGAAAACTAGATTTTAGTGTTTGCTATAAAAAAAAAAAGGGTTACGTCTTGCATAAACAAGCTCCTTACAGTGTTTGTGGCAGTCAGAATGAAAAATGACAGCTGCTATAAATAACAGTATGCTGCACAAATACTATATATGTTGCAAGACTTTCTAATGCCTACCTTGTTTGCCCAAACCATTGTCGTCAAGATTATATTTCACCTTGTTTCTCATTAAATCTGCCTTCACACTTCTGGAGCGCCTGTGAGTATGAACTGGTGTTTTGGAGGATGAGGTTTTGAACTTGCTTAGACTTTGGCCCAGACCAGATACAAAGCCTAGTCAGAGATTATCAACTAGTTAACAATGAAAGTACTGAACAAAGTTAATCACATATATGTACAAAGAGGATCTTTCATCACCACACAAAGATACAAAATTTCTCAGAGTGTTGAAAAATATTTTGAAAAATATTTTTCAACACAAGAAGAGAAATATTTTGTATCTCCAAGCAGCCATGTACACCTGTAATGTTCTATTTATTATATAAACACCAATAAAATATCAGAAACCATTTCACTTTTGCTGCAAAATGCAAAATTTATTACATAACCATAGCAATGGTGATCTTTTTAAGTTTGAAGATAACATGTTAAATGTGTTAAATGCATGTCCAATGGATGTAGCACACCCAGGTTAAACTGGAGATATCTAAACCCCTACACATGTATTTCACGACCTCTAAATGTGAGCATCCGAATCATTTTTTTGGTCCCTTTTGAAAACTAAAAGTCAAAGGGAATTTGTTCCTTTGCCCTCAAATTTGGACTGTAGCCAGTTTGAAAGTCAAAATAACAAAAACATGTCTGCGAATTTTTATACCAAAATTCTTGGTATACATGTAGTTCGATAGCTCTATAAGCTTTAATTTGATAAAGGGGTTAAGGTACCTAACAGTTTTAACCAGACACGCTACATCACTTAGATGTGAGACATCTACATGTATACAGCACACGGTAACCTTAAATACAGAGCGAAAATAATTAAAACTCAGTTGAATCCGGTAGCTGTTTGTCTGTTTGCAGTATGTTAGTATATTTCTGGCTGTGGCTTGTTTCCAAGGAAATGCAGCTGTACATCTGCATTCCCAGGCTATATGCTTACTTACATGTACAAATAAATGCCCAATCATGTAAATTGGCAGTGGAAGAAAAACATTTCCTTTGCGATAGACAGTTTCTCTTTCATTTAATTGTTCCTAAGCTAAAGGCACATATGCCATAGGTGTTTTATTGCTGAAGGTAATATGCGTTTAATGTGTCTTCAGCAGAATTACTAATCACTTGTTTGCAACCAAGTGTGCGTTCCTTTCGGGTGACCTGGACCAGGATCGCAGTGATCCAAGATCACTCAGATTATAGTGCATTAAAGGAACTGATGAATCTGTGACCAGAGTGGATTCATGGGTTCCTTTGATGCACCATGATCTGAGTGATCTTGTATCACTGATCCTGATGCAGATCACCCCAAAGGACACACCCTTAGAGAGTGGCATACCTGAGAGTGAGCCAGTCCGTGTTCGTGCTCTTGATTGCCTCTTATTGCCTCTCCTCAAGTCTGCATCAAGCTCATCACCAGATGATGTTAGACCATCCACAATTTCATCTCCAATCATTTTTGCTCGCTCATAAATGTCCTCATTTACTAAGCCAATGTCATCAGCATTTTTCAGAAGGATATCAATGACAGCAGTCTGCTCTTTAAGCTGCTTTTCTGAGGCATTGTTTCCTTCCTTCTTTGTGTTGTGTATAAGGTTAGGGGTGAGAACAATGGCAAGGTTTGAGGTTCCCATTTTACTGTGCTGCGAGCATGATGCTACTTTGGCCAGAAACCTCATGGTAAACTGCAGTGTACTGAGATGTGGAATTGGTAGCAAGAGACAGAGTAGCAGCACTGCCTCAGTCTGGTCACCATGATCTTCCATACGCTGAGTCTTTATGAAGCAGTCGTGAAGCAGAACAGTCAGAAGTGGTTCTGGAAGCTGCCTGAAAAACTGTTTCACCAAACTTGCAACATCATGGGGTTGAACATTCTTGAATTCCTCTCCATTTTCTGCTTTTTGCTGCTTGAAAGTATTTTAAAAATTAAATTAAGATGTGTAGCCCACTAACATACTGTAAAATGCCAGCTACAATATATTGTACTGTTGGTCCATCCATCTGCTTCCAAAAGTATTTTGCCAGAAGTAAGTAAGGTGTAAGCCCAGGCGCTATGTACCTCAAGGCACGAGGAGGATAGTTCAAGTATAAGCTGGCCCTGGGCTTATTAGGGAGTGAACGGAGTGTAGATGTACATGTCTGTAGCAAATACTTCATGTACATGACCATCAAGAACCCTACAGCTGATCACCACTCATGACTGGTTATATTATTATAGCCATAAACTCTATTTATTATAATAATTATACATATGAAAGTTAATAATTCCTCCTTCAGGAGCACCTGCATGTTGGCAAACAAAATCGTAAACATGGTAAGTTGCACACAAATTTCTACATTACTAAAAACATTCAGATGATTGTTATAATTCCTCTTCTGTGAGGGTGAAAAGAAAAGCTAGCCTTAAAATGCAGACACCTTTCTGCATTCAGGTTCCCCTTCAATCATTGTTGTATCCTGATAGTATATAGAGTTTAAGGTTTTTCCTAACCTTGAGCAGCTTTTGTCTTTGAATAGACCCAGACTTTCTAAAGAGACCCTCTGTCTCTAGATGTTGCTGAAGGAAATTTGCACAATCCACCAAGAATCTAGGAAGGAAAGTATGATCACTTCAAAGATGGAATCACAAGCTTCTGTATGCTGATAGTATTTACATTGTACTAAGCAACATGTTTGTTGAATTTCTTCATGTATGTCTGTTTGCATTATTAACCACCATCCTGTACTTTGGTTTGTGAATGTATAGAGTTGTTTGTCAACATCGAGGCTACCCAATTTGGACAGTTTTTGTTTGTTTGTTTGTTTGTTTGTTTGCTTTTTCAGGGGATGGGGGGGAATGATAAACTTGAAGATGTGTCTCAACTATGGAAAGTGGGAGTCAGGATTGTCAACAAGGTTACAGAATCTTAGGGTACATTCCTTTAGGATGATGCAAATTAGGATAAAATAATAATGATCCAAGATCAATCAGATCATGGTGGATCAAAGGCAAGACCATGATTAATGACCATAACCCAAAACACCTATTGTGCTTGATGGGCCCTGAATATTACAAGTCCAGCTAATGCGCCTGTTGATATAATTCACTCACAAAGCAAAACGTTTGGTACATGTAAGGGTGTGAAGATCAAGACAAAAGGTTACTCAAAGCCTTTATGGCAGCCCTGTCAAAGAAACCTATGAATCACTGCTTAGAGTGGATTCATCAGTTCCTTTGATGCATCAAGATCCAAGTGATTCTGAATTATTGAACGTGTCTGGATCATCTCAAAGGAACCCACCACCTAAAACCTCTATTTTCATTGGCCCATATGTAACACTGCCTCTATTGTTTTCTAGGCCAAACGCATGTAGGAGCATTTTTGTTTTATTAAGAAGCAGAAGGTCAGTCCAGGATTTTATATTGACAGATGCTACCTACCTACCTATTTTATTTTCTAAAACAAAACAATCCTCACACCTGCATAGTAGGCTGATATTTTTTATTTTATATGTGTGGGGTTTTTTTTTCTATTTAATTTAATTTTTTGGCAGATCAAGCAGGGTAATTAGGAGCACATTTTTGCTTGCTGTGTGAAAGCTTGGTTAGTTACAATTTATACTGAAAGTTTGAAATTCCAGCCTGGTTGAACATAGTGGTGAGGAAAAATTCAGAACTGACAGAGAGATCAACTAAAACAACAATCTCGTCTAGTGGGATGATTACTACATAAGAAAATATACTACTTGAATGTAAGCCTGGGCTTGTTATAATGATAAAAGTTGTGATGTATGTGATGTATACGTGGCTTACTTTGGCACACTGCAGTAGAAATCCTCTCCAATGTTAACCGATGGCACCTTTTCCAAACAAACACCAAATACACCACTTTTGTTGTCATCCGAAGGCTGCAGTAAAAGCAAAGATTTCAAGATTTGGTTTAATTGTAAACGTTCCAATGTCGAGGTACGTAGGTCATTCAAAGAAGTACATAAGGAACACACATTAGGTATCTAAAAGAATCGTAACATTATCCTGCGAGAAGAGTCGTCTTCGATCTTCCAAAAAATTTTAAAGCTTTCCTCTTACCGATTTTTCTAGGAAGATCGGAAACAACTCTGCTTGCAAGGTAACAAACAGAATGAGGCAAAATGAAAATTCACGTACGGCCATCGAACTCGCTTACTTGAATTTTAACGCTCTTCTGCTTCGGTACTTTGATACCCATTGTCTTCAGATACCTTCTAACAACAAATCGAACGTTGTCTTTAAAATCAATGGAAGCTAGATCCTTCATTTTACATGTAAGCAATTCTGTTTTTTAGTTTGCATATGCTTCTTTGTTCAAATATCGGCAATAGCAAAATTCGAAAACTGTGCCTAACCGTTCCGGAATCTGATTGGTTGGCGAAAGATAAGCTGCCACTTACCGAAGATTTCCGAACAGTATACGAGGGTGACCACCTTGCGTGTGAGATTCATGCACGAGGATTAACGAAGATACTCCGAGTACGTCACCAGTTGACCGGATGTGTTTGCTCGGACTGCTGAAAGAGGAGAGGATTCAAGTGATGCAGCGTTTGTAATTCCAACGTGTCAAATGATAATTCCAAACTGCTTATGACGCATTTATCAGGAGATCTTTTACATTTTTTCACTCTTGTTCCAATGACAACTGATGATGGCGCTGATTTGGGCTAAATGTAACTTGATTTCATGCGTCTATATTGCCTTAAATTTCTGGAACTATTTTTAGCCAACATCAAGCAGGTAAGCTTAAACTTATGAACAAGTTGAAATTGTTTTTCCTTTTCCGTGAATTTTTAGTGGGCAAGAAAATGCTAAGTTCTTCATGTTTGTTCGATAATTGTGTTCATTCTGTAAATATTAGAAGTCATATATTCGCTATCAAAGGTCAATGGACGATATGGACTCGATGAATGATGAAGAAGATGGCGATTTTATCAATTGTGATGAGAACCAAAGTCAACCTCGTGTCCGTGTTGCTTCGTTAGAGAAATTGGTGGACTACTGTGCAGAAGAATTTAGTAAGTTACATGTAACTTTCACGTTTGTTTTTCTTTTTTGTTTTGTTTTTTCTCACTGCCATTGTTGGGAGATTTGTTTGTTTTTCACAATTCGTTAGGCAATCGATCACGGCATGTGTGTTCGGAGCTTTTGTTTTTCGTGAACTTTTATGAAAGCGGGACCAGTCGATGTTGTCCGTCGTTCTGTCTTTTCTGTCCGTTGACAATGAACGAGACCAGGAAGGCAAACCGGAAAAAAAATTTAGAAGTGAAGAATATTACAAAAGCTGAACGAAAAAGTTTTAAAGTACTTCACTAAATGTAACAACACACAGGTATCCCATTAATCAATGTTTATATAATAAGTTAAATTATTGAAAATTGCATTTTGATTGGTTTTCACCTATGATCTATCAGATGACAGACGCATAGATGACGTCATTATAACAAACATTTTCCTTCTGTTTTTAAAATGGCGGAAAGTTTTCAGAATGTAGATAATATTTTACGAGACTGGGTCAAAGGTAAGGTACAAAAAAGTCTTGTCAAGGCTGTGAACAGGTACGAGAAGCAGGAACACAAAAAAGCTGTTTCTGTTTTAGAAAATGACTCAGAAAAAGTACTCGAGCAGTCTTAGTCAGCAGTCGAGCGAGACTAAACCAAACATAAAATTGGTCTTGAAATTATTTCACAGTAAGAAACCATTACTTTGTCTTGTATTAACGGTCATTCCACTGAAATAGAACCTGCACTGAGATTTTTGTGAAAGTTTCCCTATTGATTGTTTATATTATAGGAAATTAAATTTTGAAATAAAAATGAGGGGTCCCCATGTTCGTTTAGGAGCAACAGCACCTTGTGTATACCCATATAAATCCTTATAATAGCACCATGATTGTAGTCACGATTGCTTGCTAAATTCACGTTTCTGACGACTGCTTTTTGTTCTACACTGAGAATTGGTCTATATTTATTTTACACAGAGAAATTTATTACTCAATTCAAAACAACAGAAAAAAATGATAGGTCACCATACTCATTTGCGAGAAAATGATGATTTACCTCTATGGCAATGTCTAGCTGTAAAGAAGAAGCCGCCATTTTTTAATGAGCGTGCGCTAATCACGCGTGAAACTATGCGCAGTAGGGATGCGCAATGCAATACTGGGGAATAACCTTAACAAGCCCAATAAACAAAATGCTTGTTCTGGCGACTAAGAAGTGTTTGAATGATTGACAAGAGACAGTTGAAATATTAACCCCAATTATGCAAGACCTCATGTTAAGCTATAGAGTTTCAGTTTTTTGACAAAGGACAATGTGAGAAGCCATCCAATGTTTACTATGGATTTTTGAGCTTTTATTTCTACTTACGAATGCCAATGTTAACAAGGACACGCTTGGACAAATGTAAGTCGACTATTTACCATATTTTCATTTTGTTTTCAATCGAGTTTGTGTTTCAATAAGACTGTAATTGTAATTGTAATTTTCTTTTATCACAGCTTCAGATTACTGTAACACTACTGTTGCCATTAAATCCTGAAAATCCAAGCCTGTTTTCTTGATCGCCTGAAATTCTGTTTATCGCCGGTTCAATAATTTTGAGATAAATTTATTTAAAAAATACAGCTGTTCTCAGTCTCAAAGTAATAATAATGTTTACACAGATTGGTGTCAGGAAAGAATGCACTGGAGAATGCACTGGAGAATCGCCAACCACAGAGGACACAAATTTCCGCAATCAAAAATGGTCCTTTCATTCAAAATTCAAATCAAATGGCCTCCAATGTGTCTGTTGACCACAACCACAAGTTTTCCAAGCCTATTTTTCGACTCCAGCAATAATCAAGGCAACGTCCAGGTTTTTCAGCTCATAGGCTAGGGGTGCTCTGATGACAAAAACTGACTGGAATTTTCCGGCATTTTCTATAAGACTTGTGCATTCAACAGTTCAATTCTGCTTTCGCTGTTAGTTTTCTATTCCATTAGAAGTGATGTTCTGTTCAAGTTTGACAGTGGCATGATTTCCCTGAGCCAATTACAATTCTTTGTTACGCATAGCACCCAATGGTATGGCTTCATTTGTAAAGAGAATGGATTATGTCAAATTGCTTTTTTGTGTTTTTCAAAGTGGGCAAAGGCCCAGGGGGGGTACTTGACCCATAATTGGGTAGAGGGATGCCGCTGAGGGTTTGAAATCCTGACCCTGTTTAGGACAAAAATACTCTAAAAACCCTACCCTTTGTAGGGCAACATCCTCTATTTTAAGACCCTGTTTAGGACAAGAGACAAAATACACGCTCTCTCGTTTTACAGGAATTTGAGCTGTTTAATAAACCATTCCAATTAGAGCAATCATGTTTGATGAGTCTAAAACCCGGTTATTGTGTCTCTGCACTTGAATTAAACAAAAGGCCATCAAGTATTAAGCTCTAAATTATTTAAATTAAAGGATACCGACAACAATAGCATTCTTGTTCAGAAAATGATCTGATGTTCATTGATGACCTCGTAATGGCCGGTTGACATCTCTTGGCTCATAATACCATACCCTGTTTAGGACAGGTTCTGACCCTGTTCAGGACAGAGGCGAAAAAAATTGTATACCCTGTCAGGATAGCGAGGTCAAAAAAATCATACCCTGTCCAGCGGCACATCCTCATATAGCCCAAATAAGGGAGTACCCCCTCCCCCCCCCACCGCCGGGGCAAAGGCCTGGCTTTCAAGTTAGGTTGAAAGATTTTGAAATAAAAAAGCTAATTGTAATGACAGCCATATTTCATAGCGATACCAATATCATTAAATACTATAGTGATATTGGTAAGGATTTGGGTAACCCATATATTTTACTCTGACTCTCTCTTTCTTATGTTTTAACATTTGAAGTCCTTTCCTCATTGAATGTTTTTCATCTATGGTAGTCCGCTTTTAGTTTTTGTCTTTGTTTGATTTGGCTTCCCTTAATTAAGAAAACAATAAGAACCAGACACATTGGAAGGGAAAACCCACACATGTATCACTAGGGATTTGGATATCCCATACCTTTTGACATTTCTAGTTCTTATTCTCCCTTGAATCCCTTTTGTTTATTTAAGTTTACTTTAACTTTTTATCTTTGGTCGATATGGCTACCCTTAATTCAGGAAATGGTAACAACCAAATGGATTGGAAGGGGATACCCATATTACAACTGCACTTGGGATTTGGGTATCCCACTGTCACATGACTGTAAATACAATTTTCGTATAGGCCTTTGTTGCTTCACAACTCTGCCTATTACTAGAAAATATTTTCTCCCAACTAGCTGCAACTGCTGTCTCAAAATTTCTTGCACATTAATTGCACATTTTAGTCCATATAGTACATATATTTTGCTTGCACACTGTACATTGAGAGGGACATGGGGGGGGGGGGTTCTGAACGCCGCAACACCGCAAAAAAAAATTAACGAACACCGCATCACCGCAAGAAAAGTCAACAAAACACCATCAGCACAGCACATATTTTTAGCGTCATGATTCATTCATCTGCACTTCAAGTAGAATAATAATTTAATACCTCAACAATTTTCCACAAAATAAACACATTACAACATTCTTCATTGCGCATATGTCGATACTGCTGATGCCTGTAGATCAGTTTTCTCGCTCTTGTGAAGAAACCTTGCGTGAAGCTACAAAGCGGACAACGAAAAAAGAGAGGAGCCTCGAGAGATGGCCTTTACCCCAGATCCCTCTCTTCTTTTACTTCACTCACTTTTCTTGGTGTATAAACCCACTGACTGAAGCCCAGCTATCTTGACTGAAAGTATTGCTTTCCAAAGCTAGCTGTGTTTGCGTTCGATATCGATAATCATTTGAAAAAAATAGATGGTCAAGAAAGTCACAGGACCTTGGAGCGGGTATGGACCGGTATCAGAATGACCTCAAGATGAAACCGACTAGCAAAAGGAAAGAAATAGTAAACGTGTGCAAGTTACAAAGCTTCCTTAGCTTAGAAAGCCTTCTTTCTTCTCTGCTGATGTGACATCAATATATTTTGTGGCCGGTAGTTTTTGTCACCTTTTCCTTTTTTCGTAGAAAAAACTGCGCAGTCAATACATTAATAATAATAATACATTATATTCGGCCTTGGCATTTCCAGAATTTCGAGGATTGTTTCTGTCCTCGCTCCTCCATGGAACACTGAGCTCCGGGTGGCATAGGTTGAGTTACTTGTCAAGTTATGTATAAATGAAAACAGCTTCAGATTGGCAGCCGAAGTATAGTAAAGATTGACTACAGACAATGATGGTCTGTATTTTGTTACAAATTATTAACCTCAATGGTACGTGTTTGTCATAAGTTAGCATGGATTAGCGAAGTTTACATGCTAAATTTAGGTCAAATTTAAGTTTGAAAAAGGTAGATCAAAAATCCCAGCACCGCGAACAATTTCATTTCACCGAACACCGCAGCGTGAAAAACACAAACATCGCACACCATAGGGTTTGAGATAAGCACAACACTGCAAGTTGAGATTTTATTCACCACATCACCACATTGAAATAACATCAATACCGCAACACCTCAAATCCCCATGTCCCCCTCTACATTGTATGTGTAATGCAAATGTACATGTTTGGTCCTTATGAAGCTTTTAAATGTTATATCATCAGGTGGAGATGTATCAGTCCCATTCCTTTCAAATGCAGTGTTTATGACACACAAATGGTTTATTTCCTCAGAAGAGCTGCTTAGAAAGTTTATGCAAAGGTATTAGGTTCATCATTTTATTCATTGCTATATGATTGTATGACTGAAGAGAAGAATTGGGAAC
>Ga0126338_10001509_pt1 | contig 15151 bp, 13 predicted proteins | sample OrbCmetagenome_2_FD_92529 | JGI IMG/M metagenome (GOLD analysis project Ga0126338, IMG submission 92529) | Coral microbial communities from Petempiche,Puerto Morelos, Mexico - Orbicella C C metagenome | ecosystem: Host-associated > Invertebrates > Cnidaria > Coral | place: Petempiche,Puerto...
ACGTTCTGTTGTTACTATTTGTCTTAATTAGCATTTTTGCCTACTTATTATTCAACTTGCTTTGTAATCATTCATTCAACTGAAGATGACAGAAGTTCTGTCGAAACATGTTTTTTAAACTTAGAAAAGTGGTCGTTTTCCTTATCCTTAAATGTTTTTGTTGCCTTAACGTTTTGATGTACCTTTCATTAAGGAAATTGGAGCAGCTGCCATTATGACTAGAGAGGAAGAGCTATGTAGGTTAGTTAAATTTTCAAAATAAACTTTAACGATACGCAAAATTTTCCTTCAAATACACTATTTTATGTATTTAATTATTACAAAATGCTAAAGGAGCAAAGGATAAGGAAATGCTTCTGACGAACTTTTCCCCCAAATGTCAAAACAATGGAAATGCTGTGATGTAGCATTTGCACAATGGTGCTAAAATACTGGATAACAGTCACCATTCTGCAATGTTTGTTCTTATGTTGACTGTCCCCTTGTTAGCTGTTTTCAATGTTACAATTTCGTGCGGTCGGGAACCCAACTCAAGAGGGAAGATGTCCTGAACTGTAATCTGTATTTTTTTCATTTACAGGAAAGCATTGGCGGCATGGAGCAGTAGCAGTAACCTTGTTCTTCTAGGCAGCACTTCGGTCCCTCGTCTCCCTATATTTTCCTTCCTCATCAGGCACCCAATCGCTGGGGTGTTCTTACATCACAACTACGTGTGTGCCTTGCTTAATGACTTGTTTGGAATACAGGCTCGTGGAGGGTGTGCTTGTGCGGGCCCCTATGCGCAGGTGTCTGCTATTCTTGTACTTATAATTTGCCTGTTAATGTCCTCCAATAGACCATTTTACAGTTGTCTGCTCCATGGCCTGGCCTTTGAATGGTTGCGAGGCCAGAGGTGACCTTGTGATACAGACCTCACTATTTTTGTTGTGCATGTAAATCAAGTTGTTTTAATGCTAACTAGTTTGCGTTTAAATGAGAAAAGCAGAGAGGTCTGTATCAAAGCAAGGTCACCTCCAGTCTCGCTTGCAATCATAGGCCAGGTAACTAAGCACCCAGCTATAAAATGGCTTATTTGCATAGAGCGTTTTAAGGTCAGTAAATGTTATTTTTAGCTAGATTTTCCGGAAACAAATTCTAAACTTCGTCTCATTTCGCTCCTGAAACGTTAGCTGAGTTTATCGGAAAGTAAAGACCGATTTTAATTTATTTTATTTTGGTAGAGTCTTTTGGGAATAAATGAACGACTGGCAAAGGAGATTGAAGATCTCCTACTGGAAGACAGGTGTGTGTCTATGTCAGTTTCATTTTTATCCTTTGATTTTTCGCTCCTTTTGTCTTAGCATGTTATTTTATCATTTGTTTTCTACTTCTTACATCCTTTAAAGTTTCCTTATTTTTTCGCAGTCGCTTAGACAGGGTTCATCTTCGACGATACCAGGAATATTCTGAACGAGAAATTTTAAGGTAAATATTTTAACACTTGAAAAAGCGCTGAACTGGTGACAATCTTTTCCCTTTAATCGCAATACTTTGGCCACTGTTGACAAATCCATTTTATTTCCTTACGGCTTTACATTTCTTGACTTTGTTTTGCTATTTTCTTTACTTTACCTATAGAATGTATCGATCTAAATGCCCGATATAGTGTAAATAAAAAATTGAATTGAATATGCGAAAACACTTTGAAAACTTGATGTGGGGTACAACGTAAACATCGACTTTTAGAGTAATAGTAAGGCCCGGTCCACACTATGAGGAATTTAAAAACGGAGGGGAGTCACTCTAAAAGCGCATTAAATGTTTTCCGTCCACATTACGCCGGAGGAATTTGAAAACGCAACAATCACCGGTCATTTTGGATTTGTGTTTGAGGAAAACTCGGTCAGGGAAATCACGTGATTATCGTGACGTCATCGTTTTCGATAAACTCCGTTTTCAAAATGTTTTCCATCCACACGAAAACGAAAAGCCGACGTTTTGAAATCCCTCCGGTTTGAAGAGCGTTTTCAAAAAGCTCCGTTTTCGTGACGGATTAGTGTGGACGGTAGGCCTAACCGTAGAAAGAAAGCTGCGTTTTCAAATTCCTCTGGTTTACAGAGCGTTTTCAAAAAAGCTCCGTTTTCGTGTCGGATTAGTGTGGACGGTAGGCCTAACCGTAGAAAGAAAGCTGCGTTTTCAAATTCCTCCGGCGTAGAGTGAATTCCATAGAAAGTGACGCAGTATTTTTTTGTTCCAAACATTGACACCCTGTTGCCGTTCTTGGATTAATTTATAGACCAGGCTTTGTCCGTCTCAATTTGCCGTATTTCATGTCACACGATGCTGTGGAGTTTGTTTTAAAAGCAGTGGAGATGGTGGCAGAACATGGCTGGAAGCTTCTTCCACAGGTACACAAAAAAGAAAAGCTCTGTGATAACAGAAAGATATGTGAACACATCAATAATCATAATAATCATTGCAGTTATATGCACAACTTATGCAGCTGTGAAATTGAAGCCTGAAATTTTACAGCTGCCTAAGCTATGTACATAACTTCGATGATCATGTAATCTTGTTTTCATATTTTTCTCGGCAGTTCAAATATATGATCTTTCATATGCTCACTTGCAGACAGATATGTCGTTCTTGTCATCTCCTTATTAGTGTCTTAGCTCTTAACCCATTGAAAACCACGTTAAACGAAACGTAAGGCGCGGAAAGCTAAAGTTTCCACCTGTGGACACAGCCTGTGTGTGCGGTTGTTGGTGATGAGATTGGCAAACCAAAGGAAAAAAAAAAAGAATGATGCCGCTGGGCAGCGATGCGGGTGACTGCAAGTCTGCTTTGGCCGTGGTTGTTGTGTCACTTAACGATGGTAATAATCTTTTGTCTTCCTGATCTGTTTAGTACATGTTCAATCCTGAGACTGGAGAATGGAAGCATAGAAAACATCAGGTAACCCTTACGTGCTGCATTTGTTTGTTTGCTTGATTTTCCCTAGGTAAATCTGTGTGTCTGTCTGTGTATATGTCTGTGCGTCTGTCTGTCTGTCTGTTATTGTTTTGTCCCTCTCTCTTTTTTTAAAGCACTGTAATTTCTTGCAGTATTCGTAGTTTTGGATCAGCCATCAAGTTAGCGTTCTTACGTAACACATTGGTATTTACTCTTGAACTCTTATTTGCTTCTTCTTTTTTGGGGTCATTGTTATCATTTTTTTAAATATTTCAAATACACCGCATCTTTTAGGTCGCCCTTGTCACCACAGCTGCTACGGTTAATCAGTAAAGCAGTTGTCACGAATACTTTGCCGTTGCGTTTGATTGCAGGTGTTTCGTGACCGGAAGTGGCTCGGTTCAATCTCGTATTCAGATGGTCACATGACCTACCCATCATCCTCTCCGATCACGGAAGAAACTTCAAGTTCTTACTCGGTAAGAAACTGTTCAGGAATTTTCATGTTCTGCAGTTTTCTCGTTTAACCTTGGTACCTTGGTACCAAATTGTGCATAAGTGTAAATCTACTAGCGTTTTATCACGAATGCCGTTCTCTGATTGGCTACACTACTCACTGTCTATTCTGTGGTAGATAGTGAGTAGCGTAACAGTGTGCACTTGTTAACAAAATGACGGTCGCTTCTTGGCGTTTTCTCAGTGTCTGTGAAGAGGATTTAGATAAAGTTTTGAACGACTAGTAGATTTATACTAAAACAATTAGATTATTCGCTGCGCCCTCGTCAACTATCAATCTGATTGTTTATTAGTGTGCAGTGGCTGGAGGTCGTCTAGGAAATGTCGACATTTTTTTCGTTTTTCCAAGGTTTTGGAGGAAAATTTTGATGCAAATGGATAGTTTAATGATAATAATAACAATAATAATAATGAAGGACATTTTCGGGTTCTTGACATTAAAAAAATTGAAATTATTGAAAAAACTGATGTGTGCACGTGCACAACTTCAATTTTAAATGACAATTCAATTGGAGCGATCTTTTTCAGGTGCAAAGTTAAATAATACGTCCAGAAATAATTGGAAACCGTTATTTGAAGTAAATTCTAGTAAGAATTCTACTAAAACAATTAGATTATTCGCTCTCGATTTCTATCGCATGATACTTGGCTGGGACTGCGCCCTCATCAACTTTCACCTCATAGAAATCTCGAGCTCATAATCTAATTGTTAAATAGATAGTAGCCAAGCAGTGTGCGGTTGCCAACAAAATGGTGGCCCTTTCTCCGCTTGCATTTTCGAAGTGTCTGTGAAGAGGATTTAGATAACAACGTTTTGAACAACTAGTAGATTTATACTAAGCAGTTAGATCATTCGCTCTCGATTTCTATGCGTGATAGTTGACAAAAATCTCGAGCTCATAATCTGATTGTTAAGTAGCCTACTTGGCAACGGAATGTAAGAATCTTGTCAAGAGAAGTCAGACATAACATTGCAGATATCAACGGAGAATCGTACATGCAGGTCATAGAAATAAAGAGATAGAAATGTTTGCGTTTATATAGAAACTTAAGAACAGAATAAACAAGGCACGGACCATTAACGACTTCCGTGTTTTTTAACCGTGAAATGGTGAGAACATTTGCGTGTTAATACAAGAAGAGTTTATTTTTGGATCTCTCCTTTCTTTTACCAACTTTTCTTCACAGAAATCTCTGTTTTTTATCTTCTTCTTCAGGAGTGTCTTTCTGAAGCTGAGAAAATATTCCGTAAAGCAGCTACAAACAAGGTAATAACAGGAAAACTTCTGGTTGTTGTTCTTCGTACGCAGTACAGTGTATTAGGTCGACGATAGACGACTGATTTCACATTTTATTACTTTGCTTTAATTCTCCATGCAGTTTCTGAGGAGATAGAAACCAGTGTTTGAATCGAATTGTTTCATCTTCCAGGCGTTTTATGAACCTGTAAATACTTTCTTTCAATTTGAAATTATTTTATTCTTCTTCCCAGATTATTAACAGTGTTGGTGATCAGTCATTATTGCTGGGTGAAGAAGGCGAAAAGTACCGCTGGTTTTTACTTCCAAGCGAAGCTGCCCAGCTGTTAAGTGGAAAAAATCCTGCGCACTTTCCAATAACACCGCCGTTTACTCCACCACAGTGGAAAGCTGACACGAGTATCTTAGAGGGGACTAATTTAAATAGGACTGGTTGCTTGAAACCTTGTGATGAGATCTGTTTAAGTACCAAAGAAAAATGCTCCTTGAAATCAGCATACAAGTCTGCTACATCCAGAGAAAATGTCAACAATTTAGTTGTGGATTCTAATTGTGTTGTTAATGGACAAATCCATGATTCATACACTGGTGATGTGCATTTTAATAACGAGAAATGCGATAACTATAGAAACAGAGATCTATCAACATTTCCTGACCTAGGTATGGCAAACGTTGTAAATTTAATGACAAATGGGGACGCTATATCTCTCGAAGCTGGCAAATATTATCCTGCGAATTCTGAAGCTGAAAATACTGATGCAAGACAGGGAGAAAATCGTGTCTGCGTGGAAAGGGCTCTGGAAATTTCATCTGTAGAGACTGGCTCTTGCGAATTTACCAAAGAGGAAAACGCCCTCGAAAACTCCGCTGCTAAATATATTGAATCTTCATCGAACGATTTTGACAAGTGCCCCGTTTCGTCAACTTTTGACGGAGCGAGGACTACCGGCCTGAATGCAATCACAAATTCTTCTTCTGAAAACAAGATGATTTCTGAAAACAACGATGCTGTTGCAAATTCAGAAAATGTTTGTCGAAGGAAACCAAGAAAGAGCAAGCAAAACGAAGTGACAACTGGTAAACCGCAGTTTCATCATCCACCAAAGAACATTTTTAAACCAACTGTACAAGTAAGAGAATATTAAACTTATCAATTTCGTCAAGTAGCAAATTCTTACAAGTAACTTAACAAAAAATATATGGAAGTCCGTAGGGAGAATTCTGAAGTCAATCGGGGAGTGAGAGTTTGATCACAGTAATTGAGTTGCTTCTCATTATTTAGGCTCAGGCTAATTTTTGAATAGCCCAATTGTGGCCCTCTCTCTGTCAGGCAACGATACGCTGGTAGGAGAGAGGTTCCCTCTCTCTCACAAGCGAAGCGTTAAGTGTCGTGAGAGAGCCAGAACTGGATTGGCTAATTTTTTTGCGGGATGTCGGTCGTTTGGCGTTTTTGATCCCTCGCTTCTACTGAAAAATACACGTTGAACATCATCGAAAGTCATTGTTGTGTGTCCTAAATTTCTTGCAACATGCTCTGTCCGAAGGTATAGCCGCTTGAAGGGCAACTGTGTGATGATACTTTTTTAGCGCCTCACAAAGTTGTTGGGTTTTATTATATGCATTTCCACGGGAAAGGCCATTTTCGGCTGTTTCACTTTTGTTATCATACTAGTCCAAGAATAGTGCAAATACGTCATTTCATATGACAATGTTTCAGTATTACATTCAGTATGACATATTTATCACATGGCAATTCTCTATTTTCCAATTGCCCATAATTCACTCTATTTGCCCCCCCCGCCCCGCCCCCCCCCGCCCCACCCTCAATTTTGCGTATACTATTGCTATGAAATGCTCTTGGGAATATGCAGACCTCCCAAGAGCATTTCACAACAGCGGGCAAGCAGAGTGAATTATGGGGAATTGGAAACTAGAGAATCCAATAAAATACTTTGACATGCGCCAAAGTTAAAAAATGTGGTTAGACTCACTTCCACTGAAACGCTTGCTAAAGTCAGTCGGTTATTGCTTTTCCGTTATGGATTTTTAGGCTTTAGAAGAATACGACATGATTCATGATGGTGATCGAGTGATGGTCTGTCTGTCAGGAGGCAAGGATTCACTATCTTTGCTGCACACCTTACATCAGTATCAATACTACAGCAAGTCTAAGGTATGCAATCGTGATCGTTCATTACACGTCTGAGTTAGTTCAAAGGGCCAATAACTAAAATTAGCCAGTCACATTGCTCCATTCCCAGTCCAATAGTCTCTCAGTATTAGAACGGGCACTATCCCGAATGATCCCGCACGATCACTCTTGAAGATTTTTTTTGGTTGTTTTATGGCTTAGTCAAAGAGAAGAACTTGCCTTAAACATAAAAGATCCCTTTCTTTTTCTTCCAACTCTCTTACCCTTCCGACGTGAGTATACGCCTAGTAGGCTCCCAATCAGAATTGCACGCTTTTTTGCAGTCCGTGATCGTTACATTTTTTTCCTCATTTTCAAGGGTGTAATAAATGTATCTTATTAACCAAGCGCGAGAGCAGCACTGGGAGAATATCGGCCCGAGGCCTTTTTTTACGGACGTCGCTGCGTTCGGTCCGTACTGTCAAGATCTCGGGTCGATATTCTCTCAGCACGGCACTCGCGCTTGGTTAATAAGATATGTGTAATCAGCAGTCCTGTCTACAAACTGTCGTGTCCGGAGAGTAGTGTCAGGGGTACGTTTTTTGACGGTGTTTTTGCAAAATTCAAAATGTTTTCTTTTTATATTATGTTAACACGTATGTATGGCTTGGTTCGTTTTCAGGGTATTAATTTTGAACTTGGATCGGCTACTGTGGACCCTCAGTCACCTGGATATGATCCTAAACCTCTGGTCCACTATTTAGCGTCCCTTGGTGTTCCTTACTTCTTTGAAGAGCAGGGTAAGTGACAGTTTAACGGTGTTTGACGTCGAATCTTGACCTATTCAAATTTTAAAACTACGCCCTGATAACTATGATATGTTTATGACTGTAACAGCGCTAACAAGAAGATGGTTGGCTGGAGGGGTAGGGATTGCTGAATCAAGGCTGTCAGACTTTAAGGAACTGCCTTCAAGGTTTTCCGTTCTTTGGTCAGGCCAAAAAGTTCGAAAAAAAAATCGATCCCGCAGTCAAAAGAAAGATTTTAGTGAAAGTCTTAAGCCGTGTGTTTTAGAACGTAGAATATATCGACATGGAGGCGGGATGGTCAAGAAGTCGAGGATGTTGGTCTTGTGATCCGGTGGTTCCTGATTTCCGCCCTCCACTAGCTGATGTTGTCCTTTGTCGAAAGAAAACTCCCAGTTGGCTCTCTTAACCATGTTTTTTCCTCCACAGGTATCATTCAACAGGCAGCCCAACTCACTGTTTGCGAGTCAATATGTAGTTTTTGTTCACGAATGAAGCGTGGCCGGTTGTACGCATGCGCCAGACGAGAGGGTTATAATGTGCTAGCGATGGGACAACACTTAGATGACTTGGCTGAGAGGTGTGTAGTTGAGTTGAAAATGATCTTTTCCTGAGATTATTTCTGGAGGCAACCAATGATAGTGCAATGCTTACTACCTATTGCTTATTCCTTTCCTTTACTGATAGTAGAGATATTTCGGACGAGCACTGAAAAGAAACGACTGACACAGAAAACTACTTAACGCAACACTTATCTGTGACTGTGAATCTCTCGCCAAGTAGAACTAGGTCAGGTGGCCAAAGTATCTACGACAAGGAGGGGGAGGACATGGGGTGTCCTACTTAGATGATATTTTGCGTTTCGTTTTCATCTATGAAAACCGCACGTAAAATGCGAGCTATACAGTCGTCGAGTGGCTAACAAAACCGTGCCTAAACACACTGTAAAGGCGTAAAAAGCAATGCAAGTTCCACCATAATTCAACGCTCACAGTGTAAGTCATATTCAGGAAATAAACCTAATTTTCTTGTTGTTTTAATTGATTCACAGCTTTTTGATGTCAGCATTCCACAACGGTCTCTTGCGCACAATGAAGGCGAACTATACAGTCTCGTAAGTCGTTTTTTTTTTTGAACGAAGAAATTTTTTCGAGCAGAGTGCTTCTTCATGCCCGAGTTTCAGTTAACTTCGTTTTCTGTATCATGAAGAGACTAGAAGTATTAACCCTTTGACTCTCAGGAGTGATTGGTAAGTAAATTCTCCTTACACTTTTAATACACTGTCAAGCAGACAGGTACTGAGAATAACGAAAATTGTCAACAAGAAGATATGGTCTTGATGAAACAAAAAATTCTCAGTACTAGCCAACAATGAAATTTATGGTACTAGTTAAGAGAATTAACGTTCAGATCTTGGGAGTGAAAGGGTTAGACCTCTCTCAGTCAGGGGGAGCATTTTATCAGGTTACTTTAAATATTTACTTTGTGATCATTTATACTCCTGGGTAAAGAGAGAACTGTGAGAGTGGAGAACCCTCTCCAAGAACCCGACAGAATAACCTTAACTCTAAATTTGTAAAATCTTAGTACTAGAGCCGTTTGCAATTGAGTGTCGTAAAACCAAAACCAAAGTTATAACTCTAGCCAATCACAAAAGAGACGGACAATTCAGTGAACCGATCAAAACTCGGAGCAATTATATGTCACTGACGTAAAGCGCGGGAAAACGTGTGCGAACGAGTCACGATTGGTTTTGGTTTAACTTCTGATTGGATGAAAAAGTGGCGCGAGTTTCTAAGCGAATCATGTAGCGTAGTCAATTACTGTTCTACGCGCAAATGAAAACCGCTCCATCGTCAGCGACTCGATGTTTTTAAATACGTAGTTAAAACTACGTTTCTGCTTATAACAACGTTTTCTTGTAAACTGCTGCGAGAGATTTTGGTTCGTTGATTTCTTATTTTCCCTGAGTTTAATTCGCTTTTTCTTTCAGGGAAGGCGACTTGAGAGTTATCCGGCCTTTAGTTTACGTCCGCGAAAAGGAACTACGAATCTTCGCTGAAAAGGTAACTGCTGATTCGTGTATTTAATAAAGCATTTTGCACAACGTATCACGAGGCGTTCTGTATTTTTGAGGAACCGACATCAGTCTCTATCGATTCCAACCTCACTGTATGATCATAACATTTTCTCCGCTGTACTAATTCATGTTTTCTTGTTTAAGGTGAAACTACCCGTGATTGCAGAAAATTGCCCCGCTTGTTTTGAAGCCCCCAAGGTTAGTATAGTACTGATATTTTGAGCGAATGCATGTTTGTTTTACTTGGAAGTTCGCAGAAGGAGGCTTTAATACTCTAATTCAGTAATAATTTCTCTTCGCGTCGGTGGTTGCATATACACTCGAAAAACACTCATATTTACCCTCCCCTCCCTTCTCCAGTTTTGATTTCAAATTGACCCTCAGTTCTGGCAACAACCTCTTCCATTAGTTCCCTTCGAAAAGTTAATAGTGTAAGACCATTTAAGAGATAGCTGTCACATCCATCCTCTCACAGTTATGGTAACACTTGGGGTTAGAGAACTTCAACAGCGGGGTCTAAGGTTGTGTTTACACTCGGTATCTTGGCGCTATGACCGAGCATCAAGACAAGTGTGAACACTATTTCAACTGTTGTTCTCAGTCGAGCGTCACGACCTTATTTGATCAATTTGTAATTGTTTTACAGGAGCGGCATCGAACAAAGCAGTTGTTGGCAGCTCAAGAAATATTGTTCCCAGGCCTATATCACAGCCTGCTCACGGCCATGAAGCCGCTGATGGCTCGCGACAGAGTAGGCATGGAGTCTAGCAAGATGAAAGAAGGAAACTATGAAGACTTTCTTTGACAGAGAAAACGGAATGAGTGTGAAGAGAACTTATTACGGTCAACACATGTTGTTGTTCATACCAATGACATCAATGTCATGGGTGGCCTTGTTAAGCTTCGCAAAACAAGGCCACGCAGACAAAAAGCGATAAGTATGGAGGAAATCATAGCCGAGTCTCTCGCGTTTTCCCGCTTCTCGTCCGCCTCACACAATCCGCGCGCGCGACTATATCTTGTTCTCGTGCTTTTCTTGTAATCCACGAATGAATCGAGGAACTATACTCGCAGTCTCCGTTTATTTCAAGAATGTTCTAAAAATCACTATTTACAATTATTAAGTAAGAATTATGTGAGCTTTATTATTTAATCTTGGCTAATACATAAAGCATTACATTTCTCGCACCAAAAATTTAAAAATAATCGTTCGCTTCAACAGTTTCTCGTACTTTCTGTTTTGCCGGATAACGAAACACCGCGAAAGGTACTTCGTATAATGATACTAAAAATCGCGCCGTATGGCAGCCGTTGGTCTATTTCCTAAGCTGGAGGTATATAATGGTCAGTTTTTGGGAAGGAGGGTGCAAGACTCAACCCATGCAAAAAGCAATACTATTGGGTTGTAACGTGACTACTGTCTTAATACTGAACACAATCAGTTGACAGACGAGCTGCAAACATAGCGTGATTAACCAATCGATAATCAGCATAAAAAAAAACATGCAATCAGCGAAGAGGGCGGGCCATGGTGTGGTCCATACAAAACAATTATGATTGGTATTTTATCTTAATCCTGATTGGTTACAGCCGCATGTCGTAAAAAAAGGCTGAACCAGTTACAGAACTGAGCGCTTCTACTTTCGAACTAGCTTTGATGAAACTTGATGGAACTGGCCTCGATTTGATGCGTTTGTGCCGGTTAACGCTTGAAGTAAATATTGTCAAACTCTCCAGACTGAATTTCACAAATTTCCAAAAGTAGCGTGTCCTTCTCGCCATCGGTTTTACACTGCTTACCTGCAGCGAAACAAAATCCTTTTATCAACTAGAACAGCGATTAGTACTTTTTGCCAGGCATCGCTGGAGCTTTTTCATAATCGTACACGTATTCCCAGTGGGGGTGGTGGTGGGGATGTGCGCCTCCTTCAGGGTCCCCTGCGTTCAGCTTCAATTTTTCTTCCATGGCTAATTGCACCTCTTCCACCGGGGGCTCAGGGAAGCACTCTTCATAACGGCCCGGGTCCTTGACAGTACAACATGTCCGGCATGTGGAACATTCTGACGCCTTGGGTCGTGTTCTGTGGTCATGTATGTGGGCGTAGTTTGCTGTCAATACGAACATCATGTGAAACTGGAAGAAGAACAAGGAACTCGTTAAAAACAACCATACTGAAAGTAGAAACATCTACATTACAGTACAATGTAGTAAAGCGATCGCAAACCTCCATATATTTCACCGTGCTAAAACACTGCATTACAGAAAATTAAGAGCCAATATCAGGTTCTCCTGGGGAACGAAGCTGGGAGAATTTTCCAGTTTATATGCCTGGACTGTGTTCAGTGGCCAAGACTAAGGAGGTTCCTTACTTGCCCAGTATGGGAGAGGGAGGTAAAAACTCCTCAAACCCTTCGGGCCTTAGATATTTTGGCATAAACAGATGGGGAGATCCGAAACCTTCCATAGGCTACTCAAACCGAACATAAGTAGCTTGTATGAAAACCAGGGATCTGAGGCATAAAAGAACCATACGCTTGCTTGACTCCAGTTTGCTCCTTGGTATAACCCGAATAGGAGCACGTATTCCTAAGCCCCCATGTTGGGATGCCAGTAATCCCGGAATTCTGTCAGATTTTCCGAACAACAATTTTTCGGTACTGTATGAGGTTCAAGAATAGAATACCGACAATAACACTGGCTGGGCTCGCACTAAAGACCTCAGCACGCTACCTTTTACATCACATATTTGGTCTTTACACGATCTAGAGTATTCTGAAAGGGCTTCCCAAACTACCACTCTTGTCTATTTTATGTGACGTAATATGAAGATGCTACCTACCATGCCAACGACAATGAAGAGTCCACCAACAAATGCTGCGGCAAAATAAGGAGTGGCACCTGTCATCTGAAAAGTAAACAAACAAATCCATAAAAAAAAACATACAGTAAACAAGCACGAATTAACTGGTTATATACCAGGGTATCAAACTTCACCCACTAAACCAAGTTTAAGCTTCTGCGACAGAAAAAGTACGTAACAAAGAGAAGCTTAGTGACGGCTATATGAAATAACTTGACCACTTACCGCTTCGCAGAATACAAGCAACTCATCGCCACAAACTTCTTCTGTATTGACAATGTCATCCAAACCTGTATTCAACGTAAGTTTAATCTTTCAAATATGTATCAACATCTTTACTACTGGACGGCAGAAGTACACTTGCGTTACGCAAATTCCTGGTGGTGATTTTATGTTTATATATATACCGGTCCCAAGTAGGGAAGTCACGAAATGAAGCTCAGTAACAAGTCTCTTTGGTGGGGGTGTGGTCTTGGTAGAGACCAGCAACATGGACGGCCTATAAGGGTTTGTGGGGATAAGGGATATTAAGTAAAAAGATACGTAATACAGGAAATGTGGGGAAAAATACTGGAATATTTAGAACAGATATTCTTGATATCGAAAAGGAAAACTGTCATTTTTTTTTTTCTGATTAAAATAACGGCACACAGATATTAAGGCCAGAAATTCATCGGATTTGGGTTACTCAGGCCCCAGCCCCATCTCTTAACCCCCCACACCCTCGATGGGCCCGCAACGCTGCCGGTGACAGTTTTTTTCAAAACCCAATAAGGTTAACTTTGAGCATAGAAATTAAAGACGGTCAGAACCTGGTCAGTCGCTAGAGATATTTAGAAGAACTGAGACTTTCAAGCGGTCCTCTGACAAAATGCCTAATTTTCGAATAATATGGGTGTAAATGGGCACCGGATAATATTAGGATAACTGACCAAACGCTGTTGCACTGGCATCCCATCCAGCTGTAGGTAAAGGTAAAGTTTGCTTACGAACCAAGTGGCCCATCAGGCAGGAGCTTATCCCGGTTTCTGTAGCATAAAGCGACTAGCAATATTTCTACTCCCCCTGGATGGAATGCTAGTCCATCGCAGGGTTATCCCCAACATTAAACTCGCCGGCACCCATTTATACACTTGGGTGGAGAGAGGCACTGAGAGTAGTGTCTTGCCCAAGGACACAACACAATGTCCCCGGCCAGGGCTCGAACCCAGACTGCTTGATCTGGAGTTGAGCACACTAATCATGAGGTCCATAAGGCCACCGGGCCTCTACCCTTCCAGCTGTAGGTTGAGTAGAAATACTTTTACATTGGCCTCACGATATGGAAACTGTGATTCGGAAAGTTTATCGTCAGGGGAAATAATTGTTGACCCAGAACAAGTTTCTGATTGTACGTTAATTACTCACCATATTCACTGAATTTAATGCACGTCTTTCCGAGTTGTTTGACGACTTGTACTTGACAAATTCCAAAGAAAATTCCCATGAAAATCAGTGGAATAATCAGAATTGGAGCAATAAACATCCACAGGAAGAACATGAGATAATGCCAACCGAAGAGCTGCCGAGGTAAAGAATCAATTTAAGACCTCACTGATTCCGTTGGGGGTGGGGAGAGGGGACGGACTCCCATATACAAAAAGACGGCGATGCTTGTCGTACCTTTTAGGGTTTAAAGAAGCCTCGAAAGATCCACAGCAGGAGCTTTTGCAGTACCTTTTAGGGTACTGAGCCAAAAAAAAATATGTCAGGAGATATTTGACAATCGACTGATTTTTAATTTTGTCTCATTTACATTCATCTTTATCGCTGTTAAAAATTTTGAAAGTTTCTCTTAATGTGTTGTTTCAAGCCACGCCCACAAGACAGGATCAAGGTACCTCTTAGGGTTTTTTTGTTTTCAACATTTCCGAAGAGCATCCATGTCCTTTTTATAGGGAAGTCCCCTCGGGTTCGAAATAAAAAATAATATCAAGTGTACTTACAAAACCAATACAGCAACGCCCAAGAAGGCGTCTTTTGTAGCCGCCGCAGCAGTTGAACCTCGTTCGTCCTGTAGCTGCAAACCCATGTAACAGTGCCAGTCCCGATAAGCCGCCAAAAAATATTCCAAGAAGCATGATTCCGAGAGAGGCCAATTCCCTGCGGAAACAGTACAAAACACGGTTATCTCGAAACAGTAATTCCCATTTCCGAATGACATATCTTTTTCTGTATGTTTCTAGGACTTTTATTGATATTTTAGTTCTAGTTTTATTGTTTTCCAAGGCACCCCTTGATAACAGCATTTATCATCATCATCATTATCATTATCATCATCATTATTATTATTATCATTATTATTATCATCATTATTATTATCATCATCATTATTGCTTTGGTGAGCCACACAGTGTTTTTGAAGTTCATTATTTAATGAAGAACATACATCTTTCGGATGAGACATCATCTATCGTCAGTTGTACAGTGAGAAATAAAATGAAAGTATGCAATAAATAGCATGACAAAGTGAGATACTTACAAGAATAATTAAGGATTAAGGCGCGAACCAAAAAAAAAAAAAAAAA
>Ga0126338_10001510_pt1 | contig 15147 bp, 3 predicted proteins | sample OrbCmetagenome_2_FD_92529 | JGI IMG/M metagenome (GOLD analysis project Ga0126338, IMG submission 92529) | Coral microbial communities from Petempiche,Puerto Morelos, Mexico - Orbicella C C metagenome | ecosystem: Host-associated > Invertebrates > Cnidaria > Coral | place: Petempiche,Puerto...
CCACCCAGGTGTATAAATGGGTACCGGCGAACTTAATGCTGGGGGTAACCCTGCGATGGACTAGCATCCCATCCAGGGGGGAGTAGAAATACTCCTAGTCACTTCATGCTACAGAAACCGGGAGAAGCTCCGGCCTGATGGGCCACTTGGCTCGTTTGCAGACTTTACCTTACCTTAGCTACCCTAACCACTCAGCCACGCTGCCTCCAAAGCAGTATTTACCGATTGGGATGCTGCAAAACCTCACCCTTTGTGAGGGGTTGACATTAACAAAACAGCAAAGCACTTTTTAAGGATTCCTAAGTTCAAAGTTATCTGGCTCAGATAGAAACATTTGCTTAAACAAGATCCTGATGAACAAGCAGAATTTCAACCAGGATGACAACAGACAATTTCAGCAATGCCCATAAGGCCACAACCATTATCTCTACCATACCATGCTGACTTGCATCACTAATCGCAGCACCCTTTTAGTCAAATCCCCTGACTGAATTGTCATTTTGGAACTAAGATGAATGAAGTACAACAGAGAAGTTTTGATTCTCTTTCACTTATTTTGCTGCATTTCAGTTTATTTCACATATTCACAATGTCACTGACTTACCACTATATGTTAATGGCACAACAGAAACTCTGTTGCTGCTTGATGAAACTCTTGTCGGAGAATCTGAAAGAAATATGATCATTATTACAATTGGACTTCTCTCTCCAACAGTCAGCCTGGAGCAGTATTACAGTTGATTTCACAATACTTTTCCGTACTGCATTGCGAAGTTCGCTGGGAAGTTGGGTACTAGGTTATGAAGTAACCAATTACGTGGTGAATTAGACAATCAAATTGTGAACTTCAAATCGAAGTTCCCAACTTCAGCCACACTAAACTTCGCAAGTTTGCTAACATGTGTGCAGAGCCGTGTGGAGAGATCTTTGAAGTCATGGCAATGACGTGTGAACTTGATAAGTTTATGGCACTGTTAAGTGGTAAGCTGATAGTGTTTCTTGTCAGCTGACAAAAGAAACTTTACAAGTAAATGGGTTTACAAGCCATCTGCAGATAAAGCTGATTTTGAACAAGAGTAAAATATATGGAGTAGTATGGATTGAAACATGGTGGAGACCAAACATCCTGACCATGGCACAAGTGAGGGTACTAGAGAAATGTACTATTGGTTGGTGCTTCAGACTTGCTCACATATTATCAAGTTTTGTGCACAAGACATTTGGAAAGCAAGAGAGAAGCACAAGAGTTGCTCAAGGCAAGGATGAGAGCAGCTGTAGCTTCTTGAGTGCTCTTCAAACTTCCCAAGTGCATCATACATAACTTGATGATGCACAGCTAAAAGCATGAATCGAGTATTTCATAATTACATTGCCTGTAGAAATAAATGTACAGTCACAACCACTTGTGCAAGAAGAGAAATTTATCTAGTGAAGCAAAGTTAACTTGGCTCGTTCAATAAGCGTGCATCACTGGATTAAGGTGCACAGTTACCTTTGCTTAGTTTGATGGCACAGCTTTGCTAGCTATGTTACAGCGAATGTTCACAGGGCATAGAAAAATGATTTCAAATCCACTCGCCCAGTGGACTAGTAAATTTCAGTTTTCACTTGCCCCACTGAAATGCTACTTGCCGACATGATGGCAAGTATGGCAATCAGAATACAAACAGGAACAAAGTATGCTTGGATTCCTAACTAATCCGTGCTTTCAGCGTAATAGTTAACTAATCCTGCAGTGTTAAGTTTAGAAATAGCTTCTGAATGGAAATAATCAATTATCAAGCTGACATATTTTCATTCAGACTCACAAGACTACTGAGGCTAATTTCACTTCCCCACTGGGTCACTGAACTTCTATTTTCACTTGCCCAAGAGCAAAATTTATTTGCCCCAGGATATCGGACCTGGGTTTTTTTCCTGCCCTGTGTTAGTCAAGATTGGGATGTGGTATAAAATTGTTGCTGTGGTCCACCTTATATATTGCAAATCCATTAATTTGGCTGGATATCACATTATTACTTTACACTAGTATATATTTTCATATATACCGTACGACATATAACGTGTGCAATAATCAAACAAGGATTAGTCATCTCATTTGGAGTATAAAGAACTTCAAAAATTGGCACAGCATTTTTTTTTTTTATCATTCTGGTAAAATCAAAAATCAAAGAGACATGTAGCATATATATACCTGCGACAGTGAAATTTTAGCTCCTCTGAAAGATCTTAAATACAATGTTTAAAACACCTGTGTTTCCAAGCTAGCAGTAGATGCTCTTAATAACCACTGTTTGACAGAAACAATCTACATCAAAAAACCTCCAAGAGTAACTTACTTTCAGCTTCCTCCTACAGTATACATAGACAGCCAACCTGTAGTATGCAACACTGCTGTTTCTTCTTTGGAACAAAACAAAATTTGTTGACTGTACTTCCTGTCGTAATATACTCCCACTCAGCGGTTATAATAATAGCAGTAGTCTACATGTAGATGCATTTAATATAGCAACTCATGTTTGCCATGTCACAATAATTATTTCCACATTTTCTGAATAATAACAAGGAAATTTAATATTCCCGATCTGGAATCCAATTTTCCAGCCCTGAATTTCATATCTGGGGGTTTAGAAGTGCTCAGGACACAGTGTATGGCATATGGTGTAGTGAAGAAAAGTATTGTTTCTCATTTGATCCTGTGTAATTGTATAAATCTATTTTCTACAACAGCTAAGAGCAGGTGACTTCTGTTTCTAAAGAAGATTATTTTTAGAGCCTTGGTCCAATTAGCATATTAATTCAACCTTTTTGTTTAAAAACGACAAGCTCCAACAATCAATACTGAGCTTCAGTATTCAGCAAATGTCATGTTAACAGCAACCCTACATGTCATAAGATTCTTGACTTATTTTAGTTTTAGCTTTTATGATGTAAAGGTACATTTACCTCTGAGTCAGAGAATTGTGTGACATGCAAAGAAAATATTTTGAGTACAGTTGTAAAGCTACTGACAGACTCCCTTTTATTCCCATCACCTGTCAGCTTATAACAAACTGAGAAATAAATTAAAACAGACGACCTCAAAACCAAAAAAGCATTGCAAAAAAAAAAAGTTCTTTCCCAAGCAACAAATTAAATCTAGTGAGACCAAAAGAGTCTGGGAAAAGAAACGGACACATCAACCTTAAAAGACATTGGGAAATCTTACTAATTTTCACAAGTACTAATTTCACGAAAATTCTGGAGCTGTATTTTGCAGCTATTTATTTTTGCTATTCTAGGAAAAACCTGTACACAAGTAGATTTAATTTTGCGTTTTTGTTAAAATTGCTTTAATCTCCCAAGTCCTGATCCAAAGACCTAGTTGACAACAAGACCATAAAGACTGACTGTATATTTTCAAGGATAGAAATTGAATAACTACCAACAAGCCTGTGACTTTGAACATTTAAAATCTATGTATTGCTTTCTTACATAATAAATCTGGTATTCAATTTTGCATGTTTAATTTTTGCACCCTCTTTTTGCGTGAATACTAATTTTCACTGTTTTTTTCCAAAAAGCGAAAATCATGAAATTTAGTACACCCACAATTCAGTAAGAATATGATAATAAATGAACCTTATGCTAAAGTCAACTTTAAGGAAAAATGCATAAAGTACAGAAATTGTCAATAATTCTAGCAGAGTAATAAATTTGTATAACACATCACCTCAAAAATCCATTTAAAGGAACAAGACGCATTTGTGACACATGTCTGTTTGACACTTAACAATGCAAGACCTGAACTTTCCACTTAAAGTAATACAAGCCACAGAGCACATGACCTTGTTGTCACTATTAAACCCAATCAAAGACAGACAGTCTGTGGAAAAGTATGCATATGAGCCATGCTGAAAGAAGCCAACCGTACCTAACTGGTTTTGAAACAGGTGCTGTAGGAAAACTATTACATTAAGTGCATTTGGATTGAATACTAGACCAGCTCTGATCATGCCCAGCCACTGCCCCCCTCCCCCCACCCCCAACTTCACCCCCTCAGTATTTTCAAAGGTTGCACTGGGAAACGACAATTTGCCTGGCTGGAAGAAGGCACCTTAGGAAAAACATGACAGTTTGAACGAAATCACACAAGGAAACCACTTACAGGCAGCGAGGTGATACTCGCTAGTATCATAAACAACATGCATGAAACATGACTGATGGTTTAATCCCAGTTTCAGACCACACATCTATTCAAAGGTTACAACTTCCTTTAACTTTTCTACTCTTTTTGTCTTTTCCTTTCTTCACTGTGATTTCTTCTCAGCTTCTTGCAACAGCAAGAAATCTTTTCACAATTTTGACATTCAACTAACAATTTGTAAATCAGATTAAATTTTTAACACACTGTCAAAGAGACAGATGACAGCAACACAAAACATCAAAACGCACTGCATACCAACTGGATCTGCATTTTCCAACACCACTTACATTCTTACAACTACAATGAAAAGAAGTGTATCACAATCAGTGAAGATACATGTAATTTATATTTGGAGCTTACTCCTAAATAATTATGTAAGAATACCACAATGATTTAATTTAGTGCCCGATGTGTTAATTAACTTTTGGCAAGGGAGGGCGCTCAACAGAGAGGGGCACTTAAGGACAACATGCTTACAGTATTACTTTTCAAACTACCATCTTTCATGTCATTTCCACAATTGCTACTCATTGCTATAGCCATTGAGATAAAACTGAGGTCTATCTCAGCTATTGTTGTCGCAATGACCTTTATGGTCTCTGTAATTGCTGAAGATGTTTACAAATCAGGGCTGTCATTATGGGCCATAACCCGTAATGTTCGCCTGTTACAGCTGGGCTTGTTTGATCCGCCCTTGATGTTATGGGTGAAATTGAAGATTAAAGCTAAAGGTGGATCAAAACTAATGACAGCCCTGCAAATGATTTCAATGGTCACTGAACTTCTTTTCTATGATTGTAGTGATCATCACAAAACCAGCATTTTTTGGGGCATTGAATGATACAAATTATCCTCATTGATCAGCCCTTCTCAATGGCAGAGGAGACAAGAGTTTACTGTAATATGCATGAAATTGACCAGCAGAAAAAAAAAGAGAGTTGATTAGTTATTAAAATCACCATCACCATTGCGACTGTCATCTGTTTCACAGGCCATAGAATTTTGTAACAAGCTGTAACAACATTTATTAAAACAAGCTGTAATAATATTTATCAAATGGCTAGCTCTGTTACTAGGCGAAATGAACTAAATCCTACACTGTGATTGGCTACTCAAGCATGCAAGACAGAGCTATCTGTTTGGGATTGCCCACTGTACCCAGCAAGCAAATGGTGCTTGTTACACCATCTTGACCAAGATTGTGTGATCAAGATGGTGGGATATTGGCCTCATTCTTTTTTCTGAGTGTCTATGGACCTTAACCATGTCTTGTTCCAAAGATATACAAAGAAAATAGAACTTGGCCAATATCCAGCCATTTTGACCTCACACTTGATCAATAACCTATATGAATTGACTCATAGTAATCAGTCCCTAACGATCTACAACAAGCCGTAATAATCAGTTGCACGTTATTACAATGACAGTTGGATGTAAGATTCAAACCATAAAACTACTACACTGGCATTTGCTTTGATATCCCTCAACTACATGTACTCAACAGTCCTTTCAAACTCAACACTTTATCAACAACTGACTGAAGTCTCGATGCTACATGTAACAGCAATTTATTTTGTTTAACTTGAACTAAATTATGTAGGTTTGGAGAGGTGAATTCTTCAACCAGATTGAAGTGGATATAGAAATACTGGTTTCAATGGGGAAAGTGAAAAATGCACCAGAGTTCCAGAACATCAACAAACCCAAGTGGAAAATACCGGTAATAAGTGAAGTCTGGGTTTGTCTGCAGGTTTGTTCACTTACATGTTTGAGTGAGCTTCTTTTTTAAAGAGGATTTTTCTGGAAAGCATTCTGACATTTAAAAACTGGTCTATATTATATTTAGAAGGGACTTCCCACCTGAAAAATTTTAGGTGCATATAAGGAGTGACTGCATATTAAAACTCTCTCTAGATAATGATATGAACACACTTGTAGCGAGTTCTACAACCACAAGATGAACATCAAGTCTCTGAAAAATTCCAGCTACATAAAATACAAAACAACCTCAACAGCCAAGGATGTTGTGACTGGACAAAATTTTCTTGTGCTAAAGCAGCTAACCAAACATAAGTCTGACGGTTTGCATTCAAGAGGGCTTAATACTCAACGGATTATTACGTCTAAGATTGTGGGGCTTAATTTCAGTGGGCTTTTTTCCAGGATGACTCATCATTGGAACTTTCCTTAATTGCTCACAGCTGGAATCAAACCCAGGCCACATTGGTTAGAAGTGAGTGCTTCTACCAACTACACCATGCTAGCTCTCCCACTTAAATGTTGCACCAAAAGACCTATACAATGCAGTCATTGTTATGTTTCGACTGCTCTCGGGTCATTCTCAAGTTCAATGTTGAGGAGTTTAAGAGTTCAAAATATATATATATAACACACAAAGGAGAAGTCTGAGTTTCTTAATGGTCTACTTTTCAGTTTTCACCTTAACATGAATATGGAAATACACTGATCACCTTCCATTGAACAAGTAAAGGTGTTCTGATTAATTACTGTTACCATAGGAATAAAATTGATTCCTGATCAACATCTGTGAATATAGTATGGACTGAACAAAACCCTGTATGCTGGATTCTGACTGCAGTGTGCAGATCAAACGTAGCATTCATGTGTAAAAACAGTCACAAGCATTATCATAGAAAAACAGACAAGAAATCTTTTACAAGATTGTCTATACAATGATTAAAGCTAATCAGTCTATTTTCTCCACAGCATTACCATACAGAATTTTCCACATATTCATGTACATTGTACTGTAAAAACCAAAACATTAAAAACTTTATTTATTTGTGAAGCGACTAGCGCCCATGTTGTTTACAAACTGAAGGACAGGTATGATATCAGTAAACAGGGTTTCCATTCACCGCTGTCAAGAATTAACCGTAGAGATAATGTTGAACTTAAAAAGATTTACTTTTCAACTTCAAAAATGTCAGGCTGGTTCAAACAAACCACCCACGACAGCATCAGGACAAGACAGCCTTGAATAATGCTGAATTATGATTCCTACATGAATGTGGCAGTCGGAAAACAATAACTTTATACTTTTAGTCTTATTTTCGAATTAAACATTCAGCTTGCCAGTAGAAAGAACAGGCCCACGGCGAGCTCGAATCAGAACCGTAAATTCATTTCTCTCTGTTTAAAGTTAACTGTTTGTTCGCATGAGTTTATAGTGGCCATAAAATGTACATGAAACGTGGCAAATCCACGCTGCCTTTGAGAGCTTTTCAACAAATAACGGTGACAACGTTCGCAGTTCTATTTCAGTTGCAAGCAGTTCCTAAATTAATCCACTGACAGAATGAAAACGAAAGGTTAGAACAATATCTTCGAACCCGGTAAAAACACCTCAGTCGCTCTGAGGACATTCATGCGAAAAGCTGTCAAAAAAAAATATATACCACATTGTAAACAAAAAGACAACGTAGGGTTATGAACGCTGTAATCAGAAACTGAATCTTCCGGAACCCCTTACACAAAACACACTTCAATCTCCCATTGATAATACTGTATAAGGACACAAAAAAAGACCTTAAAACGAGATTTTGGAAATCGAAAAAACGGTTTCTTCCTAAATCTTGTGTTTTTGTCACAATCGGCGGTGTGCAACAACAAAGCTCTTTATAAGGACGGTAATTCAAAGAGCTAAGAGCAAAAAATATTGAGCTACATATACTGAGTCTCTAACTGGACTAATGCCCGATTCCCCGCGACTACAGCAAGTCGCAATTGCCTTTATGCTCAAAACGCCGGGTATCATATCGTCCCAAGTCCCAGACTCGAGTAAACAGTCCTCAGAAAAAGAAAAAACAAGAATAATTACCTGATTCGCCTCCTGGATCCATCATAAGAGTTTGCCTGCATCTGCTGAGGTTCAAGGAATGTAGCGAGAGGCTATGTGTGACGGAGGACGTCTAAAAAATTCCCTCAAGCTCGCCAGTAGACATGGTTTAAACTGAAATAGAAGTTCCCTCTGTTACCAGAAAACTATCAGAAATTATTCTTAGCATTGAAAGTAACTTAAAGCCTCGAAACTAGAGCAAATTTTGAGTGATCAAGATAGATATAGACGAGAAATATTTAAGTATGCTGAATATAAGCTTGAGTTCAGCTTGTGCTGGCTGAGTGCGATATGGCAGGAGAGTCGAGCATTTCTCGCTCCCATGGAAGCGAAACGGCATTTTAACCGACGAAACAGAAAAGCACGAGATTGTACCTACATTTCGGAAGAAAACTGGCGGTTTTCACCCCTCCGATGGTCCCCAAGCACTCTAAAAACACAATAACTTGGCAAACTAGCGTCTAGTAAAGAAACAACATTAATCAGAAGGGAAGGAGCGTCACGTGATCACCTTTGCCCAATCCAGGCCTTATTTTTCGCACCTTCAGTCCGAATAATTGCATGCAGGCCGCCATCAGTTTTATTCAGGTCTAAATATAGCTGGGCCTTTTTTAGCAGCACACCGCAGCTGATAAAACAGCACATAAATAAAATATCGCTCACGAAATTTGGGTAGCTGGTTAGAAAAAGACAGAGGATCGTCGGGTGAGAAGGATACCTTTATATTTTTCGCATTTTTTCCGGCACGACTGTAAGGGCCATTTTCCCACTTCTTTTAGAGGTCGCTCAGTTCACGGAACCAACTGAAAGTATGACGTCAAGTGACGTCAATGGCTTTGAGGGATCAGAGACCGTCACACACGCAGAACAGCCAGTCCAGCGCGACTGGACTGGTTAAAGCTATTTTTGCTGAAAAAACTTCCAGAATTTTTCTTTTAGTTGGAAAAGAGCACTTCACTTCAGTAAATAAGGGTTTTCACTGATATTTTGCGTATATAAAACCTAATAGGGGCGTAGCGATTGTCAAACGGGGCGTTCGCACAATGTTTGATTAAGTGCACGAAAATGGAGAATTTCTCCATGGATACTCGCTAGCCGGTTGCAACTAGAAGTCTTGTCGAAATTTGTCCTGAAATTTCATCCATTATTGTATTCCCAGAAAAAAATAGCTTTTAAGTTTTCCTAGTGGTGTTTCGTCCGAGAACCCATCTATTTCTTCAGTATGATTTCCGCTGCACTAATCTACTCCTCAGAGAGGGCCTCCAAGAGGTTTTGGAGAACAAGGGAATTCTTGAACATGATCACTTATTTCAAGGGAGCAAGGGAAATTTCGGGGATTAAGCTGAAGGAAACTTTGACCAAAAAATTTGGGAACAATGGAATTTATAAATAGGGAACAAGGGAGAAAAAGGGGAATTTTCAAGGAATCAAGGGAACATGCTACACCCCCTCCCCCTTTTAGGAGGCCCTCTTTAGAAATTCCCAAAATCTTGTTCAGACAGAATAGAAGTCGTTAAAAAGGGAGGGAGAGGGGTAAGGGCATGGAAAGAAATGTAACCAACGCCTTCTTCCCCAAAGAGGAGCCTGTCCACAACTGAGTTCACAGCTCAGTATAGTTTTTTAAAAGCCAGAACACTCTGATAAGCGGATATCTACTAAAGATTAGGTAGTCAAATAATGGTCTTAACGCATTTACAAAATTGGCTCAAATAGTATGCGCTTATAGTTGTTCCCACAATTCTTTTTCCCTTCCAATTTCCTTGCCTAGAAGCTTAAAAAGATCAGAATTATCAGAATTATTTTATTTCGGAATAATCCGCAAGCATATGGCTTCATTCTAATCCATTTGCTTCATGTTTTGCAAGTCCGGCTCAGCTCGGCGCTGTTACTTTTTTGTTGAATATCGATTTGGGTACCGAGCATGAGGTAAATAACCCAGCAAAAGTCGCTTCTATTTACTCAGTTTCCCGCGCGTACAGGCGAACGTCACTCTATTTTGTTTTTGACAGCTGCAAGAGAGGGCGAATTTTCATTCTTCTGGAGGACAAAATATATTTATTACCTTGATGAAAGTTAAATTTATGTTTTAAAGTCAGCCTCCTCTCCTCCTCCTCCTTAGGCGTTTCGCAAATTTGCTGCGAACGAGCACGAGGCGCGAGCGACTGGTGACGAGCAACAAGCGCGAGCCGAGAGACCACGGAAATTGTGCGCGCCCGTTCGTGGAACCGTGTCGGGATAAGAGGCAGCTTTGAAGTGGTATTAAGTAAGACTTACTACTTCAGTGATCATATGTGCAAGCTGTTTTAGGTAATCAATAAGGAATGAATCTGTCTCTTTGAGTGCAGAGCCAATTTATTTGGTTTTATCATAGAAGCGAGGTCAGTTTGTGCACGTGACCCAGTCGTCGAGTTAGAAATCGAGCATAAGTTCGAGCTGTAGGAGATAAAGCTGGCTAGCCTAGGACTGCATGCAGACTTTTATTTCAAAAACACATTGTGTTACCACTGTCAGTCAGTGTCATTGTTCAGAGCTAACCGTGCACAAGCTAACCGAGTGCATTCTTGCCTGAGCCGCCGCTGCTCTTTTAGCCAGCGGGTTTCTGGCGCGAGGAAACCGCCGACCAGTTCCAGGTTCTCGCGGCATCGCACCCTTCACCCAACAACCATGGCGAGGGAAAAAAATAGAGGAGGAGTGGAATGCCCTAGGAAACAAAATCCGCGTCACAGGATTGGCAATTTCTAGCGCTTGGTACAAACTTGGAAATGATATTGCACCGCCAATTGAGCAGATCGGTTGGTTTTAGTTATTGGCCCTCTGAACTAACATAGTCATGTAACAAAAAAAAACTGTCTGCCATAACAAGGAGTCCATATTACTGGGTACTCGTGAGGCAGGATATGCGATGAGCAGATTAATCAAGAGTGGATTAAAAGAGAGTTAATTCCCCCATATCGGCTTTACTCCCAATATATTTCCTCTCAAGTCATTTAAAAATCACCACCGGTTTAGAAAATCTCAGTAGGGTCTTGAAATGAAAAATATCTCATGAGGCGCAGTTTGCTTACTGGCCTGGACAACCCAAACGTCTTTACACGCATTTCTATCCTCCACAAAACACTGCACGCAACACGCGTGGGAAAATAATCCGTAGAAGGACTGGGCATCTTAACTAAAAATAACTCGAGAAAGATTACTTTGAGAATAAAGCCCAGGTAGGAAATTATAGCTCTTAACCCTCATCCGCTCTTAGATTTACGCACTCAAAATAATGCCAACAAAAATAATAGTCGAATTTTAAAAGAACGATGAATTTTCTAATTGTAGTTTGAAAGCGTACTTCGTCCAATCACACGTTAATGTCAATGATGGAAACATGAGTTAATATTTCATAGAAACTCTGACGTGGTACGTAACGTTGGTGATTTAGCTGGCTTGAATTCAGATCTCCGTTTTCCGACATAAAAAGTTCATATATTCCACAGAAAAAGGTTAAATTACGATTTTAATTTGCTTCCCGCAACATGTTGGAAAATTCACTCGTTCGAAAAATGGCTGGTTCGAGTTTTCAGACTGACGTTTATGCCACCATAAAACGCGTACATGGGCACTTTTCATGAAGTATTACAATTATACATAAACTGTTTCTTTTATTGTCTGTTAGCAGATCAGAATTGCAGTTAACACTAGTGTAAATGCATTCTGGATAAAGTCAGTCTAGTAACATCGATAGTAACAGATAAGAACTCGCTGCCGTCTTATCAGAATATAGCTCTTCGTTATGGCGATTGATTACCCCTGAATCAGTCATTTAAACGCGGTACAAGGCCCCGTCCACACCGCGGTGTTTTCTCTCTGAAAACGCCTCAAACGTTTTCTGTCCTCACTACTCCGGAGGAATTTGAAAACGCAGCAATCACCGGTCATTTTGGATTTGTGTTTGAGGAAAACTCGGTCAGGGAAATCACAGGATTATCGTGACGCCATCGTTTTCGAAAAGCTCCGTCTTGAAGCGTGTGGACGCTGCCTAAGCAGGTCGACATGACTCGATCGTTTTATAACTCACCTACGATCTTTTCTATAGAGGCGACCCTCTGTTTTCCACTCTGTTTAAGGTTGCAATGACGCTTTGAGGTCGTTTTTGATCACCAAGGATATATCAAGAAATCATCAGACTTTGAAATGAAAACACCGTCTTCCTTCAGTTTACAATATATGTAATGACTTGGAAATACTGCTGAGGGCCTACGGCTGGGGGACGAGGGTACATGTTTGATTCGTCTCTTAAAAAAATTTATTAATTGACAAATTCAACAATTCATTAATTTGTCAGTTGCGCTAAGTTTTCGACATTAGTAGAGATACCTTTGTTCCCTCAAAATAGTCCAGCAATATTCCTGCCCTTGTTCCTTTGAAATGAGCGGACAAAATTATGAATATTCCCTCGTTCTCGAAAGCCAAAACCCCTAGGATGTATTCACCTGTCACAGATGGCGCTAAAAACTTGTGAACCTTCGCGTTTACAAACAGAAACCCTGAGGAAGTCTCAAAACGAAGTAATAATAGAACAATATTTTAAGTCTCGTTTGCTAAACAAAGATAACATTGCTTTAAATAAAACAGAACGCGGAACCGGCGACAAAATTAAGTTATTGCTAATGTTAATGGTATGTGATTAGGACATTATCCAGTGGGAAATTTTATTAGTTAGATTTAGTCTAAGAAATCAAAACACAAAGCGTATGTACAGTGGTAATAAAGAAATAATAAGTAACAACGTATTGAGAGTTTAAGGTAATTTAGGGTGAAGTAAAGTTGAACAAAGAAATCAACTCCCTCAACTAAAAATAATTTACAACAACTCTGCGTTAAGTTTTTAGAGGAAAGAGTTCTGCTATGCCTGAAGTCATCTTGAGCGTTGGATATTTTGGCGAGATTTTATCATAATATTTTGCTTTTTGCGGTGAAAGTTTCCTTAGCTTGTTTTGTTACCACACTCGTATAGAAAAGAAACGTGACTTAGAAATGTAAAGTATGTAGACTCGCTAGTAATTGATTGACTGATTTTACCGCAAACAGCAACAGAAAAATAATTCCCACCGGCTGAAGGCCATGTTTGGACACTAGGCTGATGTTGGTCTGTGTTCCGCCTCGGGAAGGAAGTTTTCCAATATACAAGAGCTGCTGTAAGCTGAAATCTCGAGGACGCGTCTATTTTCTGAAAAGCTAAGGCCAATACGACATAACAATCTTAGTACGATGTCGTTTGCGGTGACTTTTTCCTCTTTGGAGGCCTGTTATAACGGAAGAATCGGAGTATTTTGACAGTTTCTCGGCGTGGGAGGAACGCAGAGAACATTCTCGGTGTCGCATATAATTGCTTGTTCCTTTTTGATACCGCAAGCAAGGTGGCCTGTACTCATAACTCACTGAAAACATCGGTCAAACTTTAACTCCGTTACAACGCCGCTATTTTTAGTAGCGATCGATTTAAACACGTGGAACACCGGCCAACTATAGCTAAATTTAAAATATGCATACCATGGCCTGTAAAAGTAGGTCTCAAGATTATTTTTGTTCGAAAGGGTCTCTCTTTCTGGCTTTTTTCGGGAAGGACTATTTTAGAAGTTGTAAGCCTTTATTCTGAATGTAAAACATTTCCGAACTTCCAGACATTAGTACCTTGCGGTGAAAGTACGTCAGAAATAAGATGAAATGATCTTTTATGTCAAACACTGATACAGTACTGAACATTAAACAGTTTATGCCGATACTAAAGTTAGCATCCAAATTGTTTCAACATGTCGTCTGCATGGAAGGTTATTTAAAACAATGGAAGAAGTTGTTTTATTCGGAGTCATGCCTCGATATAGTTCTTTTTACTGGTGCGACTGGATATTTAAGTATTCGCTGAAATTATTACGTAACCTTTTTAAAAACTTTACAGATTATTTCTATTGTTCACAAGTGTTGCAATATAAGATAACTAAAAGTAGCTTGCTAATTGATTTTAATCTGGCTATCAAATCTTTTTTCAAACGTAAACCCTGTTCAATTTCAAGGCAAACTTTTAGGGTGCCCGAGGCGCAAAATTAGCCTACAGGTGCTATAATTAAATTTCATTTTTTAACCTTCAATGTGTTAAAAGCAGGCCCTGAAAGGATTTTGATGAAAAACGTACGTTGGACATGTGAACATAGACATAAAGACATAAGGTTAGAAGAAGACTTTCATTTGCGATAGTTGTTTGTTTTCTTCAACGACTGCGTCGTCGAAGAAAACAAAGGGAAACAATGCTAGGAGAAAAGAGTGGATACGCCTGATATTTCAACAGGAAGCTAGGACAGCACACGGCCAGTACCACAACCTTAGGCTTAGTTTGGGTAATCGTGAATATTATTTCAGGAAAACGGGATTTTAAAACATTCCTGATCACGCTGACTGACAGACGCCGCCATATTTTAAAAAGATAGTGCTGGTGGCGGACTGGGTTCGACGATTTTTGCACCGCTCTGATTGGTTCTTTGTTATGTTTTTTATGTCGATGATGTTCACACTTGTTTTAACAGAAACATAATGTCATAACGACATTAGGAAAAGATTTTCGTTGTGTCATTATGTTCATGTCGTTATGTTGCTATTCTGATGTCATTATGTCAGGATGTTCACACTGCTAACATAACGACACAACGCCCCTCTTATGTCGTTATGCCTTTGTCGTTATGTGAACTAGAAGGAATTGGGACGAACACTCGACGGGCCTTAAGACAAGAGACCGGCCGGCTGCCAGCAGTCATTATTAACAACTGATAACCGATTAAACTGTTATGGCAACGTTCTAATTATAGCATGCAGAAGAAACAAAATATTGATTCAAGTATAAAGTTGACATTGACGGAAAACAAAGTAGAACGTTATATTGGTTCGAATAATACTAAGATATAACTAGTGCGGTTTTCGATATTCAGAAACAAAGCAGTCGCAGTGGTCGACAACGAACCAACGAACTGCCGAAAACACGCACTAGCCAGGCGCGCAAACATTTGCGCAATGAAAGACTCGCTAGGTCCTTTGCACGATTCGGTCACATGGTACAAAATCACAC
>Ga0126338_10001511_pt1 | contig 15147 bp, 8 predicted proteins | sample OrbCmetagenome_2_FD_92529 | JGI IMG/M metagenome (GOLD analysis project Ga0126338, IMG submission 92529) | Coral microbial communities from Petempiche,Puerto Morelos, Mexico - Orbicella C C metagenome | ecosystem: Host-associated > Invertebrates > Cnidaria > Coral | place: Petempiche,Puerto...
GTGATTTGTAAAAGTAGCAATAAAAACCCTGGACTTTCTTAAGTTTCGAACATCTTTAAGTTTGTTGTTTATTATGTTTCTAAAAGTTGAAAAACTAATTACAGGTCCATTATTTATTTTTTTAAGCTGGCTGTCTTTAAATGAGAGTGTTCACAGACAAATTCAGACCCATTTGACATATCAAAATGTTGGAATCAAAGTATTTCTTGCACCCATTTCTTGCTCTCCAATAGTGTGATTCTGTAGCCTGATACGAAAGTATAAAGTCGATGACAGCATGTCCTGCTTCAGGGAGAAGTTTCCAAGGAGTCTGTCATCCCCTCCTTTCTCGTATCTGGTGACAGCCCATCTTGGTTGACCTTGGTAAGCAAAATTTCTATTTTCCTCTTGGAAATGCTGTATACTTGTTCACTTATACTTGGTTAAATCAATTAATTAAGAAATGATTCAACAAATGAACAAATGAAGGAACTATTAAAACAAAACAAATATGAGGAAGAAAAAGAAAAAGAAAATGAAAAAAATATTTAAACAAAAACCTGCAAGTTAACTGCCAATCCATGAGCCCCTAGGGATATTCTTTATTTTTCTACATGTACCGGCTTCTTCTGGGAAGGGCAGACTTTGTAACTGTGGCCCTTGCCACCACATGCAAAGCATTTCACTAAAAAAAGACATGAAAGATGTGACAAAATAATATTACCAGTACAGTGTACAAAGAAAGTTCTGGGGGGAAAGGGCTAGGTAGAATGATTTTTTTGGTTAGTGCATCGTAGTTAAAGCTTGCCTGAAAAGCTTGAAACATTGTTTTATTTGTACCCTGTGGTAAAAGAGTGGCATCTTCTCCAAATGTGAAATAACAAAACCACTGGCTACTATGCATGGAACAGAAGGGCCAGGGAGGGAGTTGAAAAGTGAGAGCAACATCTGGTCTTGTTCATTTTTGCCTTGAAACAGCATGTGATTCCTACATTATTATCACAAGCTGGGCAGTCAGAAAATACCTTTGACAATTTGCACATGATGCATGATATCTTAAACAGTATATGTGATGCTCTCAGCACTGCATCAGTCAACCTATGTTGTTAAGTGACCCCTAGCCTCTTCCCCTTAGCCTTATGGGGACAAGGCTACCAAAACACTAGAGCACTAGAAACGTTCATATATGCTGGGGAATGCCCCTACAAGCACCAAACAAGAGTTGAGGTGGCATTGGCAATTGGTATCAAAGAGAAATTGTCACAGATCTTAGTACAATTGCTTGAAGATAACTTTATTCTATAATTTTTTAACCCACCACCCACTCCCTGATTTGTGACCCACTGTTGAGTCACTGACCTCTTATTTGACCACCATGCAAGTATAGTAAAGCCCTCATCAAGATAATTGTGATACAAGAAACAAGCTAGGGGAGTTGTACAAGTTAATTTCTGAACTACTAACTTTGAAGGCTTCCCCAAAACCTAACATTATACTGAAGGACACTTTCCAAGTTTCTCCAATAGCATGTAACTTAACCACCTGTGTTTGTTTTCTTATTCACAGTTTTCAAACTGCCTAATTTTGTGTTTTTTTTGTGGCTGGTAAAAAACCATGCTGAATTTGGTTCAGCTAAAAACACTGAACAAAGCAGGTAATATAATATAACATTTTGTATGGTCTGCATAATAGCAGGCAAGTAACTATTTTTAAGAAATGGACAACAACTTTTAGTTTAAAACAAGACATGTTTTGATCATTCAACGATCATCTTCAGTTGTGAATTTGTTTACAAGTGGTCAGATTAATACAAGCAATGGCACATTGGTAAAATGTGATACAATTCAAAATTGTGAAAAATTAATGTACAATTTAAAGAAGCACGAGACATGGAATAACACTTGCGCAAGCACTACACTTAATACAAGAAAGAAAATTGTAAAAAATAGAAATAATTACAATGATTATAACACAAAATGTTATGAACAAAAAATATAAATTAAAGCAGTACTAAATAAATGTATATACATAAAGAATAATAACAGAACAAGAGAGTTAAGTCAGCCTGTTTCAGCTGCTTTTTTAAAGTGGGAATCTCTCATTTGATGTACATTGCTTCCTTCAACATAAGTTGTAGTTTGTTGGGTGCACAATCCAGGATGGAAAAGCAGTTCTTATTAGCTAAATACCAACATGCCTGGGATTGCTGCAAATGCTGATATACGCACAAGTTCCTGTCCCTGCTCAGATGCTCACAAACACGCATCAAGAGATGTCGGCTAGTCTTGCCAATGTAACGGGCATTACATCCTGCACACGAAAACTTGTAGAAAATGCGCAGACAGAGATCAAGAGGAACAGGATCTTTAACACTTAACATACTACCAACTTTAAAAGAAGAAAAAGCTAACTCAATTTCAATGTTAGTACAATAGCGCTGAACGAGTTTGCGTAACCTTTTCTGTGTTTCTCTAGTGAAGGAGCCTATATAGGGTAACTTAAAATAGTAAGTTGAAATGGATTGGTGAACGTGAGAGCTAGCTGACGGGCGGATTGTAGCACTACTGACATATTTATTGGTGACCTTTTCTACAATGTGAAAAGGGAAAAGGTTCTTCTGTAGAATAAGGGTAAGATCTTAAATAATCGTTATGGAAGCCTAGCCAAGAATTGTTGATCTTGTCCACCAGTGTTCTAACAAGACCCATTTTGTAGGAAAATGAAGTGAAACTAAAATAGTTGGATAAGGAGCCCCATGAAAGTTTTCTTATGGAAAACAGATGTCTGGAGATTAAGGTGGTTGTTATTAACCAAGACATCCAAGAAAGCTAACTTATTATCAACTTCCTTCTCCACAGTAAACCATATGTTAGGGTGTTGGGAATTGATGTAATTGTAAAAGGAAACAGCATCTTGCTCCCTCTCAAATACACAGAAAGTGTCATCGACATATCATTGATAGAACAAAATCTTAGAGCCCTTGTAGTTTCTATCCAATCCTTCTCATTATGCCCCATGAAAAGGTTGTCTAAGATGGGGGCAAGGGGCAAGCCCATAGACACACCAACTACCTGATCATAAAAAGAACCTTGGAACAAAAAAATTAATGAGTTTGGGTTGGGGCAAAATGTAAAAGGGTTTTAAGCTTGGTGGCACTTAACTTAATGTCCATATTATCTTCCTTTATGTAGTGAGCCACTAGTTCAATGCACTCATTCAAGGGTATGTTGGTAAATAAACGTTCAACGTTGAATGAAACCATAACATTACCCAATAAAGGTATATCTTGGATTTCATTAACAAAAGTAAAGCTATCCTGAGTGCAATAATTAGTAGGGATGTAGGGTTGTATTAGAGAGCATAGTTCATAGTTATAGGTCCCAATCGACAAGACTATAGGTCTGAAAGGAGGCAATGAGTTAGGTCTTCTTTTAAAGTTGGTAGTATATTTAGTGTTACTGATCCTGTTCCTCCCGATCTACATTCACTCATTGTCTACAAGTTTCCGTATGCAGGATGTAATGCCTGTTACATCGGTGAGACTAGCCAACATCTCTTGACGAGCATTCGTGAGCATCTGAGCAGGGACAGGAACTCACACGTATAGCATACTATATGTAGATTTAAGTACTTCGTTGCAAGTTGAAAGCTTTGTAATATAACAAATGTACTGTAAATGTCATGTAATATATGCAGTGTAAATAAAAAAATATTCAACTCCTGGAGGAGTTTTGCAAGAACAGCATTGTTGGCATCAGCTGACTTTGATTTTCTCGTCCTCATTGGCTGAGAAAGAGACCATGGTAAGTGGGTCATCCTCTGTAGCTGTACGGGATTTTTCCTCCTGGCCAGTCCGAGCTTGCTGCTGTCGAACAGTTTCTTCATCTGCTCATTTGAAATTGGTTTCTTATGGACTACGCCAGCAATTTTGCCTGTCTTCCTGAAGTCTTTTACAAATGCTCCAACACTTTATTTACCTCAGTAAAGCAGGAGTGGCAATTATTGAAAAGGTCTTATTGTGTGGTGGCAACGGGAAAAAGTGGTCAATGGCAGCTCTTATCAACTTCATTGATGTGCTTTTGTAGAAATGTGCCTCCTTTTTCTGAATTCTTGAGGTATGCATTAGGTTCATCTTAGCTCATATTTTCAATTGGTTTCACCAAAAACTTACTCCCACAGGGCCTCACAAGGCATTCTGAGAATTTTACAGGTAAAATTTGTTGTTGTTTGTGTTGTGTAATGTTTGTCAGTGCTTGAAATCTTGATACACAGAAGAGTTGCAATTTCCTTTTTAATTTGAAAGAAAAATTCAGATACGCACTATTAAATAACTTCATACCGAAGTTTGGAACTTTCTTTGTCATTGAGGTGTACATTGGTAGACAGGTTGCAAAATCTACTTTTTTCTGACATTTTGTCAGAAAATTCTCACTTCTTGCACTAATAAATCAGCTTGGCACTATTTGGTGCAATCAGTTTTCATATAAGGTTGTATGATATATGAGCCGATAACCAAGATTGAGTGAGCCAATCAGCATGCTAGAGACACGATATCTGAGGTTGAAAATTTAATAACTAATAATGATATAACAACTTTTAACAAGTTTCATTAAAAACTTCAATTTTCTACTTTAGCAAAGGCACACAGCATTTTAATTCACCAAGAAATACTTACCATTTCATTCACTATCTTCTTTTAGGTTTTTAGTCACCGTCATATTTGTTACCCTTAAGTAGCCTATTGCCCTTGACAGAAACATCGGAGAGACTGAGTACCAGGTTTTGGGTGTAGCATTTTTCACGTGGTTCTCCCATCAAATTTGAACTGTCTTGCTTTTGCAAAGTTTTTAAGTTGTGAAACTCGCCCTTTGGCAGCAAAGCAACCTTTTTGATGCCACCAAGACTCTTCATTATTTTCTTTTTTGTTGTCACTGTCTTCTGCGTAAGTGGCAAAGGAGGAGTACTAGGTATAGAAACCTACAAGTCTGGTGATGTACACAAAACAAGGCAAACTACGGGACAAGATGTTTGGCAGAATTTAACACTGTAGTTTTCAAATTGTTACAATCGCAATTGGTGACAGGGTTGATTGCCGCACTGATGGAAACTTTTATTTGGATTTTGGGCACTGAGTTGCAGAAATGTTTTTCTTATGCGTACTGAATTGCTTAACAGCTAATGCCCAAAGGACATCCAATCTCTCATAGACAGGACAAAAACAACCTGGTATGTAATAATCTTTGCGCCATCATATTTGTTTTGCTTTTTTCATATTTTAAATCTCACAGAAAATCCTCACCAAGTCTGTAAAACTGGTACCATCACCTTAAGTTTGTCTAGTTGTAATAGTGGGTTCTAATAGTGGGAGAATTTATTGCAAGGGTACCAGGTCACTCTGATTTTTTGCAGTGGGCTGATCATTACCCATGGCAAAGGCCAAAGTTTGGTTGGATTGCAAGGAGTTTTTGGGAGGTCAACCAACCTACCCTGGAGGTTTGAAGTCACCTCCCATAACTCAGTCAACAGCAATGCCCACGCTCGAATGCTTACCACCAAAGAGCATCAAGAATGAGTGGAATGTCTGCAGTGTACTCCATCCTTAGAGGATCAGGGAATTGTTCATTGCTTGTGTAAATAGACTTTTAGCCCTGAAAAAAGTGGTCAATGGCAGCTCTTATCGACTTCATTGAAGTGCCTTTGTAGAAATGTGCCTGCTCCTCCTTTTTCCTAATTCTTGAGACATTAAGCCCGTCTTAGCCCATTTTTTCAATTGGTTTAACCAAAAACTTATTATTTCTTAGAATTTGTGTGCATTGTTGTATAATTCAAGGAAACAGCATGAAACAGGAGCTCGTTTGTAGTAATTTTGTTTACTTGTACTTCTGAAAAAAATTAGGGAAGATTTTGGAATGGTATTGATGGTGAAAGAAATTATAAAAGGTTGGTTTCTGTTGAAATGAATCTTCAAATGGTCAGCTGGAGTTATATCAACCTCATATTCAATACCTTTTTATGTTTATCAAGAAAAAATACAATCACTTTCAAAGGACAAGTAATACTAATTCACATGTTGAAAAAGCTATCCATGGACACTAGCCACAATATGTAATATGCATGTAATATGTAATAATGTAATATGTAATTTGTTTACCAACCGAGTACCAAGGAGTTCACAAAAATGCTCATGCATTCCAGTATCAGATTGGAATTTGTAAATGTTGGTTTTTGGGGAGAGGGGAAAAGCAGAGTACCTGGAGAGAAACCTCTCAGAGCAGAGTAAAGAACCAACAAGAAACTCAACCCACATATGACCCCGTGTCTGGAAATCAAACCCAGGTAAGAAGTGGATATATATATAAATAAATTTAAAGCAGGGGATTCTCTAGCAACCATTGAGGCCTTAAATTGGTTGTGTACCTTGGACTTCTCACCAATGTCAGCAGTGTCTCCAAAGCTAGCCAGTTCTTAATTGCCATCCTCCACCATATTTCTGAGCTTGACAATGACTATAGGAAATATGAGGAAATTCTCAAGAAAAAAATTGAAATAAGCATTCTGTGTTTTTTCAAACTTTCATTTTGTGAATTGACAATGAAGCTTGAAAACTGGGGCTCTTAAGAAAAAAATATTCAATTAGGAATTTAAGAATTGCTTTGTTCCTTGCCCTCAGGTGGGGGATAGGGCCAGATTTAAGAATTGGCCATGGTATAAAAGGTTGTGCTGTAGCTCAATATTTCAACAATTGACATATTTCCCAGAACCAATTCTATTTCTTCCAAATTTTTTTCAAAACCTTTGATTTTAAAAGGTCAACAAACAAAGTAATGAAGTCTTAAGTTTGCTAGGTTCTTGAACACACAGGGCAGGTAAGTTTTAAATATATCAACCCTAAAGGACTAAGGGGGTTGTATAGGCTTTAGACGCAATTGCATATAAAAGTTATTTATCTTACAATAACATTTAATTGTCCCTTAATTTGCAGAAAAAAAAACTATAATAGTGTGGAAGGAAAATACTCAACACAGAGATGTATTCAACACAAAAAGACAAAGACATCTCTGGGATGTAGTTAGGTAATAACTGATGCTTTTATACTGGTATAATTCACGGCATTTTCAAGAACTTCAGATGATATCAGCTTCTGGGACATGTGCTGTTTGCCCTGATGTCAAACCAACATACAGTAGATAACAACGATGTGTGGAGAGAAATAAAAGTGTTTGCTCATGGCCATAGACATCCACTTCTGATTTCAGGATACTGGAAGCAGAAATTTTGTTACCAAATTATGACAACACTCTTAGCTGAATACTGTCTATTTCAAATAATATCAGCATCTGGTACATGTGCTTACTGCAGCTGAGCAATTTAACTGATGTCAAACTATCAAACAGTAGATACAGAGGTGTCAAATGAAACAAAATTGCATGGTCGTGGTCATCGACACAGACTTCTGATTTCCGGATATTGCTATTTTGCTATGCTGATGATAATCATTCTTGTTTAAAAAAGGATCAAGTTGATGAGTTTCATAAACATCTGAACTCAATTAACCCAAATATACAGTTCACTTTGGAACTAGAAAACACCAATGGGCAAGGCTTACCTTTTCTTGACACCATTACAAGTAGACACAGCACAGATATTCAATTGGAAGTTTACAGAAATCATTGAATGTGAAAATTGTTAAAAGAGTTGTGTTATGAATATCACTAGGTGGTATTCCTGTGTGCATGATAATGATGCTGATGGAATAGCTTCATGCCAATTGAGGCTGATATTTTGCAAATAAAAATGTATTACCTTTAGTTGTTCTTTACTTATCTTTAGTTGTTGATTGGACCTGTCTTCTGTGTTCCTTCTGTGTTCCTTGCACGACTTAAAGGACTTCTTCTTTAATCACGATGAACAAGAAGTTGACACCAATTTAATAGCCAACTTATTGACTGCAAAGAATGAGGAAGAAAAAATCAGACAACTCAGAGTTAACTACAAGAAACACTACATTATTGAAAACTTGAATATAAACAGCCTTCCAAACACATTTGTGGAGATACAGGACTGGCTGATGTCAAATGCAATCAACATCCTCTCGGTGCAAGAAACAAAGATCGATCAGTCTTTTCCTAACAGTCAATTTCACGTTGATGGCTATAACCTCTTTCGTCAGGACAGAACTAAGGGAGGTGGTGGTATTGCAGTCCATATTCAGGACAATATCATCGCCTCTCATAAGAAACAGGGTGATAAACAACTATAAACTATTATGTTCGACTTGCGAATTGGTCAGAGATAATTCATTCTCATCAGCACATACAAACCCCCATCTGTTGATAATACCACATTTACGAGCGAACTAACTTTACTTCTGGACAAAGCATTCTGCACTTCTGAGAATGTGATTTGCATCGGGAACTTGAGTTGCATCATAATAAATCTGCTCCACAACAATCAACAGAGGAAATGCCTGTTAGATATCTATGACATTTACGATCTAGACGGTCTTATTAGAAGTCCAACTTGTATTTCCACGAACAAGAGCATCCTACCTCGATGTCATCCTTACAAATGTTCTGGCATTTATTAAAGACTCTGGCATTATTGAGACAGGCCTGAGCAATCACTGCCTGGTCTACGCTGTATTAAACACAAGACTGATGTGCCCCAAGGCTGACAAAATGACAAGGCGATCCTTTAAAACTTCGACCAGAAAGCCTTCCTTTGTGTCAGGTGGCTTAACGCAAAATTTAGGCTGGATCGTGACAAGAGTGATAAAAGCATGAAATTTGGCACACAGCTTGCTTATACCCTACCAAATGATATTAGAAGGGGTGCCCATGTCAATCTGTTCACACTCCCGTTTTAGGGAGATTTTAGTTTTTGACCAAAATCAAGATATGTGATACCTGTGGCGTAAATCTATTTTATTAACAAATGCAAAGAAATGCTTACAAAAGAAGCATTTTTCAGTTTTTATATGTATGTCTGTGTTTTCTGATTCGTTTCCAATGCACTAGTGGCAAAGAAACATCTCTTTTAGTAGCATAGAAAAGACTCGAGCCCATGCCTCGCTCGTTCATCCAAGATGGCGGCCTCCTTGTTGCTCTACTGTACCTGTAAGTATCTGAAGAAAGTGTCAAAAATTCTTTGCAAAATAACTTAAATATGCTAAAATTATGTACGGAGGGTAGAAATAATATATTTTGTTTAGCTATTAGAATAGTTTTAAGGTAATTCCCCTGAAATAAAACTGCCAATAGATTTTTGTTCAAACTTTGTCCACTTAATATTTATCATATAAAAACTTTAATTATAAAATAAAAAAGGGGGGTGCCCATGCTCATTAAGGAGCAGTGAGGCATTAAAAATGTCCCATTTTAGTATTATTTAAAGCTTATTACAAGAATGCATTCCAAGTTATTTTAAACACTTTGTGAGCCCAGACTTGTGAAAACACGCCTCAAACTACAGTCAATACTCTTGTCGGACACAAATAAACTTTTTAAGTTTGATTTTGACATACAGCTGAATCCTTGTTAAGATAACAGAACCAAATTGCTTGCCACAGCTATCAAACTGCAAAATAGAAAAGACTACAGTGCAGCTGCTATTATCCTTATTTATTCAATTTTCAACAATAGAAATCAGATCAGTCTTTTCTCACGCAAAGCTAATGATTAGTTGATTAAAATGACTGGAAAAAAATTTGGGGTGCCCGACCTCATTAGTGAGCTGTAGCCAATTTTTCAACTGACAGAACTCAATATTAAGGCAAATCCACCATGTTTTCAATGTGCGTGCACAAACATGCGCTAGTGACGCCATAAATTATGCACAGTAGGGATGCGCAATGCAAATGTGAGGAATCACCTTAAGTGAGTTTAAGTGAAAACGTTTGTTTTACAAGGCTCCTGTTTGAATTGGCAGGACAAGTTCATCACGAAAGTAGTTCCTGTTAGAACTATACACAAGAGACCGTTTATTTTTTTACGTCTTTGGACATGATTTAATCCATTTTATTGTTTTATAACAGTGATTGGTTGTTGCAATCTAGAGAGCAGATCATTTTCGTTCTTATCATTTATCTCAGTCTACAGGTACAACAAATAGTTAATTGTAAGACCGTTAAGTATACTACCATCCTTGTTGAAAATCTTCAAAACGCACATTCATTCCAGAATCAGTCATTATTTTGAAGATATTTTTCACGAACATATATTCACGTACAGGAAAAATCACAGAACTGATACTGCTCTTCTCAGCCTGAGAACAGTGGAGGAAGAAACTTGATCAACACAATATTATTGGAATTGTGTCAATGGACCTTTCAAAGGCATTTCACACCTTGCCACATGAACTGATGACGACAAAATTTATATTCTAGAGCTGACAACAAAACCACTGACCTGATTCATGACTACCCCACTAATCGACGTCAGCGGGTCAGATTAGGCTATCACCTTGCAAACTGGAAAGAAATCTCAGCGGGGGTCCCTCAAGGCAGTGTGCTTTGGCCATTAATATTTAATATATTTATGGATGATCTTGTTTACATTGTCAAACAGAGTAGATTATCTGCGTATGCTGACGATACACAGATATTTTTTACTGATAGTACAGCAGAGAAAGTGGAAGAGGTAAATGCAGATCTTGCAAATGTTGACGAGAGGTACGAGCAAAACAGAATGAAGAGGAATACCTCTAAATACCAAGCAATAGTAATGGGAAAGTCATAGGTTATACCACAATTCTACTGCAAAAATACTGCTATAAGGAGTATCAAAGAACTGATTGGACACACAAACAGTAATTATGACCTAAGACTAAACGACATTTTAAAGCCGACAAAGGCCAACACTACAACCTACGCTTTAAAATTGTTTACGGTGCCAAAACTATGGAACTCAATACCTGACTCGTAAAAAACTATTTGGTCTTTTAGGGTTTTTAAAAGTACTGTTAGAAAATTAGACTTGTCAAGTTTGATATGATCGTAAAACTTATCTTATATTATTAGTTAGTCTTATAGCCCATTCACACCAATTAAACAAGTTTCCCTAAACACGGTTAGATAAAACAGCGTTTAGTTAAACATGTTTTGTTGTAAAGGTCCTTCACAGCGAGGAAGCCAATTTAACTCAATGCATTCTTAGCACGCTTCAATTCGCTTCGCCTGCATGACCGAAATATCTTTCCTTATTAGGATCCCATGGAGCAAATAATAGGGTCACGCAAATAGCCTATCACGCACACATCAACAACAAAAACGTGTTGCAAAATGGTGTCAAAAACTGACAAAATATTACTGTTGTTGTCGCTGAACCAAACGAGAGAACATAATAGAGCACAAATAAGAGAGAACCGAGCTGTTATTGCAAGGATTCAGTACACAAGGAGGAGAAAGATGCGCCTGTTTTTTGTTTTTTGTAAATCTGATCGCTTATCTACAACATTTGCTGGTCAGAGAAATTTGGGTGAAACCAAAGGCAAATTTATTTTGGCGTGTGGCTGAAGACCAATGGACCAACAACGACTGGGTCGGACACATACGAATGTCCCAGGTAACCTTCCGAAAACTTTGCGAAGAACTGGCTCCTTTCATTGAGAGACGAGATACAAACTATCGCAAAGTGATATCTGTGCACGAGCGAGTTGCAATACCATTGTACAGGCTTGCAGACACAGCCAGTTATAGGAAGGTATCAAACCTCTTTGGCATGGGCAAATCAACAGTTTGCCAAATCGTGCTTGAGGTATGTACCTGCATTGTTGAAGTTTTGTTCAAGAGACTTGTTCACTTGCCCGTTACTCGACAAGACATGGAAATGGAAATTGCGGCTTTCTTCATGCGTGCAGGCTTTCCCCAGGTAGTAGGTGCTGTCGATGGATGTCACATTGCAATTTTGGCACCAAATGAAAATCCTGAAGATCATGTAAATCGAAAAGGATTTTATTCAATAATCCTCCAGGGTTTGGTGGACAGCAATTATCTTTTTAGAGACGTGTATGTTGGCTGGCCTGGGAAGGTTCACGATTCTCATGTTTTTAAGAATCCACCTCTCTATGATGCTTGCTGTGCACGAACGTTTTTTCCCATGGGGTTAAGCAAAGTTATCACCAACGTTGTGGTACCACCCGTCATTCTTGGTGATTCAGCCTATGGACTCACCAACTGGTTAATGAGGCCTTTTACTGACCGGGGAAACCTTTCCAATGAGGAGGTGGCCTTGAACTCAGCACACAGCAAAACAAGGGTGGTGGTGGAAAATGCATTTGGAAGACTAAAGGGACGATTTAGATCCCTTGGAAAAAGGCTAGATCAGTCTGTTGAAAATGCAACCATAACAGTCACAGCTTGTTGTGTTCTTCATAGCTATTGTGAGGTTATGAAAGAAGAATTTGATGAAGGATGGCTAGAGGAGGTGCAATTACACCTGAACATCCAACCATGTGACAGAGAAGAAAAACAAGACAGGGAGGAAGCTGAAATAAGGAATTCTCTCGAGAGTTTTATTTCATAGGCCAGTTTTGTTTCCGTTTAAGTACTTATCCTGAGGGTGTTTCTGACATTTTTATTGCTAGCCGTTAGAATGACGGGGAGGGGTGGAGAGTTCTTTTGGGTTTGTTATTCATGATTTCTGAATATTTTTGGATTAGAGAATTTTGGCAAGACAGTACTTTCTCAATAAAGTTTCTTCTTTGAAGTTTTCTTTTTCCAGAGTCTGTCTCTTTTGACAGACTATTATCCTCTTTTTGGAAGAGCTTACTGGTACCTCAGATAGTATGATAAAACAAACAAAAACATTATAATTTGCTATTCTTTTTCTGTTATTATTAGGTTCCTTCTGGGTATTTCGTTGGTTCAGAAATACTATTCAGCTAGAATTTTTTTATTATGTAATTTTGGTTTGGGATAGTCTTGCAGTGTGCTTCAAGTCCTAGGGATTGTTTGGATTTTGATTTATGTCTCATTGCCTCTATTAAAGACAAAACAAAACAGAAAGACAAGCGAGTAAACAACAAAAGAAAAGAGAGGGCAGACCTCTGCATATAAATAAGGACATCAAACTTTACAATGTTTCCTGCAACGCATGCACTGCTAGTCATGTTTCCCTGCAAACTGCAAGTCACAGGTGTTTATGACCGAGTATAAGAGAGCAGAATGATTGGCCTTTTGGGACAATAAATCTTGAATGAAAAAGTTATCTGTTAATATTACAGAGCTGTTTTAACTGGGGTGTTTAATTAACAGATTGTCATTTCAAGTGCCATCCTCACTACATTACTGGGAGCCATATTCAAAACTGAAATTTCCCCCCATAGTTTTAACTTCCTAGAAGAGCTGAGGATAACAGTGCTTGATTTTACAGGTTACTCACAGGCATGTTAAGATGAATGTTGATCCTAAAAAAACAATCAGATTTGATACGTGAAGGCTACAAATGAAATTTCATGAAATTTAAAAGGTACAGTCTGAGTAAATTTTGTTTTGTTTTGAGGCCCTCCAAGGGGAGGTACTGGACCTGATAGTCACAAAAAAGATAACCCTGTAATCCTTTTCTAGACAAAAAGTGCAAAACCAATGAGAGAAAGTATAACATAAAGCACATACTTGACTTTACAACATGGGAAGTATTGTTACACAGCTATACTTGCTCAGGAAAAATAAAGGGATTTCGGTAAATGTTGACCCTGTTTCAGAGTCAAAACATCACACTATACCAGTACCTCTCTTCCAGAGTGAAAAAGTGATTTCTATACCCTGCTCCAGATTCAGAGAGGGAAAAAAGTATACCCTGTTCAGCAGCAGATTCCTGTATGGTCCAAATTTGGGAGCACCCCCTTCCCCCAGGCCCTTTGCTTCAATGTTAATAGATTTATTAGCACTTCTAATGATTCCAGTGTACACAGTACTACATGTATGTAGTAATATGTACGCATAACACCTGTTGCCATGAAAAAGTTTTTCTGTAGACTTGTGGCTTGTTCTATTTTGACATACCACTCTTTCACCTTCCAGCATTAATAATTAACCCATAAAGTAACATTAAGCAAAACAGCATGTAACCGTGTATCATGTTTATTTTATTATGTTCCGATAAATCTCTGGCTTCCTTCTGGTAGAAGAACCTATCAAAGAACCTCTCCAAGAAATGTGATTGACATGCATGTGAAACTAAATGCAGAACTGAAGTTATGAGACATTGCAACCTTACTTGCTCTGGTCACAAAAATATTACTGGTAGCCATAGTAGACAACTACTGTTACACAAGTGCATGACATTTTTTCAATACAGAATTTTAAAAAACCTGTAAAGAAAAATTTTAAGAAGCTGTAAAATGACACAAATTTAAGCCATTAAGGGCTTTCTTGTTACATGAGAAAATGTAAGAGTGCACCTAATCCCAAAATATAATATAAAACTTTGCACCTATTCCAAAAACTTTTAGCCTTTATTTCCAGTTTTGGACTTTTTTATAGGCTTCAAAACTTACGATAAGCTAAGCATCACCTGTCACACAACCGAGCTAGTAAGGGGCGTGGGTCTATTCCTGATTTGATGTCACAAACTGCTTTGCATGCATCTCTACAAAGATTTACTGCGATGCAAATCAGTTTATGATGTCAAATCAGGAATAGACCCACGCCCCTCACTGGATTGGTTGTGTGACAGATGATGGCTCATAACTTTTACAGCGTATAATTAAGATAATTAAGTAATTAAGAATCAATTTCAATCTTGAAGTCCAGGTATAAATCAAATCCCATAGTTCACTCGAAATACGTGGGGATACCGTATTTCCTTGAATAAGAGCCCAGGGGGGAGAGGGGTGGTGTTTATTTGTTGGAGGATGCCTAATCAAGGGGGATGCTTATTAAGTTTTTCTTTCAAAAATATGAAATTTTATTTTGGCTACTGCACATAACAGAACTCTGCAAGCACATGGATATAGAAAAAACTACAAGTGACTTACAGAAAATAAACTGTTTTCCTACATGTACTGATGCCAGTGTAGTTACAGCTTACAAGATTGGAAATTATTTGCCAATAGAAACAGGTTTTCCTTGTATCTTTACTATTTAAGAAAGTTAGGGCGCTTATTTGCTATTTTGGTTGAGGGGGTGGGTGCTCATTCAGGGGAGGGCACTTATTAAAGTGTGGGCAC
>Ga0126338_10001513_pt1 | contig 15133 bp, 6 predicted proteins | sample OrbCmetagenome_2_FD_92529 | JGI IMG/M metagenome (GOLD analysis project Ga0126338, IMG submission 92529) | Coral microbial communities from Petempiche,Puerto Morelos, Mexico - Orbicella C C metagenome | ecosystem: Host-associated > Invertebrates > Cnidaria > Coral | place: Petempiche,Puerto...
AAAATGTTCTGACTGCCCTCGAAGCTCAGTCAAAAGTCTCTTGAGTGTTTTAGCCCGGTTCCCGAAGTGACGTCACTAGTAGCTTGACCCAGATCCCGCTTTGCATGGTCGTGAACATAGAAATTACATGTTTAAACGCTTGTAGAAATGCAGGGATTTTATCAATCGGGATAATTTTTCACTGAAGTAATCAGGGAAACTAGTAGATTTTATTAAAGGAAAAAAATGTTTTGGGGTTAGTGGCACTTTAATACTGGGTGTCCGCTGAAAACAGGTTCCCTCAGTATTCGTTGTAAAAGAGTCATAGTAATATTCCTTATTAAAAAAAGGCCTTGAAAGGGTCAAATACCATTCCTGCAAACGTAGAAGAACTACACGTATGGAATACCGTATTTCTAGAAAAAGATCGCTATCCTTTGTTCTCAAGTAAGGTTCTGAATGGTTAACTATTTTCCAAGTGACTTCGTTCAAATAGTCACATGTATTATGTATAAAAATTATTTTGTTTTGTTAGTTTGGTCATGTGACCCTTATGTATACTCTGTTTAACTATAATCTATATAAAATAGTTTGATCAATATTATTATAAAACAAATACAGTCAAACCTGCATTAAGCGGACCCCATATTAAGGGGACACCTTCTATTAAGCAGACTGCAGCACAAGTCCCCTTTTTCTCCCCCCAGATTTACTGTAAAAAAGGCCTGAATTCAACGGACACCTCTATTAAGCGGACACAGACATCTCAAAATTTAACTTTTATGGTCCCTTCTATTGTTAAAAACCTGTATTAAACGGACATTGGAAAAATGATGCATGTTGTTCAGCCATGTTTTCATAGATTGGCCATTCAGAGGGGAGTAGAAATACTCCTAGTCGCTTCATGCTACAGAAACCAGGATAACATCTGGCCTGATAGGCCACTCGGTTCTTATGCAGACTTGAACTACCAAAACTTTTAAAGAGCAAACATTTCAGTGTGTAACTTGGTATAATGAGAAGAGAATGTTCTATTCGTAACATGTTAAGAAGGATTACTCTGTACCTGGAGTGAAGGGATCTTCAATGCACAACAGAGCACATGATGGACTGAAGACATCACCCATACTAAGCAAGACCTAAAGAGCACATAGACATTGAACATAATGACTAGATCAATGGTAAGTATAACTAGCAAGACAAAAGACCCAATACTTAATATATTTTCAGCAAGAACAAAGACTTACATAGAAGGTTTCTCATATTGCTGTGTCAACTACTTTTTCATTGATACTAAAACTTCCTTCCATTTAGAGCAGCAAGAAACACACAAAACACGTTAGTTCTCAGAGAAATCACACAGTTCTCAAAGAGACTGGTAACACAACCCTGTGAATTGACAGGCTAACTCACCAGAATCAAATTTTGGTATAGAGCAGTTTTCAATTGAGTGTTGTAAAACCAAAACCAAAGTAATCACTCTAGCCAATCACAAAGGACACAGACAATACAGTGAATGAATCAACACTTGAATTATATGTAGCTGAGGCAATGTGTGGGAAAATGTATACAAATGTGTCATAACTGGTTTTGGTTTTACTTCTGATTGGATGAAAAAGTGACGTGAGTTTTCTAAGCCAATAATGTAGTGTACATATAGTAAACTTGTAAGGTAAGGTAAGGTAAAGGTTAAGTCTGCATGTGAGCCAAGTGGCCCATCAGGCCGGAGCTTATCCCGGTTTCTGTAGCATGAAGCGACTAGGAGTATTTTTACTCCCCCCTGGATGGGATGCTAGTCCATCGCAGGGTTACCCCCAGCATTAAGTTTGCCGGTACCCATTTATACACCTGGGTGGAGAGAGGCACTGCGAAAGTAAAGTGTCTTGCCCAAGAACACAACACAATGTCCCCAGCCAGGGCTCGAACCCGGACTGCTCGATCCAGAGATGAGCGCACTAACCATGAGGCCACCGCGCCTCCCACCGCACCTCCCTCCCATAGTAAACTTGTACAAAACCAATAACTTTTTCACACTCAAATGAAAACTGCTCTTATTCAAAATGCTCTCTATAAATAGTTGGAACCCACCTCTTGCTTGCTGAAGTATGTCCCACCACCTTTTACTCGGATGCCAACATTTGTGTAGTTAAAGTTACGCCCATAGAGTTCAAAAAACTCAATGAGAAGAACCCCCAGGTTGTGTTTCATTGTTCTACCCTCATTCCGAGGGTGATGCTGTAGAAAATCAAAAAAGATGTTCAAATAACTCTTAACACAGCTTGCTAATGTTTGGATCTGATACAATTCACAGTCTTACCCCTAAATTCATCATGTCGTACAAGTCAACTGGATATAATCCATACAATCTTTATGTGTTGTGACTAAAAATGTACAAAAGCACCACTGGCATGACATGCCATGTAGAAACATGGCTGGATAGTAATGAGAATTGCTACACCCAAGATTGCATCTAGCCAATCAGGTTTTGATATCAAGTGGCATCAAGTCTCTGACCTGGTAAGGCTGGATTTACGGCCAAATTTAGATACAATACAAACCTAATTGCCACCTGATAAGCCGCTGATCAAACTAGTCTTAAGTGCATTGTTCATACTTTAGTGAAATGCCCTCAAGTCAAAAATAGCCACACTTGACCAAAATTGCCTGATATGCTACTAAAGCAAATCTAAAGCATACCAGAAAGGTACGGTAAGCTACATGTATAAAGACTGAACAACGTGATTTTTTCTGTAAGGAAGCAACAGGAGTTTGGTAGTTTATCAATAATATCTCCAAGTTAAGAATTTTTTTTCCTCACAACATTTCTGCTTGACAAAGTACTGTTACTGTGGGGAGATAGTAGATAATGATTAACCACACCTGTAGAAAGCTGATGGCCATCAGGATAAGGCTGTATGAACTAATACCACCAGTGAACACTTCGTTAAGTTCTCGCGTCAGGAGCAACTGTTTCAAAACTAACACCAGAGGAGGCAAGCAAGGGAAAAGTTCTATTTGGTCCTGAAAAATGAAAAAAAACAAACCATATCTATAGTGTTGCTGGATTGACCATCCCAACAGACCTTATGGAAAATTTAGATACCCAGAGAACCAATCATACTGCTCCTGTTAACACAGATTAGTTTCCTCAATAAATAAAACAACTCAAAACAAACAATAATTATCAAAATTAGCAGTTGCTCTAAAAAAAACAAAAAGGTTTAATACTGGGCAACAGTTATTTATCAAAACTAAGAGCCTGGGGGAGACAATCTGACCAAACACAGAAAACAAATTAATCAAAAACAACACCTGACTTTTATGACTGTTCTGTTGTTGATTGTTTGTGATGTGCTTATTGTTTGTGATGACATAAAGTTAATTGAATATTAATCAAATTGCCTGTGTCCCTGTCTTTGATAACTGTACATAAGATGTATAATTTACCTATGAAAACAGAGGACACAAAGACAAAGTTTCAGACTCGGAAATATACATACAAAAAATGAAAAATCTAAATTTTTTTTCCATGACTGATGTCGCTCATGATTGCTTATAACACAATAAACATTCCAGATACATTTTAAATGTTCACGGTTTTCTGAGTTAGACTGTAACTACTTTGATGTTAGAGTTTATTTCCAAGTAATTCACAAATACAACTACCTTATTTTTTTATTTGAAATATTATGTCTAAGTAACTATTCCAGTCCAACAAATATATTTTATTTCTGACTACCAAGGACTCACCAGGGCAACCAACTTCACAGGTTTAGTTGCCTGACATTTGAAATAAGGACAAACAATATAATTACATATATTTTTCATTTTGCCCACTGTTGCAAATAACAATTTAAGTCATGGACAGTGAATTCTAAAGTTTCTACCAAATTGTCCAATTCCTCAGACTTATGGAGTGCATGTCAAGGTTTAAATTTTGCTTTGGAAGAGATCTTTCAGTTTAATTTTTTTCCTTTGTTTCCTATTGCCGCAATGAATATGAGACAAAGGAACATGTAAATGAAATCTCTTTCGCCCCAAAACAAAGAAAAACTGAACTGCAACACTGTATGCTGCCCTAACTCACAATTCAGTAACAGTTAAAACAAAAAGTAGCAAAGGTTTTCCTCTTAAAAATAGCAGTTTGACTATTTGTGCCCAAGTTTTAATATGGACTCTCATGCAAATCAAAAATGATTGTCTGATTATCTAACTTAGAGATGTCAAAATAAGTTGAGCACTCTTTCCTTTGCAAGCGGTACAGTAAGTTCCATGACTATGTTTAATTTGTGATTAAAAATTAGAATGTACATGTAGGTTACAGGTAACAGATTAAGTAATGCCGCTTATCATTTTTCAACAAAGAAACAACACTGGTATACGATCTATGAATATTATAACACCTCAGCCACTTAACTTAAAATAAATATTGAAAATTCTGTTTATGTCAGACAATACTGTTCCACAATAATTATGGAAAGGTGATGATAAAAAAAATAGAGCAATAAAGATTGTGTAATAAAAGCTACTATTTTATGCCAAACTAACGAATTTCAACTGTATGACTAATGTCTTTTTTTCTTTTAAGAAATAATGGCAATGCTAATCACTAAGGGCAAACCACAACACTATGTCACACATTTTCATAAATTTACATCAACTGAAATTTATTGTTCCTAAACATGATAAAATTATTCACACAAGTTTATTCACACCTGTACCTACTATCTGGTAGCATATATGCACATGTAAAACATCGACATGCTTTAAATACATACCAGGAAAGCATCTGAATAGACTATTACCTTGACAAATTCTGCAGCTTTTAAGCCCGCTGGAACATTAAAGCTGATATCCACTTTGACGTTAGTTTTTTGGTCTGTGAGTTTTATTATTGGAACCTGTGTAAAGGGAAAACACGACAAATGTCTTTTAAGTGCAGGTGTTTCATAACAACAATAGTGAATACTAAAACTTCAACATTTTAGTAATGAAGAAAATAACCATAGCTACCGGTACCACAGTTGGTGCTTTTTACAAAGAATGAATTTTCCACTGGAACAAAACAATTTATATCTTTTGAACACCATTAATTTGAAATTAGGGGTTAATGTTACCCAATGTATAAGTATATTTTCTATCAAAATAGAATTGGGGTACGCCTTCATATTTTATTGGTGACAGTAGGAAGTGCACCAAAATGCTGGGAGGAGAAGTACAGGAAAACCGTCATATAGTAAGAGTACAATATTTATTGTGAAAGCAAATCTGAGCTACATTGCATGGATATTAGAAGGTGGGAAATAGATAATAGAGTAATAAAGCATTAGCCTTAAAAAGGTCATGTGGAGTACCAAAGGAAGTAAAAAAACATATTTGACCTTGGTGGGATTTGAACCAATGACTTGTGGATTAAATCATCATTACTCTACCAACTGGACTGCGAGGTCAGCAGAGGTAGCAGGTCGTGGGTCAATACAGAGGTGATTCATGGCAAGGTAGACATTAGCAGAGGTAATCATATGAATTAAATTTTCAGCATTTACAAGTTATGAGTGATATTGGACAATTCTCTCAAAATTACATAAGTTATCATGAGTAGTGTAAATCTGAAACCCATCCTTCATTGCCCAAGCTTTGATACGGGTACTCATTTACTATTTGTGACTAAGAAAATTAAGTACAATAACATTCACTTTCACTGCAGTGCAAACTAATAATTAGAGATAAAATAACCTACTCTCAACCAGTAACACTGAAGTAATTTTCCAGTCATACAATAAAGGGTGCTATTTCAAATAGAGAGTAGCTTACTAATGATCTGCTCCCACCTGCCCTCGTAGTTAGGTCAACATATCAACAATGGTCTAATCCAGAGGTGGTGTGTTCAAATCCCAATGATGGCAAAGAATTTTCTTGACCTTGATGACTGGCCCCAAGCGAAATAGTGAGTTTTGTTTCCCAAGACCCTCAATGTTCCACGAGGCGAGGCTAGGTGGAACATTGAGGTCAAAGGGAAACAAAACTCACTGTTTCCCTTGGGGCCAGTCATTTAGTGTTTTGTTATACCTCACAACTCAAAAATAGAAAAAACTGCGAAGAAACTGTTTGCTTGATGCCAGCTGGTTCACAGATTTGCTGCGGTTTCAAAGAGCACGTCCTGATCACATGCAAGTTGAAAGTTCAAGTTGTTGCTTCCCTAGGGAGTTAGTGAGTTTTGTTTGCCCTAGGAAGTTAGTGAATTTTGACCCATGACACGTTCTCCTCCAATCAGAAAACGTATTTGAGTTGGGAGGTTTAACAATAACAGTTAATGGTTCAACAAACACTTTTTGAAACATGACTGCAACTGGAATAGTCTCATTCCAAAAAAGTTGTCACTGTGTTCCTTTGCCTCCTCAAGATTATTGAAACTCCACAAGAAACACTTGAAAATGAAATTTAAATGCCATTTGAAGGTTTGGTGGCTTTTATCCTCCACTTTGTAGGTTTTGTTATGTTAAACATGACCTACGTTTGGCTCTCATTACAACAGTCTTATAACCTGGCTATGGGAAGTTTTTATTAGGCTCCTTTACATTATTTTCATGCTTGTCACATTAACATGACTTGGTCACAAGACATTCAAACAAACCAACACCTACATTGAGATGTGAATACAGTCCACTTAAACCAAAAGACGTATTCAGGATTTAAAAACAAATTATTGCGTCTTGTATTTGTTTGCTTACGCGTATGATGGAAGCTATGCAGCTAACATTAAACGCAGTCTAGTATTCCTTCTCTTCTCATAGACAGTTATTCCTCTTTTAAGGAGACAGGAAATGAAAAGCAATCAGACATTTTGCAGTCAAAACCTATTATAGTTTTAGTTTCTGAGAAATGCCAAAGGGCACATCGTCTGACAAATACAGCGACAAAAATATATTCAAATTTCGCTGAGGGACGAACCCGCAATAAATTAGCATACCGAGAATGAGTTAGTGTGTAGTTATCAATAAAGCAATCATTCGACAAGTATTTTCGCGCCCAATGTCCACAGTTTTATGACTGTTTTGAGTGCTAACACTTCCTCTATTTCACATCTTTATTAAGAAAATTATCTCTGTCACGCTACCCGTTAAATGCAAACAGCTGTCCGCTGTGAAATAAGCAGTAAAAAGCTTTAAAACGTCTGCCTCTTAGTGCAGTGAAGAGAGAGGATGTAGAGAATTTTAAAAGACAAACATGAAGCTTTTTACCAAAGTACATTTTAGAAGATTAACGTATTCTAATCGCATACAAGAACACACAACAGCCTGAGATGAATATAAAATAAAGACTCGAGTCATTTTTTTCTTACCGATGCTTTGTCCAAGACCTTGATCGAGGAGACTTCTGCGATCTTGTTTGCAGTGAGCGCTTGTTCCAGCGTCCATAATGGTGGTCTCTCCCAGTTTCCAAACACTACAATATCTATGTCGCTGAGGGCAGAAATGAAATTCAATGAACAAAAACAAGGTGCCATTGAATAGTGTGACACAAAGACTATTCGAGGGTGCTTACGTTCAAAATAGAACGACTGCTCCCTCGGTCTCGGGTTGCATTATGTGTACACCCTTATTCGTTACTTTGATCACCACAAAACGATTCATTGAAGTGAAAAGTACATGTTCAACTTTTGTTCTAAATACTTTTAGCCCATAAAACACCACAAATCGTTTGCGTTAGATTGTTAACCCAACGACAACAAGATCCAGCCAAGCGAAATAAAATAAAGTACGAAACACTAACGGCACAAATACAATCAAACACCTTTTGTCAATGCATACAAACGACTTGGTCTGTCTTCGCAAGAGAACTCGACTACTCTCACCTGGTTGGTAGATAGAGCCCCGTCCGAAAGCTTCCGTACACTTCCACCTGAAATGTAATACAAGGAATAATAAGTCGTTACTTTCTTGACTCTTCAGCTTATGTTTAAATAATTTCTTTTGAACTATTATAAGAATTCAAAGAAAAAGCCCTTGGTATAGTTTCTCCTCGTACGTACTTCAGCTGTAGGCCAGAGTCGTAAAATGACTTCTTGAACCCTCGCTATCACTTCTTGTCGCATAGCATGTTCAGCCGTTCGTGGTTTCATAAAATTGTAGAAGTCCAATATTTCCTCGTGAAGCCTTAACAAACGAAAGAAGAAGCGATTAGCTTTAACGCTTGAGGGTTGTCGCGTTTCCACAATAATCAATACTCTCACTAAACTTACCCAACTGGCCCGTCTGGGTAGCTTTTATCCTTGGACCGCCATGGGGTTTGATTCTCAAACCTTTTCTTCTTACTGGCATGATTCTTATCCGAATTTATCATGTTATTCAGTACGGTACTCTCCACTACTTCGTTTAAAGTATTTTTGCGATTTAAAGGGATGAATTCCCCTCCACGAAGATTTTCGACCAAATTCGCCGTTGGTGAGGTGACATCCTCCAACACGTTGCTCCATTTATCACAAGCTGGACCCTTTTGCTCTGGTTGAATCCAGCCAATTCTGGGATCCATCATCAGTGAACAAAACATTGATTCCTTGAAAAACGCTGGCTTTTTCTTCCAATTCTTTTACAGGTAGTATTCACTTCAGCCGTCTTCGCTTCCTTCCTCCCACCAGTAGTCAAGGCAAGTACGGTTTTGTAATAATTATGCACATGTCATTATTTCGACCAATCAGCCGTTCAGTCATGCTGAGCCCGCGTACTTCCTTGGAATAAAATCAGCGTGCTACCGTAGAAAATTAGTATGAATTAACAATTTCAGTATTACCTTTATAAGCCTTTCCTCAACAACTTGACTAACCTATTTACTTAAATAGCTGATTAAAAAGTTTTGAACGGAAACCAGGATTGAAATTAATTTCTAAAGATTCTCACTCGCTGTCACGCTTATCAGAAAAGATGTCAACCATCCCACTCACTCCCTATGAATTGTTCTGCGCCGGAAAATATATTATATAGAACATCGTCAGCATGACCCAGTCTTTTCACATTTATAAATTGTTATAAACTTGCCCGTCAACAAGAGTCAGAGCTTTATTTAGATGCTTTCATTTTGGGTTCAGCTTTTGAATATTATAAAAGACTTGTATCAGTCTCTTTATCAGGAACTGTCAGATTGTGTCTCAAGGCCCACTATTTCCTTTTTTCCCGTTTTGTTTCTACGGTTTGATTCAAAATAACAAAGCAATATCGCTGAAATGTTTAATTAAGTAACACAATAGCAAAAAAACAGTAGCAGAGCTAAAGCCCTGTCGTCAGCGCGAGACGAAACGAGCAATATGTTTGGGAACGGGTCATTCCATAAATGTGCCCTATAAATCAATTAAATTTATAGAAAAAATATTAAAATATTCAATATAATTGGGGCACTGCAGATAGGGAAGATTTCTTGTCAAAATAATTCACAATATTGCTGGGTTGGTAAACTTTTATGTATATTTGCTTTTAGGAGAGAAGTTTGTGTAGACAAGTCTCTAGAAGAGTAATATATCACATGTAAAGCATTTTTTTCGGCCTAAAGATTCTTCATAATTACGTAGGCAGAAAGCAGAAAGACGCGAACAATGTAAACTTGGCAAGTTTAATTCATCAATCTTTTCCTAACCCTGTGGTACTTAAGATTCTTTGCATTCTGATTGTGTGCTTCTTACAGCCAATTGGATATACTCCATTAATCTGGATAAAAATCAGTAGTTCAGTGAAGTTTGGCACGTTTCGTTGGGAAAGCCATTTTGTTCGCTTCGTGTTATTTTCATTGGCTTCCGTATTAATTACACTCTCAGCAACCGACATTGAGACTTCGAAATTTTCACGCTTTGCTCCCAGTTGTGCTTGAAGATACAAGAGAAATATCCAGTTATCAATTTGTAAACCTTTGATTTTCAGAAATTAAGATTTAATTATTGTTTCGTTCTACGTATTTTAATTTTTCAGGGACTGACTATAAAAAAATCTCGTCCACGTCTTTCTATTATCTTTGGGGTTTCTGCTGTTAGGGAACGCGATTGCCAAATTTTAAGAATAAAAGGCGAATATGTGTTAAGATCATTAAGATAACTAAAAGGTAATCTCATGTAAAGAACGTCACGCCTCATCGTTATTAACGAGAATGTCGGTCTCTCGCGTGTGTCGAACAATGAAATCAGTTGTACCCAATTAGATCTCTTTATCATCACATCCCTTCCATTTCTCACCTCCTGCAGTTTGTTTTCGTCCATAAACAGCAGCATTGACTGTTTTATCTTTACTTCATTAGGATGACAATCAGTTTTAAAATAAGTTTATTCTCTCCCCTTTTACTGCCTGACTTTGATCACCACACGGAATAAATTAGTTTGGCCCCGTACAAGACTAGTTCTTCTACTTGTCGAAATATTGGTTACGGAAGTTGCTCTAGAGCGTTACCTTGTATTAGCTTTGTATTTCAAATCGATTGGACTGGAGTACGTTTAAGCGTAATACAGGCAAAAAACGATACCACATTTCAGGCCTCATTAAAATTAGTAGAACTGGATTCCATTTAGAGATTTGACAAGGGTTACAAATTTGCTAATGCTGATGCGAAAAAAATAGTCGCTTGTAAACAAAGTATCCAATGCCAAGCCAAAGTGAAAACATGCCCTATTTCACACCAAAATGGTGAAAATCTGTGCCCCTTTTAGACGAAAACCGCTCAAAAATCAGGGGCTGCACATACCCTTTATAGCCCATATGAGGGAGTACTCCTCCAGGCTTTCAGGTAGCTTCACGACTGAAACAGGCTAAGTGTAATGGTTCAACAGTGGTTCAGAACCTACGATTAGGCTTTAAATTCTTCAAGTTTTATTTTACTTGTTTAGGAAACGTGAAAAAAGTGTAGAATTGCAGAACAGAATGCAGACGTTCTTTTGGCTTGTCACGCAATCTTTTCTCCGTCACGAACGAGCCCAAAGAGCGTCAGAGTAACAGGGGAATCGCAGATTTCATATTAAAAATTCTACATTAAATCATGATATCATTGCAGCTACATTGTACGCCTAAAAATGCCTGGCATTGTGTTGGATCGGAAAGAATCTCGCGAGTCGCATGTGCCGCCTAAATTACCTTTTACGGTTATGAATTTTCAGAAAAAACGTTTGATTACACTACCTGTCATTTCAAAATGCAGACTCCGTAATATTGGCCCGAAATTAGAACTGCGAGTAACTCTTTTATGGTTACTAGCAGTTGCTCTGTTCTCTTATGCAATCGATTAAGACGGTAAAAAGAAGTATATTTTGGTCTCACTTCTTTCTCCCGTCATGCTTGACAAAGTGAAGGTAAATGAAAGCCCGCTTGTAACCAATGGAGATGCTCAGAGATACGGTAGGTCACCGAAGTTGCTTTTTGCCTTTTACGGTTAAGAATGCTTCGTCCAAAATATGTTTGTTTACATGTCGTTTCAAAGCGAACGATAAAAGCTGCGAGTTAAAAATCTGTATCGAAATACCAAGAGATAGACGTTTGTCAGGCACAAGAAAATCAGCGCCCACATAACAACATATTAGAGTGAAGTTTTATTCATAAAATTAACGAAGTTAATGACAAGTGGCTATATCTAACTACAGACCAGCTGCAAACGTGCGTGACCTTAGCATAAGTGATGCGAAATCTGAAGTTCTTGGCTTGTAATGACAGCGCCCTTACAATGAGCAAAGACAAAACAACTTTTAAAATCTCTTTGTAGTTATCTGTTAACAGACATGCACGATCAGGGTATTTCACTATTTGTTTGCACAAACGATTATACATTAACCTTAGCAGGATTTAAATAAACATTTTTTTTTAATAGGATTGTGTATGAGCACACGTTGTCACGCCATTTCAAATGTCACGCAAGACATCTCGGTAAAACCTACAAGGGGTTTTGGTTTGTGGATCTTGAAGGAAGCTACAAAGTGTTTGGTATCTCTACTTTCCCGTAAGTTTGTGCAAGGAACAGTAAGAAATGAGAACATTTCATTTGGCATGCGGAGGTGACGAATGCGTCGTTGCACGTAGAATGGATGAATGCAATGGACCGTTTAATTTCTTCTGTGTCTAGTAATCAATGAGCACTGAATTGACAAGGTGCATGTAGTTTCTCTGAGCTGGCAATGTCAGCCACTCAAAAAGGGTTAGGTGCTAGGTCACGCGATTTTATAGTAATTTTTGCCCATCTACTTTAAAACTATTCTCTGCAACCTTAATCTGCCAATGACAATGCTCATTGATTTGTTTGTTAAAAGCGGGGTGACATTTCTTCAGTAAATTTATATTTCATTGTTATTTTCAGGATCGCAGCATAGACAGGAATTAGCAAAAATAGCAAGACCACGCCCTTTTCAAGTACGCCAGCATGATTCATTTGCCTTCGTGCTTAGTGGCACACAACACCTTACCATGCGTGCAGCCTTTCACCCCTTCTGTGAACCTTCTTTAGAGCTCTTGTTACGTAAAGTGCTTACTTCAGATTCCGACATTATTTCTCCTTGATGATCATGTCCTAAATTCTCATAACCTCTTTGCTGAGTTTCACGATATTACGGGGAGAAACTACGCAGTGATAGCAATTAGAGCTGAAAGCTTAGAGTATTTTACCATACGTGCAACATTTCACCCCTTCCGTAAACCTTCTTCAGAGCTCTTGTCACGTATAGCGCTCACTTCAGATTCCGACATAATTTCTCATTGGTGACCATGCCCTAAATTCTCCTAACATCTTTGCTGGGTTTCACGATATTACGGGGAGAAATTACACAGCGATAACACTGCGAGCTGAAAACATTTGGTCCCAATTTCCACACCATAATCCACTTATGACCATTTCCTGAATTCTCGTAACCTCTTTGCTTGGCAGTGTATTGATTTTACCGGGACAATAACACTTTATAACACAACGAAAACGTCACTGACTCATGAATGAGACAACTCTGCATCCAACATGGCCGCCATATCGTCATCGTCATCACTAGGTGTGGAACGGTGAGTATAGTCGTCAGAGTCTGAGCTGCTCGAATCTTGTTCCTCCTCCTCTTCTTCTTCTTCTTTCTCCTCGCCTTTTTCGTCGTCGTCGATCTTTCTTTTCTTGTTTAGCCAATCATTGTTCTCATCTTCCTGAGAGTCTCGTTCTTCCTCTCGCTTTCGTTTACTAGTTGATCCAGAGTCCGATGAACTACTCGAGTCCGACACACTTCCTATTAAATCGCTCTCTTCGTCGCTAGCATTCATGAGGTCCTCGACCTCCTTGTCCATAGCCTCCACTTCGGACGGTGAAAATGATAATAAAGGGTTTAAGGTAGACAGAAGAATATCAGCACTACTCGCCGAATCAGACCTGGATTTAGTTATCACGCCTTCTTTGTCGACAACATCCACGTCCAAAGTGTTTTCCACTGCAGTTGGCTCTAAACTTAGGCCAGGTGTCCCGCGAGGAGTCCCGCGAGGTGTACCTTGATCCCGAATCTGCTGCCTGTACTTCTCTAACCCTTCTACAGGAAACAAACGCTCGTCCACCCACTCCCAGCGTTCATGACAACAGAATAGCCACCCGGGATTGACGAGTTTAATTCCCCGAGATTTTACCGCCCGGTACGATTTCTCCGTGCCTAGCCTGCCTGCAATCACGTGAGTGGTGACGTCACTGTTGCATTTCGTGTCTTTGGGTGTAACAATCCCGTTGCTGACTTTAGCGCCCAGGCCGCGAGCGATGCGCCACGGTTGACTATCTTCCTGCTTCGCAGAAGTGGGTATAACGCCAGTAAAAACTACGTTTGCACCGCGCAATACGTCACGACGTAGTTCGGTGACTATCACCTTCGCGTCGGGTGTTGTTGTTCCAGGGGAACAGTATTTGACGGTGCTCGGAATGTTTTTGGCTTCCTCAGGAGTCTTTGATCTAATGACGTCCATCGTTTCGTAAAACACTGCGTGTATGCGCCTTAAAATGTCCTCAAGATGGAGAAGATAATCATCGTCACCATCGCCAAACTCGTAGGTTTGTTGCTGTGATTTCCTGATCTTCGTTTCCACTAGGGCGTTGTAAAATTAAAAAAATATAAAGCAACGTTAGATGAAGAAAAAAAAAGCAAAACAAGTATCCTTCTAAAAGCAAATAAGCCACGGATGAGACTACTGTTCAATAGCTTTCATTTGAATAGTCACACACTTGGGTTCCGTCCAAGTACCATATGGAGCATAATAAACATCACAGACACATGGCCGCTTTATTTTGTAGCAAAACGGCAAAGAAACATTTATACGAGTTCATTACCACAGAGATTAACCCACCGCACCATGGATTCCTATTTTGTCACTCCGCGCATATCTCCAGTCAAAATTGGTTTGCCAGTCCCTATCTAGTTTTTCATCACAGCCTTGCTACTAATGCGTTTATCATGGCTGATGAAAGAAAAGTGTGTCTTGGGTAGTTTTCACTTGAGTGTTCAAAGTAATTCCATTTGCTTTGGTTTTCAATTACCACGAAAGCGATTGGCTACAAAGTTCGCGCTCCTTTTCATCCAATCAAAAATCGCTCTACTTTGTCATCCAATCTTCCAATTAAAACCAATTGGTGGTTTTCAGTGTCACGCAATTCAAAATAGATCAAAATAAAAATCAATACCGGTCAATAGATAAAGTCCAGAATCTGGAAAATGAAAGAAGGTAAATATACAAAGACTCTCGCCAAAATTCTGGTCATAGCAATGTTTCTTTTGCGAGATATGCGGAGAAATTTTTTACCCAAATTTATAGAGATTCGTATGGAGACGCCATTCTGGTGCCCATCCGTATGGGCACCAACATGGCGGCCGGAAACCAACAGAAACATCTGTCATTGAGTTTTGCTATAAAAGCGTGAATTTATCCCTCGAGGAACTCTGAAACATTAAAATAATACTTTTTCTAAGACATGAACTGTTCAGATAGCCAAGTTCCCCGAAATAAGTCACTCTTTTAACCATCATGACAGCTGTCTAGGTCGTCATGTAAATACAGCGTCACGCAAAAGCTTAGAAATTCAAGCGTAGTTTATCACAAAACCAAGAACCCATTCGGAGCGAAAATTTGTATGAACATTAGTTTTCAGCTGCTCTTATACATCATTTAAGTAAAATCTCAGGAAGATCAATAGT
>Ga0126338_10001514_pt1 | contig 15131 bp, 4 predicted proteins | sample OrbCmetagenome_2_FD_92529 | JGI IMG/M metagenome (GOLD analysis project Ga0126338, IMG submission 92529) | Coral microbial communities from Petempiche,Puerto Morelos, Mexico - Orbicella C C metagenome | ecosystem: Host-associated > Invertebrates > Cnidaria > Coral | place: Petempiche,Puerto...
AGAGGCCTTATGTGCCATTTGGCACGAAGTGGACAGGTAACAGGTAACATACGGCCACTCGAACCAGTTATGTTTATCTTCCATGGCTAATATTTATGTATTTATATTTGCATTCCGGATGCTTACTTAAAAAAAGTTGTGTACAAGTGTAATTGCGATATATCTATTAAGATGTTACTCAATTTAGATCAGTCATGAAGTTCGATCCAACTTTGTTAATACGAACACCATATTAACACGGCCAAATTTTTATGGCCCGTTGGTGACCGTATTGACAGGGTTCCACTATCATTAGGGCGCTGGTTGAATTGTAATTTATTTCTGAAACAGCTGTGGTTTTATATGCATTCGATCCTACTTGAGTTTGCTACCTGACAAGGATTACTGCTGTGTTTTCATTTTTCATCCCAAGAGAAAGAGAAGACGATTGGCGTAGGTTTTTGCTGAAGTGGGTTGAATATTTGTCCTTTTTTACTCGGAAAATTAAGTCCTTCTCGGAATGTAAGTACGACATTAAATCTTACTCTCTCCTTCACTACCTTTTAACTATTTAGTGAATTCGGTGACCAGAAGACTACCAGTAGATGGAGATACCACAGTTATTTGCACACCGAAGTCGATATCGCAGTCCAAGTGTTGCTGATCGAAGTTGTTTAGATCGAGTAGGCACAATTTACCCAGCGATTTTTTTAGTGGTAGTGTTTCTTATCAGTAGAATGAACAAAGAGTCTACTGAGTGGTTTTCAGTGCAGAGTGCACTATTGGGATGGTTTAGAGGCTGCTCTTCGGTAAGGCACTAAAGCTATAACGCCATGACGCCATAAGGTGTAAACTTTAATGTGTGTTTAATTAATTAATTTCAATTAATCAATTAGCCTTGCGGGAAAGGGCTGGGTGGGGTAGGTATCCGAGTGTATTATGCGAAACGTGACACACTTCCGTTGCTTTCTTTGATAACAGGACAAAAATATATATATGGTTTTGCAAATCTCATGCTATCCTCGTGGTGCCATTCTCTTAAGAACAAAAGCAATTTGCTCCAAACGCATGCGCAGATTAGTTAGCGTCAAAGTTGACTCTATGTTAGGTGGAAGATACATTTTATACGGCACTACCCACGAACGTTGAGTGCTTTCCCTTGTGGTAGAACATAACATGTAAGATGCATGCGTTCAAGCATTGCTAGTGTGATAAACCCCGTTCTTGAGTTCAGATGCACGCTTTTTTATTTTTTGTAATGAGTGATATCACACTCTCGTTTTGGCTGGGGATAGCAGTTATATTTAAGGTAACGTCAGTTCTCCTTTTTTAGTGCAAAGAACGCTACTGTGACTGCATATCTTCTGGAATCTTCCGTAGCTCGATTCAAGAAATGTCGTTTGCTGTTTTACAACTATTGTGTGTTTGCCAGGGTTGAAATAGAGAATGGGAACATATTGCTTCTCCTTAGCAGCTTGTTTGTTTCCTCTTCTATGAAAGAGAGCCCAAAGTTCATATTCAGCTGAAACTTTCCCGCGTTAGTTACATGTAAAACTAGTAAATTTGTGACAAAAGAAGCTTCGTTACTATCGCCGCAGACTCCGTGGCACTTACTGAAACCCCCAATTAATTTCATCAGTCGATGAGGTGATTCGCTCACCGATGTGGGATATAATTTTGGTCAAGTTAAGATCTCTACCTTCAATACTTCTCGTTGAAACGCTCCTTAGTTATATTACTCGATAGCATTGTGTGTTAGTTTGATGTGGTTTTATTGTTTACACCAACTCGACTGGCAACAGAATTAGAACGCACTATTCCGTGATTCGACATGACTATTTCATAACTAGATTTGTTCTTGTTTATCGGTGAAATGACAATTTACGTTTTGAATAAAACAAAATCGTTCCTCTTCGACTTTTCAGCAGAAATTTAACTTGTGTATTCCATTTATCTCCAGCAGTGAGTTAAAAAAATACACATCTTTCGTATATTTTAGTGGAAACAAAGGTATCTCGTTGCATACATTGACGAGGAAAACAAAAGTATCAAATTACAAACGTTGGCGTGAAAGGTAATGCTACAAAATGAACGAAACTCAAGATAAAATACCACAATGAATTTAAAACTGTCTTGACAAACGGTAATTGTAAGTTATTTTTGGGCAAAACACAAACATGAAACACACACACTGATAAGGTTATGTCTTATCAAGTTTTGTCCGCTCATATTCTGCAAAGGGAAAAAGGCTTAGTTGACTACCAAGGGAGAGAACAGCAGGGGTGAGGACCTGTGTGACTACTGCATCAGAGCCGTAAATTACCCTCTGCACTATCTGAGATTGTCTCCTTAGTTTATTTTTTAATTCACTTCAACGGTTAATAGAAGTCGAATAGTGGGCCTTTCTACACAAGTCTGATAAGTTGATTCATCATTTGTCTGCACCAGGACATAGGCTACACATATCCATTTCACATTATTGGTTGTAAGGGAAAGCAAGGCTCTTTCGAAACTTACGTGGTGATAATTTAAGGTACGACAGAAATATTGTCAACGATTTTTCATCTCAAACGAAAACGTGTATGGTACATAATGAGCTTAGATGTTTTTCGGTTTATCAATGCAAATATCCCTTTGAATTTTTGACTGAACTTTCCAATCGGTTGGTCTTTATAGTTAACCAAAAGTTTACTTAGAAATGGGAAACAATACAATAAGTATGAATTACCATGCAGATCATTTCATCCTAGAACTAAATCTCACCTGTAACATTACACTGCTGATATGAGATCTTGGCAGTGTCAATCTCATTTTTGTTGTGTCCCATACAACGAACCATTTCCAAATCACAGAGACATAAAGCATGCCTACACCGCTTCTCCTCATCACTTCCTTCACGATATTCACTCAAAGGAGCTACAGTAATAAAGATAAGGTCCATTTCACTAATAGTATTAACTATTAAGCAGGAACTACGATCATGTTAACTATGCAGTATTTAACCATACACTCCAGTGAAGTAATGAAAAAGGACAACCTTTGTCTTCAAGCAGCCCATCCCTATTGCTAGGTTTGGCTTTGAGAAGGTTTTTCTTCTTTTTTTATTTCCTTGCTTAGATAAATTTTGGTTTCCTAAGGCAATTGGGTCTCACCTAGTTTCTCCTAACATCTTATAATCAAAGGACAATAAGCAAAAGAAAGTAAATGAATTAACCAAACAAATAAAATCCCACTCTCTTACACGCACACACATCAAGGCGACTACAACAAATAACAAAAACCAAAAGATATCGAAAAAATCGCGGACACGGTCAAAAATCAATTTGGCTCATTTTTTTGCCTGTAGGTGGGCTTATATAGTAACCAAACTGAAATGATGTGACCTTAAAGGACCCCACATGTAGTTAGTCATTTTCTATGCCATGGAAATGATTGATATTGCATGGTGAAGCGAAATTTCATTGCTTTTCTATTAGTTGTGTTCCTGAAAGTATGTTTAATTATCTTTAGTAGTTCCACAGTGATTTCCATCGTTTCGACATGCTCCTAATAAAATATAATAGCCAAACTCTCGCATGTAAAGAAAAACAAAAGGTTTGGCTGACTAGGGCCCTTTAAGTGGTAAATCCCTGAACAACTTTACATTACTTACAACATTTGTTGGTAGCTTTGATGTATTTGAAATCTTTCATCAAAAACTCTGCTTTTTTCGTATCACCAACATCACACTTGTCCTTATCATTATTGAGGTCTTCCATACAAAAGTCATGAACTTTGCAGCAGCTAAAGAAATGAAATAAACAAAGAAATGAAAAAAAGAAAAGTTAGAAGAGGGGCACAAAATAGTTGAATTTCAAGTCAGTTATATTTATCTGAATTTGCATTTTAAGTATGAAGTGTCCCCAGTCAATAGGCTCCCTGTAACGCCAGTCGGCTAGTAGTGACGACACATAAATGAAAGTTGTTGGCCGACTGAAGTACATTATATTTACACTTAAAAAGAAAGAGGGAAGCAAGAAAAAAGGAAAGAAATGGAAGAGAAGAGAAGCAAAAGACATCAATGATAAAAAGAAATATATAGTAAGCGAGTAATTAAAAGAAAAACAAAAACCGTGGAGCTGATGCTGGTATTACAATTGGCAAAAGTTTCCAATTCGTGACAATTTTGATGACGTTCAGAGGCTTTAGTAATTTATGCCTGCCCGAAGAAAACTGTTGGGTTTTTCCATAATTTATGACGTAAGGATGATTGCAGAAAACAATAAAAACTTTGAATTTTCTCGTGCTTGTTTCCTAAAATTTCCCTGATTCAATTTGGTTTACTTGGCGCCAGTTTTCTTTTCTTTTTTGTGTATCAAATGCTAATCGTGCCGGATTTTTTTTACGTATGTACTGAAAACCCTTTGGAAGATTTAATAGCGATCCAGCTCATTGCTATTACCATAGAGTCATAAGTTCCTTGGAAGTAAAGTCATTTTAACTCCCACGGCACCGTTGCTTCGTGACTTCCATGGTATAAAGCAAGGTCAAACTTACTAATCAAAGTTGTCCACGTATTTTCCATGTCCACGTCGACCACACCAACAACCGTAATTGTAAAGATTACAAACGTCAGGTCTGTCTGTCACATCTTTTATCAATTGTTCCACCAGATTTGTCCTTGCATTGTCAGGTACACCGGGACAAACCCTTTTCTCTCCTTTCACTTCTGAAAAATACGTTGTTGAAAAACTTCTAACATTTTGCGAATATCAAGAAAGTGTGTGGCCCCCTTTAGATGGCAGCTTTCTTCATTAAGGCCAGCAAAAAACAAGCAAAATTAATACTCTTGTTTCTCATGCCTCGAAAGGTCCCCTGCTAGAAACAAACAAAATCACGTTTTTCATTTATCTAATATAGCAATGTATAAGATAAATAAGATTAACGTAATTGCAACTTAATTGAGATTTTGCTCCCTTATTCCTAACATTAGTACTTAGTTTTTTAAACACTGATGAAGTGCCATCAATTTAAATCTCTGGCACATAACATTAAATTGCTAAGTAGGAGAAGAACGTGTCTTGATTGAGAAAATCTGCAGAAATTTTAATTTAGTCAACGTGGAAAATTCGATTTGAGATTGATTGCAAACTGTTAATTTTTGGGGCAGATCGCTGATTAGGTTCTTCACATCAGACATGACTTAGGGGTAACATATTGTGGCAACTGAGGCATTAAGTCATCAATCAAAATATATGTTTTTAATTCTAGAAGCAACACAACAAGAAGGTAGCTCACAAAAAGCTAGCTTGTACAAACAATAATGACCACTTACCCTCTGCCACATCAGTTTCGTATAGTCGATGGTGCAAAGAAGATGATGCGTGACCTTGTAAAAGAAACGTTTTTATTTTCAAAACTTAACGTAGTGAAGCAGGAATAACCAGTATATTTTTAAAAATTGTCGACGGATTAAACAAATCGATTAGTAGGCAAGTAAAAGAGATTTGTTGGTAACAGTAGCCGACTAAATACTGTCCCTATGGAGAAATATTACAACACAAAGTGTGAAGGAGCAAATGGTACCTCAAAGGTGTCTCAAAGGTAGTGCATTCTTAACATTTCTCCACAACCTTGTAGGCCCTTTATCGCTAATTAAAAACGCACAAAATTTCCATGATCCACTTTTTTTATTATCCTTGGCGGTGTTATTCCAAAAACAAAACAGCAAACAAGAAACTTTTTAAATTGAAAAAAAGCTTTAAATGGAAAATCGATATTCCAAATTAATTCAAAAAGACTTTAGATTTTAGGTCGCAGACTCTATTTTTTCTCCTTCCTGTTTTGTTTGCTGCTGTTGTTTTCTACCTAACTGCATCAAAGTATAAAACAAAATAAGTTACCTAAGCGCAAACCCATTAGAAACCCTGCCCATCCCACAAAATTGGCGAAGACAATCTTCATCTCTCTGCTGTGCAAAGAAAGCATGACAGGTGGTTAGTTCACGGTACAACTTGACGAATCGAAATATTGTTAGTTTGAGAGTATACGTGTTTGCAAGAAACACAGCTTGAACAGCTGTGAGAGAAATTTTACACAAAACAAAAAGATTAGACACTTCAGCGTTTTTAAGTCCAAAACTCCCAATATAACTACAAATATATAACCTATAGCTAATTAATCCAATTTTCAAAGGATCTATCTTGAAAACAGTGCTTTCATAGGCAACGCACAATGTTTTCATAGGAAACGCCAACTTCTGAAGTGTTCAACTCACACACAATTATTTTTTGATGACTTTTCAGCTTTGAGAAAAACTTATACAAATTCTTGTGATAACACAGGACTGTAATAGTGATCATGACCTCCGATGGTACATCTCCTCCGGGTAATTTTTTGTTATCTCTTGTCGGATATCGAGTCTCTCTCTTGAAATCTTTTGTTTGCTTTTCAGAACCGAGTTGCCAGTGAAACGCTATACTTGAAAAAACAAAAAAAAATAACGTTTATGTAATCTCAAGATAACATTTTTTTTTATTATGTCAACCTGGGTGTTGTCCATTTTTATAGTTTCCAAAATTGTAAAATTCTCACACTTTTTTCAAGTCGTTGAATGGCATATTACAGAATTGGGAATCCTCATCTGATATAAGGCCAGATTGCCATTATCATTTCGATGGTAGCACGACTTCAAATGCGATGTTTGACGAGTTAGCCGAAAGGTCTCTGATGAGTCCCTTGGCCGGGACGAAATAAACTTATGAAAGGCTAGCCTTTGTAAAATTCTCACACATTTTCCAAAAGGTTTACCGTGTATTTAAATAATCAATTCATGTCTTTTGATTTATCGCGATTTCTCACTGATAGAAAAACAGACTTGTGGCACTTAAGATTACTGTCCCTCAATAGCTGTTCTGTCCCGAAATTGCTTCTTTTAACCGATTTTGTGCTTTAGTGGACAAAATATTGTCATTTCCAAAGGATGGATAAATATCACTTTAATTTGATTAAATGGAAGGAGTATAAATATACTGCGAAAAAACACAGCAAAACGAAATAAATATGTGAAAGAATCAAATTTGGACATACCTCAGTTACGCTAAAAAACAGTGAACTCAGTTTGTTTTCTAAGTTCTTTCGTTAGTGAAGTGTTCCTCGAAGTCTGCTAAGCTCCTACAGGCTAATGCCAGTTCACAGGAAATACTAATTATAAGGTGACTGCAAAACATTAAACCACCCAGACACTTAATGTTTAATGATATGACAAAAAGTCAAACTTCAACCTTGAAAACGAAGCAGGCAGAAATATTTTAAAGGATTTGCATTCCGGTTCTCTGTTGTATGTTTTCTTGATGATATAACCTCTAATAGTAGCTCGTTTTATTTCTAGGATATTGCTTTCTAGACATTGGATTTCTATGGAATAAGAATCACTTTTAATTTTTTGCAATATAGTCGCTTGAGAACGAAAAAATGCTTCATGGCATCTCCAAACACCGAGAAGAGAGCTAACAATAAGATGTGTGGCGAGAAGTTTTAAACTGAGGAAAAAGAAGCAAACAGGAAGTAACAGAGAATTAAAATCCTAAAAATATCTCATAATTAGGGAAACACCAGACAAGTCACCGTCACAAGGAGTGACTAATTCAATTTAATTTAAATGAACTACTTCGAATGATATATCGTGTTCTTCCTTCAAATTATTTTGTATATCCCAGCTTATGTACTTGACAGTCCTTTTCATTTCATTTCAGTTCTTAGAAACTTCTAATTTACAACTTGCTTAGTCTGGTGCCCATTTTTCCGCTCACCAAAGGCGAACTCTTATTGACCTGCCAAGAGGGCAAATACCTGCTTATGTCTCGCTTACTCAGAATTTGTAAGAGCTACGATCACGAAACAGTCAAATCGAACACCAATTTTCGTTTTTGACACAAATAAACCTTTAAACTGAACCGTTTGGAACAGGAAGTACATTTCTTTCTACAATTTCAGTATTATTTAATTGAGAGAATTTGAATTAAAGTATTTACTCTAAAAGATGTTTAATAAGTAAAGGACCTTTCCCTAACATACTGCTCTCTTTACTCTGCTCTCTTCACTAAGTAGTTTGTCTTGCTGCAGGCAGTGTGAAAAGACACGAACCTAGCCAAGTATTTACAGTGCAAAACCTGTAAACAATTATGTCACCTATAAAATATTCGTTGTGGAGCTAGGATAGAGCCATATGTTTGTGAACCTTCAGTAAGGTTAGATTACTGATTCGCTTGATACATTTTCAGTCTTGACGTAAAGAGGTAAACTTTAATCCGCTTCCAACGCAAGGTACTGATGTATCATCTTACTTAGTATTCGCGTTTTTTGATATTTTTTATTTTATCTACTTTTAATTTGTTAATACTATTATTCAACCTAGATCGTTATAGAAAGCTGGCAAAAAGATGTAGACACTTTTTAACCTAATTGTAAGGTGTTTTTATTTAGGTTGAAGATGAAGTCAGTGGTGGTTTTCCAGTTCATTGTGATGTTCTTTCTTGTTTTGCATCTACCAAAAGGTTAGAATGCTCGAATTGTTTCTCATTTATTCCACAGTTAGAGAGAATTTCGTTCGATTAGTAGTAGATATACGGTGAATTATTAGAATAGAGGTATTTATTAGAATAGGGCGCTTATTATGATAGGCGTGCTTATTAATAAAAAAACACATTGAAGATGGGCGCTTTTTCGAGAAGGGGTGCTTATTGGAAGGAATTAGGCGCTAAATCGAATCATTACAGTACATACAGACTGTACTTTATTCTTGGATGATGAATCTCTTTTGACTTGAACCTGACTTCCAAAAATAAGTTTCAGCTGTAAATATGTTCGTCTTTTCCTCACGACCTAGGCTACTGCTTCCTTTTGAACATATCTAAAGTAAATTCTTGCTTAAACAGTCGTATTCACTTAGTCTTCATTAGTCAGTTCTTGCTTGCTTGCTCTACTTAGTCAGCTAGGAACGTTCCTGTTTGACATTCGAGTACCTTGTTTAGATCCACCCGGTTTTTACTCACGGCCTAGTCAGAATCTGCAGTTAGCATTTAAACTCGTGTCTTGTGGTTAGTAGCAGCTGGAAGATGTAAAAGACCTGTGTAGGATAAAAACTGTTCAAGAATTTATCAGAGACCCTTCTAGTACCTCCGATCACATTGTAGTGATTGACATTAACAAAAAGTTGGGCCTATTTCGGAAGGTTATAAGCAGAGGGCGGCTACATATCGCACATTCCTGCTCTAACGATTCATATATGGAATACAAATATAGAAAACAATTGCTTTTTGAATAACTAAATTTCTAATTTGACTACGTTGTTGAGTATTTCAGCGACAGAAGGTTCAAGTAGTGCCAGTGATGTGAACGACTGCTACACTTTCCATGACGTTGAAAGTACATGGAACGAGGCCCGTGACGCATGTCATGACATGGGAGCTCACCTGGTTACTATGGAAACAACGGACGAGTGGAACAAAGTGAAGGGCTTCATTAAAGAAAAAGTGAAGGAGACCGATAGTTTCACTCATTATTACATTGGACTACAAAAAGAAAGTGGAATGTGGAAATGGACCGAGGGAAGATCGCCTGGTGCCACTGTGGCCATAGATGACAGCCGCTGGCAGAGCAGTCAGCCTTCTGGTGATCGTGACCCAAGGGAACTTTGTGGGGAAATCTGGTATCCCAAATCAGGGCTCAAAGGGCTTAATGATATCCGATGTACTCGCAGAAATACGCAAGGAAGAGATCAATCACGAGGATACATCTGTGAAAATTATTAAAGGTTTCTTTTAACCTTTTCACTTTACTTATGCTTCAAGTCTGAAATCAATATAACAAGTTGTCAGTAAAATGTAAGCTTAAAACTTTCTTTCTACCATTTTAATGTTAAAGACTACGAAAATCCATGTTCGAATTTAATAACGACTTTGGATTTTCTATCTTTGCCCTCTTTGGCCAAGAGTAAAGCGGTGTTAGGGTAAAATTTTCTATGGTGATGGCATGATCTGTGGCATTTTTCGTTAGCAGTTAAAGCCACTGCAGCAGCGACTAATCTATAGAATATGAAACCAACGTTTTATAAAATTTGCCTCACGAAACTCAGAGGAAACCTTACATTTTCTATTGTGATACCATCATGTGCCGTATTCTTTGGGTTAGGGTTAGGAAAATGTCTCCCCGGTGATGCGAAGGCTTTAAAATACTCCCGAAATTCATGCAAGTGGAACCATTCCACGGTCAAACGATTTTTCCCCGATAATCTGTTCTTCGGGTGTTTGGTAACAGATAAGTCCATAATAGTCCAATGTAATGAGAACGCCTCCTAACGCAGTTGAGTTGCTTGCAAATAGTTCTTACAGCGAAGTTCGGCTCTACCACAGGTAAACTTCATTATCAGGATTGCAAATGTAGTCCTTGTTGAAGGTCAATATATTTTCACAGATTCGGTGTATTAAGCCTTTATGAGTGCACTTTTCTCCAAGGTAAAAAGCCCCTTACCCCAGTGTAAATTCCATTGGTACATCGATGCACGAGCACAGGCTAAAATGGCAAATCGTTCATCACTGTTTACTCCGCCATTTTGGATCTGGTCGGAGGAAAACTGGGTCAGGATAAAAACACGTGCACGAAAACAACATCGTGCACCCACCTTGCATATGGTTGCTGCGCCCGCAGTACAAGCAGCAGTCAAAACTGAGCTGTCCTATGGAAATGAGACGATAATAGCCTTTTTCTTGGCAGCTGACAAAAATAAAGGCAACGCTAAAGTTGCTTTGGCCTCTTCTAATATTTAACTGAAGAATTCCCGGTTTAATTTGATGAAAAACAGCATATTCTGTTAAAAAAAAAAGACACAACTATTATGCTACGTCGAGACACTCGATGAACTACGAGCAAGTTGCCATGCCCAACACCGGCGACCTATTTTTGGCGCCAAATTAAAAGCTTGGAGACAAAATGTTTGAATATTTAATGCCATCTCTAGTGAAAAAAGGTTGCCTGATTTCAATGCCTTTCCCGTTGACTCACATTAACGTCAGGACAGTAAAGTTTTTCCCGCCTGCTGAATCTTGATTGGTCAATTCAAATTTCAGGCACGCAGGCCGTATGCAAGGTGTTTTCCAAAAACGTCCAAAAAGAACTGTAGATACAACTGAGGAAACAATTTTCGCTATTAAATTAGCCTGATATTTTGATTCTTTTCCTCAGCAAGACCTACTTTCCGTAACGCTTTATAACAAACAATCTAGACTAAACCGAAGCATAAAATTGGGCGAGTCAGTTTTAGACAACGAGAAATTTGAGAAAAGGATTTTTAAAACGCCTCCAATTGTTTCGAGAAATTACAATGTCACTTAACAACAGAGAATATAAATTCTGGTAATCAGTATATAATAATGCGAGACTCGATAATGTGTTCTACTTGTAACGTGATCTATAAGATAGATTCATATGAAGGATATTCTCATTGTGGATTCAAATGTAAGATTATTTGCACTCCATATGCAGGCCTATATTAGTGAATCCTTGGACCCTCGTTTGTACTCGATTGTTTTGTAAAAAATTTGGGCAACTTGTAATTGTGAAAAAGGTTTTAGGAAAGTGATTCACCGCCCCTGCTGAAAAAATTGTCAATATGCCTATGATAGCTTGTTATCCGATTTACAGCATTTTGTAATAGTTAACATGGTTAAAGGATTTGTTAGTGCTAGCCCAATTTTCTGTTGCCTGTATAAGCTATAACTGCTCACTCTTTCTTGATGGCATGGTTTTGATTAACGTATCATGTAGACGAAGTAAGTTTTCCCGACAAATGTATGCTTCGGTTTAGCCTGGATTGTTTGTTATAAAATGTCATGGAGAAGAGACTATGAGTAGTCGCTCTTCTGCTTAGCCCTTCGTGCGTGACGCGAAAGAAACCTGCGGGAGACAAATGGCCGCGCGAAATCCTGGGGTCGCGGAGCACGCAAAAGGAGGAGAGCTAAGCATAATTCAAACTTTCTGGCTTAGGCAGTTGTCCCTCCTTTCGCACGCTCCTCGCCCCCTCCTCGCCATTGTTTTCTCATGTTTTCTTTCACGTCACGCATGATGAACTAAGCAAAAGAGGGACTACTCGTAGTCTACATCACGGAAAGTAGGTCTTGCTGAGGCAAGGAATCAAAATATCATGCTAATTTAATTGAAAAATGTTTCCCAATTGCATCTACAATTCTTTTTTGGACGTTTTTGTTAAACAAGGGCATACGATGTTGTTTTCGTGCACGTGTTTCTATCTTCGACCCAGTTTTCCTCTGATCAGATCCAAAACAGTGATGGACGATTTGCCATTTTAGCCTGTGTCTGTGCATTGATGAACCAACGGAATTTAAACTGGTGTAAGGGGCTTTTTACCTCGGAAAACAGTGCACGTCATAAAAGCTTTATAAACCGAATCTGTGAAAATATATTGATCTTCAACGAGGACTATATTTGTAACCCTGATCATGAGGTTTACCTGTGATAGAGCCGAATTCTGAAGTATTCTCGTTAAAGCATCGGACTATTATGAACTCCTCTTCTACCAAACTCATGAAGAACAGATCACTAGGGAAATGTTTTGACCGTAGGATGGTTTCACTTGCATGAGTTTCAGGAGTATTTCAAAGCCTTTGCACGCATCACGGGGAGATATTTCCCTGTAAACATTAATATGTTTAGAAGATAGACACATGCATTCAACTAAGCACACCAACTACATTTATTGTACGCATATCTGTTTTAAGTCGAACGAAGTGGTTGTATTAGTACTGGTTTTCTTGTTCTAAGGCAAATTTAAAGTCATAATTAGTGTTTACTCTCAAATTCATTGCTTATTTCAGATCTATAAGAGAGATTTAACTTGAGAAACCAGACTGGAGTATTTAAATAGAAAAGCCAGTACGGGTGTCAAAATATTGATTTTTGCAATATGCAAATTTCCTGACCCTTAGCTTTCATGCTTGATTTCGCTCCAAAAAAGCGGTATGTTTTACCGTCACATGGTTTTTTGGCATGCAATGTTTCTAAATTGCACTAACTTTTACTGAGAATGCAATATTTTACATTTCATCTAGATTTCCAACTAGTTTCTATTGTCTAATGAGGAATGTTTTACTTCAGCGTACGGTGTTACCTCCTTTTTATCAGCTGCAAAGGTTTTGGTACTGACCCTTCAAAAGACCAGCAAATTAGAAATTGATCAATTATGGGGGTAATGGCCAATTTTACTAGCAATTTTGCACCAGTAATTGAACATTTGTTTTTCCAGTAGCTCTGTCACCATTTAGCTGATTTTCAAAATGAACACGTTTGGGAAGCTCTGTCTCTCCTGAGTTGGTTGTTTATCAGAACAATCTGCTGACTAGGAATTGATGACGTCACAATTAGTTCTTTGTCTACCCCTCCAAATGTTGTCTGGGAGCAACAAGCAAAAGGGTTAAAGCAGGTCCTGGTTGTTGAAAAGCCAATTAAATAACCTGAGGTTAGCAGTTTTTCCGTGATTAAATTTCTTATTCCCGGGATAACTACTCAAGAGATAAAATGGTGTTCTGGAAAATAGATTTAATCTTCGATTAACTATCCTTGGATTAGGCTCTGATTAAGCCAGTAAAACCGGTCTGTGGTGGAAAAATTGGTGTAGGACAAGGGGAGGGAAGGGATAATAGCAGCTCTGACATAATTCATTTGAAATTAAACTTGTCGTTAAATAAACAGAAGAAAATGAGAAACCAATTTTTATATCTCAACTATATTTGCTTTCTACAGGGTTCGTACCCTTTTTCAGAAACAAATTTCCAGGACTTTTCCAGGACTCAGATTCATTTTTCCACGACTCTAAAATTCACATTAACCCTTTCACTCCCAAGATCTTAATGTTAATTCTCCTTACTGTCTGCCATACATTTCATATTTTTTTACTTGAGTTTAACAGATTTCCAGAACTTTCCAGGACCAGTAGCCGTTTTCCAGGACTTTCCAGTCCTGGAAAATGCCACAATAAAATTCCAGGACTTTCCAGGTTTTCCAGGACCCCTACGAACCCTGTTTCTATAAAAACTAATAAAAATGCTTAAATTAAAACTAGAGTTGTGATAAAAAATCTGTTTAAGATAAACACGGGGCAAAGCTCAGTGTAAAATCAGTAAGCTCTTGAAAATGCTTACCAGTCTAATTTTCAGCCTTAGTTCTTTGTACTTTACAAATTTAGAATAGCCTCTATTCAGATGGGCTAGTTAAAGTGTCTATACAGCCAACAGGGTTTTTGTAGTTTTGGTATCTCTATAATGTGTAGAAAGGTATGCTAAGAAAAAAATTGGATTCCGACATTTTAACACCCTAAAATCTAGCTTTAAAGTTCCCGGTTCAGCCATGCCCAATGAAGTTGACCTTAAGTCAGTGCAAAAAAAAAAAAAAATAGTCTGGGTTTCTGAATGGGTCGTGATGTCAAGTCAAGAATTGCCAAATCCTGCTAGTTCAGGTCACTGTTGTTTCAGAAGTGGTGGGGAGTTTTTGTCGACAAAAAACAAACAAACTGAAGTTGGTGAAACAATGTGGTTGTCGGGAAAGCAAATCAAAAACATGAAGCTTTGAGATGTTCGTGAAGTGACGTCATTCGTCACCAATCTTTCATTACGCAGTCAACTTCATTGGGCGTGGCCAAAGCGGGAAATTTAATGCTTGATTTCATGGCAAAAAAGGCATCGGAATTCAGTTTGTTGGTTTGAATACATTTTTAGATGTTAAAGAGATACCAAAACCACAAAAACCCTATAGGCCGTATGGACACTTTAGGCAGCAAAGAGGAAAGCGAAGAATGATCATCGCAGTGAATTTTCCAATTTAAGCAATTGGAAAGAAGAAGCGTGAAAAAATCAGGGCTTCAACGGGATCCGTGACCTCCGCGATACCGGTGCGATGCTCTACCAACTGAGCTATGAAGCCACACATTGGGAGCGAGGTCAATTCAGTCGAGTTCATATCTTCCCGTGAGGAGTGAAATGATGTGAAGTATATGTGAAATAATTCATATTTGAACTGCGGTTGTAGATGAAAGTGAAGAATGATCATCGCAGTGAATTTTCCAATTTAAGCAATTGGAAAGAAGAAGCCTGAAAAAATCAGGG
>Ga0126338_10001515_pt1 | contig 15130 bp, 5 predicted proteins | sample OrbCmetagenome_2_FD_92529 | JGI IMG/M metagenome (GOLD analysis project Ga0126338, IMG submission 92529) | Coral microbial communities from Petempiche,Puerto Morelos, Mexico - Orbicella C C metagenome | ecosystem: Host-associated > Invertebrates > Cnidaria > Coral | place: Petempiche,Puerto...
CATGAGGCTTAAAGTTCTAGAAACTTCTATTACAAGCTAAATTAAGTAGTTTGACACAGTTTCTAATCTGAGTAATTACATAAGGATTAGAATGTTCTGGAATGTTCTTATACAAATTGGTCATGGCTGAATGACTTCCGGTTCTAGATTGTTCTAGAAATTGACTTAGACAATTTTTCGTAACAGCCAGACCCCTGACTGAAAAGGGGTTGATGAAGGACTGCTGACTGTTGTTGTTAATTTGGTTAAATATTCATTTTGACTACATTTAATGATGGGACATCTAGGGGCTTCCACTGAGATAGCCGCTAGATAGAAGCCCCTTGGCAGGCAAATCCCTACAACCCACCCTTTTGACCCAATTTCAAGGCGAGGGATTCTCTGAACCTGGCATCAGCTTAGGTTGGAAGAAAGAAAGGCTCATGCCTGAGGAAAGCCCTGAGCCTAGCCAGGTCCCAAGGCACCCAAAGTGAGGTTTAAGATAAGGTATACCTGTTAGGGAAGTTGGTTGGAGATTTTTAGGATAGTGCCAATAGGGGTGCAAATATAGATTTGATAAGCATCACTAGACCATCTACCTTAAATCTTACTGCTGTTGTTGCGTTCTGATACGAAAGATGTAGCCAGTGAAGACACCCCAGATTTTTGCTAAAGAAAGCACTGAATACTGGAATGCAATCCATTGTGGGTCAGAGGGCTGCTGTCTGAATGGAGACAAAGAGAGCATGGAGTATGATATCCAAGGAGCAGGTAGCTTGCCACTTCCAGCTCCAAAAAATGGACAGCTGAGTCAAAAAAATAGTTTAAGGTGAATTTGCCAGCTTGCAGAAAATCAGAAACTCAGACAGCATTCAGTTCAAAGCATAATATGCTCTTGGTGTTATGGGTGTAGAGATTTCAAGATAACTTGTATAAGGTCTCCAGTGAAAGGTTGGCATTTTGGAGGCCTTAAGGCCTGATGACATTTGATACCCTAAGCACCCATTGCTGTTGGAGACAGCCAGCTGAGAGGCCTGAGAAACCTTTGATGTGAAGAGAGTGGATGACTGAATGAGTAGTGGAAGGTGTCTGCATGATGTGCAGAAAGGTATCATTTTTTCTTGACTTTTTGTTAAGATAGAGGCAGAAGGAGAGGGTGATTGTCCTGGGTGCTCCCCTCTGGTAAAACAGGTCACAGACTTGGAAGAGTTACTGTGGAATTTGGTTCTGATTTGGATCAACATGGGACCTTGTTGATTGAAATGCCAAAACTGGCAACATACATCAACTATATGATTAAGGTTTCCTTTTACTGGCCAGGGGAGGATAAGACACCTGGTAGGCCCCAGACTGGACCAACACTCAGGGTCTTAAAAAGTAACTGAGTAGAATGTGCTACCTTTGTAATTACATCTGCAAATGGTTAGACGTTGAAGTCCTCTCGGATAAGGACTATAAACCATAGGCCCTTACTACTGCATCTTCAGTGTTACATGGTTAGCAGGAATGTTTAAAGAACCCACACACTTATTGCAAACTGTAGAGCATGGAGTTCCTGTTGTTTTGGTCTGGCCTTGTGTCACAGGTTGGTGCGTAACATAGTGTTAACCTGATAGTGCCTTTTCCCCTTGAACAGAATTGTCCAAGACAACTGGCTATGTCTATGTTTATGTCTAGGAATGGGGGCTTTCAAAGAGAGGTAACAAACTAGGGCCATGATGGTGGAGGTCCTAGAAGTGTTGGAGGTAACTTAAGTGTGGAAATAACTTGACCTCGGTTGTGTGTACAGACCTCATTGCGTACGGTCTATACTCATGACCTTGGTCAAGACTCTCCTATACAGACCTCCTGCTCTATTAATATGCGCTAAATCTTGACCAAATAAGCTTAGGATTTATTATATGGGATAAAAAACAAATTTTTCTTGGGGGACGCAGCTTGTAATCCCAAGCAGGCGTGCCACCTTGCTTGCTCAGGTAGCCAATCACAGCGCTGAAATTGGTTTATCTTGCCCACTCACAGAGCAAGCCATGTAATAATGGTATTTCTTTTGCTTATGGATTATGGTATATGGCATATGGTGAGGGTCCACCACTTTAATTTTTTTTTTTTAATTTAATGCATAAATAAATATCATGATTAGAGTTTACAGATATAGAGAATGTGAATTTAGTCAACATGATAAGTGCAAAATTGATGTATGATTGGAGAGGTAGTGCATTAAATATACATGGGTGATATTGTATAATTAAAACATTGGTAGGAAATGTCAGCACAATGTAAATATTAAAATATTTTTCTATCAACGTTTAGGTCAAGTGCCTGCACAGTGTTTGGTACCACCTCTTGAAGGCCCATGCAGAGCTGCATATCGTCGTTGGTATTACAATAAAGAAAAGGGGAAATGTATGGTTTTTGTCTATGGTGGATGTGAAGGAAATGCCAATAACTTTTACACCAAACCAGCCTGCAAGATTGTCTGCATGCAACATAATAGAAGTAAGGTTATACTTATAGGTATCAATGGCTATAACAACCACAGGGCTCGAAATTAACTTTTTCGTTCGGGAGCAAGCTGGCGACTAACGAAAGAATTTTGGTCACCAACTTATTTTATAAATAACTTATACAAGAACACAATTTTATACGTTACTTTGCATACAAGAAAAGTCACAATTGAAGAGCGAAAACAATTAGAAACAACACAAGTAACACTTAGTTATAAAGCTACCATTGTTCTCAGGTGATGTCTCTGGCCTGAAGGTGATGGTTGTCTCCATAGTCATTTTAATCCTTTCCTCGAAGGATTCAAAGTTTGGATTAATCTTTTAGCTGAATCTTCATTCCCCGCATGTAAAAACTCACGTAATTCCTTCAACTGATTGGTATCTGCTGCCATTTTCGCAGCAAATGAAAAGCACATGGTGTTGAAGTGCGCCTGCGATCCCAGTTTCGGAAGAAGCCGTTGAAACAATATGGCGCGCCGTGAATGCAGTATCAACGTGTCAAAATACATTCAATTTTTTCGATTATCTTGTAATATTCAGACATTATTTTACTGGGGACGGAAAGGTGACATGTATACTAGCTACCATATCTGATTGATTTCCTAATATAAAGATTTAAAAACAAAAGTTGTCATGGTTTGCTTTAGTTACATGTATCATACAAAACGCGAGTCGCCAGCTGGTGACCAGGTCTGAAAATTTAGTCACCAGTGCTCAAATGTTGGTCACATTGGCGACCAGTGAGTCGCAATTTCGAGCCCTGAACCATGCAAAATTCACTGTACATTTTTCTCTAGCAAAAAAAACTGAAGATAATACTATACTACACAAGCAATTCCTCCTGTGAGATCAGCCACTCAAGAAAGTCATGTTGTAAACTTCAGTTTGCTGCTTGCAATAATGTGTTTCCCCTGATGATTGTCGTCAGTTTTCATGTCATCATTATCCTCTGTTTTGGTAGTTGAGTATTTTTAAGGGTCATTCACTGCTGTGATTTCTAAGTCAAGCATGGTGTATCTTTATCTTAAAAACTTAGCAAGTAATCATGGAGTTGCTCCATGTTGATTGTTTGCTTATTTAATACATGAATTAAAAGCCATACATTAATCAGCTTACCAGAATTTTGGTCCTGTGCTACACTTTTTCATTGCTTCTGCTGTTTACTCCGGGGAACTGCAGTTGTAGTCTGACAAATGCCATTTGTAATCTGATTTTGTTTGTAATGGTTGTTTGTTTGCACAAGATGATACACTTAACCTAACTTAACTTATTACATTTCATGTTTCTCAGGTTCGGTACAAGATTTCAATAAGACACATCCTCCACAAAATAAAACCACCAGTACCCCAGGTAGGGAATCTCATAATGTACTAGCAGAATGCCATGACTGATCTGGACATAAAAATGTATTTTATGCTTGTTAAACATTTTGGTCGCTTTTATAAATGATGTTGTCAATATGGCGTAATCTGAGAGATGTAAAATTAGTGTGGGACATGGTATGATCACAGTGCTCGAAATTAGTGGTTGTCCGGTCGTCCGAGACAACTAAAAAATGGTCCGGACAACCATGTTTCTGTAAAATTAAAGGCCGGGTTGTCTGAGAAAAATAACACCAGACAACCCAGGAGAAATTGAAGTACATACTGTTACTTTGAGGTCCAGCCGAATAAAAAAAAAAAGGTATATAAAAGATTTAAATTTGGTGTTTTAGTTTGTTGACGGAAACCGCAAACCGCCATGTTTTCAAACCCAGGCCTCCCTGAAATCTTATGGCGCACAGGTAATCATTTTTTAAGGCAAAGTACTTTGCAAGTTGTCAAATATACATTTACAGGCAAGAAAATTCTGTTAATTAATCAGGGCTGTGTGAGATTAGCTAGCCAGTTTTCAGGGTTATGAACTAGGCCATTATTTAGAGTAATCAAATAGCGTATCTTTCGAAAAACATTTGACCTTATTTTGTTTGCCTTTCCCTGCTGAATGTTTGACAGCTGGTCTTTGATGTATAAACCTTTAGGCTTTTCATTGAAACCACAGGCTTTTTGTTGTTGTCACTGTATTTCTCTTACGTGAATATGCAAGTGTTATACTTTTGGTTTCAAGGAAGTACTTTTGCTAAGCATTAAGTTGCTAATGCGAAAGTGCAAACATCCTGCTCGAATGATGTTTCAAGGGAGCCATTCTGCGCCACTTCGCGTCATTTATGTTATTTACTTTGCGTCATTTATGTTTGTAATTAAGCAACAAATTATACAATATTCTAAGAGCAACCAAGCAGTCATAAGGGCAACCAGAGCCAGGGATTAGGGTGTCCTGCATTTGGAATAAGGGCAACTTGGATATTATTTCAGTTTCAAGCACTGTGATCATGTAATGTGAACCTTTAAGTACATACAAAGATAGTGAAGTTTGGTGACCCCTCACCTTGTGGCCAATATGGGTTGAGTCATGCTTTGGACTAGAAAGTGTTACTTACATTTCTAACATTTCCTCATCTGAGTTTGATCTGGATTTAAAGACTTGTATGAAAGCCTTTGGTATGACTGATGCAGTATTCTCTGACATCCACTCTTGAACCCCTACTGAGGGACACCTTTCAAGTGTGTCCTGAAACTACTACCAGCATCGAATATGAATAAACCATTTTAGTTGCCCTTGTCTATTAAGGGCAGTGTCTTCATTTTGGCTGTCCCACTTTAGTTGCTTTAGTGTTTCTAAATCTATTCTAGTGGCCACCAAGAACTTTGCAATATACACTTATAAAAGTGTGCATGCATGTGACTAGGCTACATTCAAGTGCATTTACGGTCATCTCATCACTTTCCCTGTACCTAAGAAGAAAATGTACTGGAAGTAAGGTGGGAGCATTTATTTCTTTTCTGCATACCATGTAAAGTAAAACCTGCCAACTGTTGTTGGTGATGATTCGTCACTTACTGGTGCTCCAAGTCCACAAAGTGGTACTCATACCAGCATTAACAGTAATAAGAAGTCAAGGGCATGGTAAGATAGTCTAGCAGTCCCACTGGCAGATCAAGATCAAGATCAAGCACAAATATCTCAACTTTGCTGTCCAAGAATTTGTGAATGAACATTTAAACAATGGAGACAGGAAGAATCCGGATCAGTTTACAACAAGAAAAACACAGTCAAGCTATGCTACAAAGCAAAAAAATCAATCATAGCTTTGCTGCAGGAAAGAGCAATTATTACAGAAAAGTAAAAGTCAAAATGTTTGTTCCACCAAAATAACTGGCTAGGAGACCTAAGTAAGAAAAGTATTGTTAGTTGGAATGAAAACGGAAGAGAAACTGCAGGGGATGGAAGGCTGACAACATAATGAAAACTAAAGGCTGAAAACACCCTTACATTCTGCCACATGTCAGAACTGAGTATCATAAACACTGTTTTGTGAAGAGATGCCTTTTCAGTTTTATTTAATTGTTATTCATGCATTTGTAAAGTAGTTTGTAATTAGTTTCTTATAGCAGTTAGTGATATGAAATTGTAAGTCCAGACGTATGACTCTGGGCATGTTTCTTTTGGTATTTCTATTTATTAATAAAGAATTTTAAATAATCGTGGACATGGCCAAGATGAGTGGTTTTTGGCAAGAGCTCCCTTAAAAGCTTTGAAAAGGAAAATGCTGCATGCTGACATTAAGTAATGGAGACTTGTGCAAGCATTCATCCAGGGAGATCCAGTAATGACTGAAGTGTTTCTTGGTGCCACAAACAGGGAGAATGTCAACTGGACTTACAACAATTCTACCTTAGTTTAAAGCAATAAAGTATAGGTAGTCCATTTGTCAGTTCTGTGCTTAGTGGTCAGGCCTTTAAGCAGATGTGAGGTTACAGTTGCCTTCGCTAGCTTTTAAATGCAAGTTATCCTGTTCTCGTGCTAATCAGTGTCTAATTTCTATCATCACAAGGTCAGCGCAAACCTCACTCTCATGCAGAGGCTCATGGAGTTACATTTTGCCAAACTGAAAAATGGTCCATTAACAAATAGCCCTAATTCACTATTCAATAAAGTTGGGAAATCTACCCTGTTTAAGATTGACAAACTGTTAACTGACTGCACAATGTCAGCCTGGCTAAATAGAGCTGTATAAAGCATATTGAAAGTTGGAAAATGGAAGGCGAGCTGAAGATGGCTGCTTTGCCTGTAAGACTGAAATGGGCTGTATAGAGTGGTTTTCACCTGAGCTTGAGTGTTTAAAATTAATTGGTTTTTCGTTATTAGTTGTCACACAATTGCAGTAAAAAGGGTGTGTCACTTTTTAATCCCATCCGAAGTAAAACCAAACCAATTGTGACTCGCTCGCACATGTTTTTTTCCCACTTTATGTATAGCTATATGTATTTACTTCAAGGTTTGATTGGTTGATTGGATTGTCTATCCTTTGTGATTGGCTAGAGTGATTACATTGGTTTTGGTACTTAGACTCTTAAGGCAAAACTGCCCTATGTATTTCCTAAACCTATTGTTATTAGGTGGTATGGTAGCGTGGGATTTTCTCGAAAGGAACGGTTTGATTCTTAATGATGAGGTGTTCATGACAATTATTAGTGAAACCTTGAGGTTGGGAATATCAACCTATTTACTGAATTATGTGCAACAGTTTTCATACATTGTAAGTATTGAAACATATTTAAGTAAAGTGGCATTTCTATTACATCTTTTACTCAGGATCTTTTGGTAGCAACACCAAGATTAGCACCTGTGTACAAAACATAGGCATGCAAGGCGTGCAAGAGTTTTTTTGTGGATTAAAAGCCCCTGGAGATAGCAGCACTCACTCTTAACAGTTATGATAAGGTTAATCCAACAAGTTTGTTTGGTTGCAATGTACAGGGCAGAAAGAAAAAATTAGAATTTTTTTCACTGTAGGTTTAGCTTACAAAACATTCTTTAGTTTGTACTGATGCTGGTGATGGATGTTTCGACAACCTGAGCAGAAAACATCTTCAGAGTCAAGTGAATATTTTGTCAGTTGATGGTGTTATAAATCTGCTCCGTTGAAAGTGATTTGTCAGTTTAGCCATGATGATATTGGCGGTAAGACTGGTGTAAAGTTGTCATCAGTCATTGGTCGGTTTTAATCCATCTATTGTTAGTCAAATCAGTCCTACTGTTAATCAAATGAAGTTGGTCTGTTAGAGGTCAGTTTGTCGGTTTCGTTTACATCATGGATAAAGTCATTTGTAAGGTGCCGGTAGTTGCTGACATCTGTTAAGAGGGGATTGTTCCAAGTTAGAGTACCAGCTTTCAAGAGTCAGTCATTGAAAATAGTTTGTTCTCTAGGTTCTCTTTGAAACGCTTCTCAGTTGTATTTAATAATTGACATCATTGTGTATTAATTTGAAGTGGTTTTATTGCTAAGGGCAAAGGTGGCAACAGAATAAGAACACGCTATTCCGTGACTTGACATGTCAGATGTGACTATCTAATAATTAGATTAGTTTTTGTTTATCTGTGAAATGATAATTAGCGTTCTGAAGGAAAATCGTTCTTGTTCCATTTTCACCAGATATTCAACTTTATACCAGTTTTTTCCAGCAATGAAGAAAAAGCACATTACTCCTATGTTTTCGAGAAGACAAGAGTTTCGTGTTGTATACCTTTATGAGGAAAACAAAAGTATCAAGTTACAAAGGCTGCGTGAAGAGTAAAATTGTCATGTTTACTGGTCAACGTATTATTTAATTTAACTCATTTTACAACAAGACCCAATTTAGCATGGTCTTATTCTGTTACCAGCAATGATCATATTTTTTTTTCGGTTTTGACATTCATAGAAACCACTTCAAATTAATATCGATATCAAAACCCATTTAAACGAGAAGACATTAGCCTTACCTAACTTGAGACTTAAAACAACCAGACATGTGAAAAGTTCTTTTAATTTTGTAAGACGCTATGAAATCTGCAGAGTTTGGGACGTTTCCTTGTCACATTATCCTTCCCAATGCATGAGAGTTTTTTGGTTACAGAACGTCAGTTACAGAAAAAGTTTTGGCACTTTATGGGGGATGTAGTAAGTTAACCTTTTTGAACCGTGTAAGGAATCTGTTTCAAAACCAAAGAACTACTGTGGCACCTCAAAGTCTAAAAATAAATCTAATTAATTTGCGCTTTTACTTGCCGCCATGGAGTCTTCAGGGATATTTGAAGAGGTTCCATAGCACAAACCTTTTAGAAAATCTGTGCTAAAAATCCCCATTTTTAAGAATTGCCATTAACAGAAGATATTAAAATGCCACGAAAGACACTAAGAAAAGAGACATCTAAATGTTTATATCAACTTAAAGTTTCTGGATGTGCCACTAGATTGGCTTCTTGTTTGTCTATTCTGACCATGCGAACAAGAGTCACTGATTCATCAGTTTTAATTGCAACCACTCGTGCATGAAAAACAAGTGTCAAGTTACCATTTGAAAGTAACAAATACTGTAAACATATCTTGTTACATTTACCTGCAACAAAAACAGATTTCAAAATTCAGCAGTGTTCTCATTCATAACTAGCCATCTGTAATTTCTTTGGTTTTGACAGAGAAAAGCACTTCAAATGAGTATCTCTGTATCGATTCCAAGGAAAGTTTCAACAAGAAGACAGTATTACTCTGTGAACATCATTACTTAATTGAAACTTGTATTCACAAACTCAAAAATTTTGTGCAAATGGAAATGGTTTGGACTCGATTCTTTTTTTGTGAACTGCATGTCATGCAAATAATATTGATGGAAGCCAGACGAATACCATCATGGATGAAAGCCCCCTCACCATCCCAATAGTGCATTTTGCACTAAAAACAATCGTTCCTGTCTTAGAATTTACCAAGTTACCGAGTGGCTAAGACTCATTTTATTCGAAATTTCTCGGAGCAAAGCTTGGATGACATGTTAGTGTATTCCAAAGACTATGATTGTTCAACCAATAATCAAATTCTGAACTCTTTTGAAACCCATCCACAAATTCCTGGGCTCAACCATAGCAAACAAAGCATTGGAAATGTCAGAAGAATACCTGTTTCTGTTTGTAGAAAAACAAAGATTGCCGTTCTAAAATCAGGATGAAATCTCCACACACATGCTTCACCTTAACAAGTGGCAATTTGATGGGTTGTTTATAGTAGCTCCAATCTGATTGGTGTGAATTACATACATCTCTCACTCATCCATTGACCGTTGACCCGATGATAACATACCCCAGAGGTATTTTTTTTACAAAAAAATAACTCGATGGTGGAGTCCGCATAGAGTCCCTGTTCATTTGCAATTATCAGGTGAGCAGAATAAACTCAGAGTTTGTGCAGTCTGAACAGAAGTCTGAATTGCATACTTAAATTGGACCCAGCCAGAGGTTGTGAATCTTTGTGGTAACCAAAAGGATTTCCTCGGACTCCTTCCGAGAAATTTTCTACACTGTTCCTTTTGTGCTTACATTTTTTTGGTGTATGACAACATGTGCAACCAAGCTTATCCAGTATAAAAATTGCTTAGCAACAGCCTTCTGTGATCTTATCCCACAGAACTTGTCACTAAATCTTCAATCTCATCATTAGAGGAGCTGTAAGGAAAATAGGGTTTTTGGTGATCTCTTGATTTTCTGTTGATATACACAATCCATCATAACAAAAATCCAATTAATAGCAGAGGTAAACTTGGTTTTCACGTTGTTTTCAAAAAATAGATTCTGCTTCTATCAAATTTCAGCTTACATTCAAGGAAGTTGCGCACATAAATTGGAAATCGCACCTTTAGCAACAGGTCAATCACAGTAGCCTAGTTGGGCACCTCACACTTAAATCATTGACAACTTACTGGAGACAATATTTTTTACTCTGCTTTTATGAGAGAGTGAAAAGGTTTCCAGTTGTTTTAATGTACCACCCTCCTTTGGCAACATCTTGCAGGTAGCCTATGACTAGGCTTAAGTAATCAATTGGTGGCCACTCAAAGGCTTGAGAAATTTCTTCATGTCTTGATCTTATTTCTATACCACACCTTGTGTCTGTTATGCAACCACTTACGATGACATTCTGCTAATATTAGCTTAAATTTACCAGCCTTCTATCTAGTGGGTTTGGTTAAGTTGTTTCAGACTACTAATTACCATTCAAGGCTTTAAGAGGTTGTTCTTGCTCAGGACCGACATGCCAATAACAACCCTTCAGGGGGTCGCTGCACTTGAAGTTAACTGAGTGGAGCATTGAGCAGTTTCATAGGGTCAGTGACCTCAGCATATCCTTCTAGAGCCATGTTCACACCCAGGTTGCCCACAACACCTTTGTGGCAAGAATGCTGCTGGATAACTCTCTTTGACTTCCTCTTCATGCTGCCAGCACTGAATACAGAACATTCTCTGAGACATAATTGTCACCACTGTGAACAGTATATCCCCCTCCTTCACACCTGGAGCCATGTCACGTCATTCCCTTGTTCGATGTAAACAGTTCCCATTAATGAAAGGTATCCTGCCATTCCTTTATAATGGTACTTTCTCAGCATCAGTAGATACACCATCTTGAGTCAAATTTGACAATATGCACAATCACCTGATCAGGTGATATGCAGTAAATGTCAGCCTCTAGGTATGCTCTTTCAGGGTTCAGTTCAACAGTCTGACTAGCACAAACCTGCAAGAGTATAAGTTACACAACACAAGTGAAGCAATTGTGGTGTTTATTTGCCAAACACCCTCTCGGTAGATTAACCTGGAACACTGCTGTGCCCCTCAACATGGAACTTTACCACACGTTGTAGTTTTGATGAGGAAGTCATTTTAACATTATGCACTAGGTTTAGGGCATTATAGTCAACACAAAATCACTGGTTACCATCAGGCTTTGCTGCAAACACTACTGTGGAGAAATATGGAAATTTAGATATCTCCATTTCTGGTATCTCACCCACTTGCTGGCACTTTTCGTTTATCTTGTGGAAGGAATGATATTGGATATATCTAGCACATGGATTAGGTCTGTGATATGTATCAGTTTGAAGTACATGCCAAGTGTCATTTCAAAATGTTGGTAATAAGACATGATTTTTTCATATCCCTTTAGAACAAAAGTCCAAATTCTAGATTGCTGCAGCAAAAATGTTATGGGTTTTCCAGTAGAACCTCCTAAAGGATCAAAGGCCTAATGCATTAATTAGATGAGATTTCAATGCAAATGTAGCATTAACAAGGTGACACAGTGCTCAAAAGATCAAACCAACCTCACAAAGTAGCCAGGAGAAGGAAAAATCATTGGGAAAAGTAACACAAAAATAGATGAACCTAGAAACTTACCCAGCTCCCAGCTTGGAATTGTTTTGAACTGAAGCAAATTCAGATAAATTTCCTTTCCATTTCCATTTTCTCCTGGGTATCTTGCTCTTAAATAACAAAAAAAAAAACATCCTAAATTTTGCTAATGCAAGCACTCTAACTGATTGTTAGTCAACTGACTGTACACCTGTGGTTTATTTTGAAGTTATTTGTTTGTTTTTAAAGTTGTTGTTTGTTTGTTTGCATGCCCTTCCCCATCAAGAACAATGAGATGATGCTTGCTAAGTAGCTATTAAAAAGGTCTTTGCTTAGTAAATTTGATGCTCAAGAATATCATGGTTATAAACTGTTCCTCTGGTGTATTTCGTGTATGGCAGTAGCTGCTGGTCCTGTTTTTAGTAAATCTGTGCTTTTCCATTATGCAGAACCACCCATTGCAATGTGGACTGAAGTCTGTTACTTGTCACCAGTTACAGGGCCTTGCCGTGCTTCTTTTCCTCGCTGGTATTATAACCCATTTAACAAGAAATGCTTGAAGTTCGCATATGGTGGCTGTAAAGGGAACATGAACAATTTTCACACCAAGGTAGACTGCAAGAAACACTGCATGAAAAGAAAAGGTAAAACCCGTGCTAGGGCTGCAATGTGGTATGGAGCTTTTAGGAGACGTACCAGTAACTTCAGACAATTAAGCCTTGGGTAACTGTTCATGTGAATTCAGGACAGGTATTACCAATCTTCCGGATGGTTTAGAGAGTAATTTGTCACCTGAAGTGATACAATCAGACCTTCCCAGGCTGGTGTCTTTTAAGACACCTTACAATCATATCTCTTCAATACCTCATAGCAACAGGTATATTTTTTAAGGTAGAGGGTGTATATTTAAATAAACCCACTTAAACTCCTGACTCATGATGGACATGCCAAAATGCAGACCTTTCAGGTTGTTCAGACTGTGCAGACCAAACTTTCCTTCTTTGAACTAGTTGTCATATTTACTTGTACATTGTAACCAGTCCTTCTGTTTCTGGTTCATACATGTTGTTAGACTTGTTGTTTGATAGAGTTCATTTTATCTGGATGCTTCCTATATCCAATTAAATTTGTCTTGTTGATGGCACTTAAAGGACACAAAATGAAAGTCATATTTCTCTACAACTTATGCCATTTTTCTGGATTTCAAAAGGGTGAGATTTAGAATTTGTTTTGCTGTTTTTCTGGTGTGTTTTGTGCTAGTCAATTTTCTCCTCTTTATGTCGAGATATAAATGATGTACGATTTCCATGGATTCGAAACTCAGTGCAGTGGCATCAAAATTGGCACTCTTTGCAGTCTATCTATTTTCCAAGTTCAGTGGCTGATAACTCTTTTGGTTGGAAGTGCTTGCAAATTTTGTGGCTGAAGCTTTGTAACGAATGGTTGCTGTTCTGAAAAGGAGTTCTTGTCATCATTTGTGTTTGACTAAACTATGGATTAATGCCAGCTTGTTACTTTGATGGGTTACTCATATTTTACTTCAAAAGTGCCTTGATGATCAGCCCAGTCACAATCTCCAGAGCTGTTTGTGAAAATCGTTATTTTCCAAGTGACCCTTGAGTGGTTCTTTTCAGAACTTGAACTCTCTCTAGACTCTTCCATGGCAGAGAAGGCTCAGCAACTCTGAAACAACCTAGTTGTCTCTAACACTACCATTTGCCTAGTTGTCTCTGCCATTTGCCTTTGTCTATTCTGTCTGAAAAGTGGCAAGTCATCAAAAAACAATAACCTTGATTGGCCCAGAAGCTCTGACTTGGATAATGCATGGAGAAATCATGATTACTATGGCTCTTTTGCAGTTCCATGCTAGTATGTTATAGTCACTAACAGCGGTTCTTTTCCAACTCCCCTCACGCAGACGATCACCCTAGAGGAACCACTGATACTCATGGATTCAAACCGTTTACAAAATAATATATTATAAATCTTCCCACATCAGAAGAACAGTTCAGGGCTTCTGCAGCTGGTGCCTTTTATTTTCTGACTGTTGACTTGAAACTCTTCTGATTGCTGTTGTTGAGAATAGTGAAAAACTTCTGGGAGTTTAACTTTTCATTTTGCAATGCTTTTAGAATCTCTAAGTAGTCTAAGAAAAACAGGCCGCTCTTTTATTTTCAAAGCATCTGCTTCACTAAGATAAACCAGAGGTACACATATCAAAGATAGTGTCCTGTTGGTCTTAATAAAGAGTTTGCTGTTCCACCCATCAAAGGACGAAGTGTCATGGGTACATTTTTCAGTGGCTAGCTAATAAAGAGGCCACCACCAGTGGTGACAGAGTTAACAAGACCATTACATTTGTCATTTCCCTTGACACTGGTTACAGAGAATTATGTTTGTGGAACTCAGAGCCACATAAAATTTATGGTAAATTTTATGTCAATCAGTGTTCATGTTCAAACAATTTTAAGCCCATGTTTCCACAAATATTGCAGTGAGATATTTGCAAACAGGCCTACTGTTGGAAAAATTGGCTATTTAAAATATATGGTATGTATTTGATGACAAAATATCTATATCATACCTCTAAATTGTTCTCCAAGCAAATAGCATCTGCAATATATGTTCCAGATTTCCTCCTTTGCAAAAACCAACACTCCAAATGCTAATCCAATCCTGATGCACTAATACTGTATAACAAGTCATGGACTGCTCACCTGGGAATTGAGGGCAAATAAATTACCTTTAAATTTACATTAAAAATGAACCTGAAACCAGATGAAGTGAAAACAAAAGTACTCTGTCAGTCTGCATGTACAGTCTGCAGGTTCTGCATTTTGGATGAACTAACATGCCTAGATTTTAGATTCAGTGGCTGGCCTGTTATTACTTGTTATCCAAAATGTATGCTTTATACATTAAATAAAATAGTGTTTTGAGACAGGTTATGCTATGATATTCTACTGATTGATGTCTTAAGAAGTACCAAAACTTGTTTTGCTGTTGTCACATTGAAGTCATGAACCATAAACTGAAAAACATTGTAATAAATATTAGCATTGCATCATTTTATAAAGGATACTGCTGGAAACATCTGTTTGTCCTAGACTTTGTTTTTGCCAGTTTGTATTTGTACACACTCAGGATAAAATTTTATGATCAAAGTTTGAGTGACAGGTTTGAGGTATCATTTAATTTTGACTTTCACCATCATCAAGATGAGAGTTTTCCTTCCATGTTAAGTGGAAAGACTAAACTAGCTAGGTAAGCATTATTTTCTGTCAGCGGTTTGCATCATTAATATGCTCTATTTAATTTCCAAAATTAAAGGTTTGATTAATCAGAATTGCACACTTATGGTCACACATTGGCATATGAAAAAG
>Ga0126338_10001516_pt1 | contig 15128 bp, 8 predicted proteins | sample OrbCmetagenome_2_FD_92529 | JGI IMG/M metagenome (GOLD analysis project Ga0126338, IMG submission 92529) | Coral microbial communities from Petempiche,Puerto Morelos, Mexico - Orbicella C C metagenome | ecosystem: Host-associated > Invertebrates > Cnidaria > Coral | place: Petempiche,Puerto...
ACGACGACGACGACGACGACGACGACGACGACGACGACGACGACGACGACGACTACTACTACTACGACTACGACGACTACTACTACTACTACTACGACTACGACGACTATGTCATTCGAGTGTTATTACATTTTGCGTTATTACATTATGGATTAGAAAAGTTATTACATTTTGTGTTACAAAGTTGTTACATTTTGCGTTGATTCTTTATTACGTTTTGCGTCGATGTTATTACATTTTGCGGTAGTATTACATTTTGTGTCAGTATTACATTTTGCGGCGATTATTACATTTTTGCGGCGTAACAGCGTTTCTATAGGGCTGTCGTCGAGATGGAGACATGTGCAGTAATAATTATGGCAATAAAGAAAATATAAGGCTAAATGAAGAACTTGAAGAAAAATACCTGTCATTGTAACACCTTCTTCGATTGGACAAAACATATAACATAACTCCATGAACGCCCAAGGCGAAACACGCATGATTCGATTGGGCGGCGATAGCTCATTTAAGCTTTCAACTGGCGTTGAGTGAAATTCAGATTTTGAATCCCTCTTGGTGTAGAATACACATTAGACATCACAAAGGTTCACCGCCCCGGCCACAAACCTATTGTTTTCATTGTTTTCCTCGTTCTTTTGTTCTCTATTGTTTTGCCTCGGCTGTGTCTTTTACACCTAGTAAGAGCCCAGATTTTCAATTAAAGCTTAAACAACACATGCTGGCTGGCCTCCCGAGAAACTGCGAGATTTGTTTGTCCAAGAACCACGGTGGTTCCGGAGACGAATTTGGAGAACATTACAGGGCTTCGGGAACCAAAAGCGAGGCTGTGTCCTGAGGGAGGTGTAATTCCGCCTGTGTTTCTGTTGCCATCCCATGCAATCGTGTGTTCCCGCGGTAACTACGAAAAAAATGGTCAGACTAAATGAGGTTAAAATGATCGATAAAGCTATCAATTAAATGCGAGAATCGAGAACAACCTGGAGAGGAGATTTCACTCAATTTGCGTATCGAGCCGGCTTTTCTCTTTTCCCTTTCTTACTTTTTAAATTCTTAATCCTGACTGCAGTAAATGCACTCGGTTTATCGCTTCTTGTTATTCGTAAGAGAATAACTTAGTGTGGGATCCTAAAAAATGTTTAATACTTATTAATTGCGGCCGAAATATCCGGACTCGTTAAAGATGCCCGTCACAAGACAAACTTCGGAGTCCCCTATTCGTTGTATCTGGAACTTTCACCCACCTTGCAAGAAATTGTGATGAAACTGGAGACTTGTTGTGCGCCCAAACGGCGAAGCGAAGAAGTGGCCAAACTAGACGGTCCGAATTTATCACGAATTCGAATTCTGCACGAAACTTAATCCTCACTAGCGTTAGTAAAATGGCCCTATAACCCATAGTCAGAACAAGGACACAGGTATAGCGGAAGCGCAGTTTCTCAGTCGTCTTCACTTTAATTTCTGTACCTGTCATTTCACGAGCTGTACCTTTCAGGTTTCAAAATGAAACTGTTACTATATATTTGATTCTTATGATATTCTTGAAATGGCAGGTTCTTCCGTCATGGTGAACATTTCGGAGTTTCAGTCACACCAAACTTTCACTTTAACAACTTAAAGCAAATCCATTTGTTATTGCTTTTGAGCTCATAGGGAAGCGCTCACGACAAGCAGTTGTTAATGTCGGTGAAATCATGAGGAGTGTTATGAGAGGGGTCGGAGAGGGGGCTGTGGAGCAATCCACTAATAACTGAATTATTCCTTTTGACTTCTCCTGGAGCAATGAACCTCCAAAAGGCTGCGACAGTGGATTCTGTTTATTTTCCTTTTCGTGGTGTTTCAGCTGATGTGTGCTAGTTTCAGTTCTTCCTCGCTTGACCTTCCCCATGTTTCAACAGGCCTTCCCACCTTTCTTTTATCCCGCAGATTCCATTTTCATGCCTGCTTGGTAAATTAAGGGCTGTTTTTCGCAGTTTGTGACCTTTCCAAGTTCGTAATTCCTTCTTGTTCCAGAGTCAGGCTTTGTTACTCGTCTTATCTGGCCAGTGAATCCTGAGGATCTTTCTGATAAATTTGTTGACAAAGTCGGCTCTGTATCGTATTTGACTTGTATCGCTTTCCAGGTCTTTGAGCTCTACAGGAGAGTAGCCTTTGCATTAGAAGTGAAGATGCGCAGCTTGATTTTCGTGGACAACAACGAGGCATTCCAGATTGGTCTCAGGGTGTCAAATACCACTGAGTGGTTCATACCTCCAGTTACTTTCAATTGATGATATTGCCCAGATGAGTGAAGCTTTGAACATATTCCATTTCCTCGCGTTCAACTTGATTTTATCCTGCTGTTTTCTCAGTTAGTTGCATCTCTTTGGTTTTCTTTCAGTTTTGCTTACCCTGCCAAATTGTAAGGTTTTGGCTTGAGAAAAAGGCATATACCATCCGCGTAATCTAGGTCAAGAGCTTGAGTTGTAAGTGTAAGTCCAGTGTAAATACCTGTGATTAACCTAGTTCAAGGTCAGCAGTTTAACTTATTGTAAGATAGTCATATATTTCTCTTTTCAGTGTGCCTGACGGGTTCGGAAAACGATTTTTATTCACGTGGAACGACTTCAAATGATTGAAACACATCGCATGCAAAACGAGTCAATTCGAGTGAATCCTAGTTCCGTTGTTAGCACGCCTTGAACTTTAATTTCCCATAGAGCTAAGAACACTTGGCGAAAAATCTCGAGAGATTTTGGCAACAAACACAGCTTTAAATTTTAGCGGGCCTTACAGCAGAATCAAGGCCAGGCCGCTAAACTGACCAATCACAGCGCGCGTATGGTTAGTAACTAAGAGTCACAATACACCATTTTACGTTGAAAGGTAAAGCTCGATATGCAGTGGAGCCAGAGAAGAGGATCGCAGTATTTTGCTTTAAATTTTTTCAAATTTTTTTTTTACTACGGCTCAAAATAGACCTTGGGTATAGACTAGCTATATGAGTATCTTCACGCTTCCCTTTTCTCCCTTCCTACCTGCTCTATCGATCGAACAAGGTCAAGTAAGTATTCTGCATCACAATATGTCAGTTAATGATGATAGTGACGTCTAATGATCTAATGCCGGTAAAACAAACTGTTCCTGTTTGGTGGATTCAACTCAATGCCATCATCTCATCTCGAGATGCCACACGACACACACCTCTTTAATGATGTTCGTTTCCATGCCTTGCTCATAATGCCACTGTTTACTGGGCAGATCGCCACTTCACGTAATGAATTTGCGTCGCGTTTCAGCTAACCGAAAGACAGGAAATTCAGAGAAGCCCCAAAACTGGCTTCGTTATATGATATGCTGCTGGGCCACTGAGCCACAAAATATTACTTTTACAAGTGTATTTTTCGAGCTATTTTGCATAGAGGCTCTCGTTTTGAACTAATTTTCAGCGAAAGGATACACTATTCCAGGCTTCTGTCGGCAAAGTGGTAACCTATCTCAGACTGTTCTGAAGAGAATGTATAGTTTTCTGAACCTCGTTTACATCATTTGTGAGGACTAGCTACACTTTTGGGTGGATGTTGACCAGTTAATTAAACAGATAACAACTATTTCGCACATGTAAAGGACGCCAAGCGACTTTCACCATGCAAAGGTCAAAACTAGTGGCTTTGGTTGATTACGAAGTGGTGACAAAACAAGTCATTACTTTAGCATACTATGTCAGTTACGTTTTAGTTAGGAATGGCGGCATTTGGTCGGCCCTTTAAGCATGGCATTGATGTTATTCCATGAGCACGGATCGAGTTTAAGTGCCAGGTAATAACAGAGCCACTTCAACAAGATCAAGCATCGAGAAACAAAAGTTGTTTTTTTTTCGTGCGAAATAATTTTCGAGGGTTGATCACTGCCCAAGTAAGACTTGGCCTTGACTTGGCACAGTGCTCGTGGAATCCCACCTGTTTCAGTTCATTCCACGAAGTCGGTCAGTTTACTAATCCTCTTAGTCTTAAAATTCTCTACGGATCAGGCTCTCTATAACAGGGTTATTCCAATAAGATCAAAATTTGCAATAGCACTTACCGCCATAATCGAATCAACAAGGTTATTGGAGCTTTGTTCGTGAGGTGACTGCGGTGTAGCAAGTTTTTGTTAGTACCTACATTCCGTACTATTACTTGTGTCAAGGATAGCTGCATTGAAAATACTCCGAATTGCCGAAATTCGCGGTAAAGTTTGCCAATCCTATTTATGAAAAAAAAACAAAAAAAAAAAACAGCAGGTTATCAACAAATGGCAAGTTCTGCTCATTTGCTGCAACGCCATTTTGTGTTATCATTTCATAGTCTTTTTACGTACTTATATGTATTTGTTTTGGTGAGCACCCACCACGTGAAACAGCAATGTATAACCAGGGCGATATAGCGAATTACCAAACCATAAGAACCTTTGGCTATGAAATGTGCTAACTAGTTAGTGAAAATGAGGTATCGACAGTTTTAAAGGAAATCGTACACATCCCACAACCGCATGATGCCCGGTCGACCCAAGATGGGCATGAAGTGTTTGGCAAAAGATGAATTCTTATTGTTGTAGATTAGATATCGGCTTGGTTAAAGCTTCCGTATATCAAAAACTGTTTAGTGGTGGTCAAAACACTTAAATAGAGTCGATTAATATCTGTACTGTAAAATTAGTATTATTGCACTATTTATTTGGATCGCGTGCTTGCAAACATTTTTCAGCCGAAAGTGAGACGATATATCTAAACGTCTGGCGAACTCTGACACTTCATTCCCTAAAGTAATTAAACTATCATGGCCAAAAGAATACCGATTAAAAAAAGTCTTTAAATCTTGTTTTAACGTTTTTTCCTTAAGCAAGGGCAATTCAATTTTAAGGAGAGCATTATAGAGATTCCTTCTTAATTGGGTAAATATTTGGCATTTTAAGAATGTGCCTCTTTTTTGAACTTCTGGAATACTCAAGTGGCTAAATACAAATTTGCCTATAGCTCTCAAAAATATTTTCTCAAAGCCCTTTGCCTCAACAAATGAATCTAGTTTAAAATTATTTGATACAACAATATCATAAGTATATAAAAGTGGACTCTGGCTACATACTGCCCAGTGCGGGAACCCCTTTTGAAAAAGACAATGGTACTCGTCTTAACCTTTCAGGTTTAATCTCGTGAGAAGACTGATAAGATGAAAGTAAAATTTTTTGATTAGTATCGTTAGAGTTGTATAGTCACAATCTTTATCAGAAATTGCTTGTGGCAGTAGATTTATTGTTTTAGAATTGCTACCTCCTGGGGTGAAAGTAATTTTGAGCCACGCCCACAAAACGAGGTTTGGTAACTTTTGGGAGTTCTTGTTAAATAAACCGACGCACGTTCGAATCAATTTCTCATCGACGATCCCCCCTCCTTAGGCAGAGTATCAAGGGGCTCATTATAAGGTGTTTGTAAGACAAACCGCTTCACATGTTGCGCTATGTTTCGAATGAATACTGCGTAAATCTGATCAAGCAAACAAAAACAGTTCCGAAAACGCGACAATTGCGATTGAATTGGGACCATGCTCAGTCTCAATCAAAATGAAAGGAAAAAATATTCAGAAGGCAAAGAAAATTATCTCCAATTACTGGATGAGTCTCCGTTGTGAGAAAATGAGATAAGTGTTATCTTACAGAAGTTGAAGGTTAATGCTGATAGCACTTGGCGAAACCTTGATTATTCCGGATCTGGACTTCACAAAAACCGAATCCGATCATTAATAATTAATGATTATACAATGTTTCAAAGATAATATCAACTGTGTGCTGAGCACAATCGAAAGTTCGCCTAGTGAAAGTTTACGAAGTGCCCGGGCTCCGCTCGGAAAGTCTCGGAAATCATGCATCGGTGCCCGGAAACGTGACGAATAATTTACGGTAGCGTGTCATAATGAGCAATTTACTCGCAGAATATTCATTTGCTGTCGCCTCCGCTGGTTTTCATAAAATAAAATGATGCAAGCCTGAGGGACCGCAAACGAAAATGCTGCTAGCTAGGTAGGATCTGTAAAAGATCTGATCAGCCAAAATAAAAAACATAACAATTAAGCAAGGACAACGACAAGATAGGTCAAAACTGAAACCTTAGAATTGCCATCGTGGACCGCTGTCTTCAAACCGGAGGAATTTGAAGACGCCGGCTTTTCGTTTTCGAGTGGACGGAGAACTTTTTGAACACGGAGCTTTTGGAAAACTATGACTTCCGATAATCATGTGATTTCCCTGACCGAGTTTTCCTGGAAAACAAATCCAAAATGACCGGTGATTGTTGCGTTTTTTAAATTCCTCCGGCGAATTGTGGACGGAAAATGTTTGATCCGTTTTCAGAGTAAAATCTCTGTTTTCAAATTCCTCCGGCGTAGTGTGGACGGTGTCTGAGCTAAAACTTTGGATCACCTGTCTTCCTTTGCAGCTTATCATAAAATTAACGTTAAAACAGTAAGGCTGTGGCATGATAACACATTAAAAGAAAGACAGACTGCATGTGTCATGTCAGTTAACCGCATTTCTTCTTCATATTCTTCATTTAGTCATCCGCGCAGCTTTATTACAGAAAAGAGATTTTAACTTTATATGCTAGATTAACAAGATAATCAGCATACATTAGCCTTATATAGACATACTTTTTGAATAGAAAGCTATTTGATCCAGCTGAAGATGATTCTAAGGACGCTTTTCTTCAGGTTTTTTTTTTCTGCCGGAGTAGAGAGACAAGCTGACTTTTACTTACGTCCAAAATCATTGAGGTCGCATGCCGGTTTTTCCTCTGTTACTTCTGTGTCCAGAGTTTCGCAGTGACGGCTTTATATCAACAGCTGATCATCAAGCTTTCATTAATTATAGATGGTTTTCGATAACATATCATATAATAAACAAAATAAATAACTTGCCAAAGTTGGGTCACATATCATAATTTTACAGTTAAACTTCGCAAATTACTTTTAAGATTTTCCCTGAAAGCAAAAGGGTGAGGCAGTGAATGTTACTACTTTAAAATGTACAAGTGAAGTACGGTAAACGATATCTCAGCGCCTGTGAATAGAGAGCTTTGTAAAAGCAGAGCAGATCAATTTTAAAAGCTGTTACTGAGCCATGAAACCAGTATATTTGTTGATATCGCCTATTATAGACTTGTCGCGAAGTTTGACTGGAATCTTAAGTACTACGAAAGTGCCCACACTTTGTTGTCGATGATAGTCAAATTTTAATTTGTAATAAAATCTTTGATAGGGAGGTTCTTCCCTTCAACCGTGCGAATCCGGCTGATCCTTTTTTAATAACAAGTTGAGTACGCGTACGCACACTTATAACAGCTAAAATCTTGACAGATAAACAGCCACTTAAGTTTTTCTCACCCCAAGAAATATTTCATTTATACAGAATTTATACATGCATTACACGTTTGAGACGTCAGACTATTTATTAGAGCAATCCCTCAATTCGTGAAAAAAAAAAAAAACTCTGAAATGACACTCACGGTAAAAAATTAAAGAAACAAAAATTAAAAAGGATAAAAAAAGTAAAATTTCACTGGCCTTCCAAATGTCCTTAACGCCTATTCAGATGTAGTGCTGCATGTTCCAATAGTTCAGAAAACCCGCTCAAGAATATTGATAAGCAAACATTCAGATTTGATTCACAGTTTAATGATGCGGCAATTTTGCTTATTACCTACAATTTTAAAAAGTTTTACGGAAATACGCGAACCAAATTAGCACCTCCCCGTCTCGTTCTGAAGTAAGCATGGGCCATTAAAGAGGGTTTCGACTAACGAATCGTTAACGAACAAATTCTCTGCTCACAATTCAGAAGATATTATTTCCCAGCTTGAGGCTAAAATAGAGGAAGCAACGAATCTAAACTGCTTTAATGAAGGAAAATATAATTGCGTCGGCCCCTTTTAACCCGTAAAACATATGCCACGCCTATATGATATATATCTTTTACGGGAGGCGCAATAAAATCACAGTAGAGATCTTTCAAGTTTATATTTTCTCAGTTAAAATCTCATTATTCTCATAAAAACTGGAAAAAACGCGAGTAACACTATGAAGCCAAGGAACATAATATCAATAAAGACAAGTTTATTTCTGTTTCAAATAAAAATAGCCGAAGGAAGAACCCTTCTACTAATTGGAGACACAAAAAATAAAACGTAAGAGGTACTATTTGCATGACTAAAACAAAATACATTCTAAATGTTATTTAAATTCTTTTCACGTATAGAGCCACCTTCATGAGATGGATCCATATATTGCGTTTGGTGAGAACTTGCTAGCCCTGAGCCAAGCCACCTATTTCCTTTAACAATTTTGTCAGAGGTGAAACACATACGGTGAAATTTCATCTCGGGCCGTTTAATGTGATATTCACGTCAGTGTAGAAGGTGGTTCGACGACCTTTCAACACTGTTGATGAAGCCTACTACGTCGCCATATGATTTGCATTAGATCTCTCGAGCTGTCTAACTTTCTTATGATGTTGTTTCTTGTGATGCGCAAGGTTGGTATAGATTGTGGGTCTGTGGATGAAGCCCTATAATGTTACCATTCAGATGAAAACCATTGAGTAGTGCTCTCATTCTGTCCTGTTTCTTGTGCTGTAAAAGTTGGTTCCATAGTAAATAATGTAGCTTGTAAGTCTGCAGAGGAAACCTTGATGTGTGACCATTCAAATGAAAGTTATTGTATAGCTCTTAAATGTGGTAACGATTTGTTACGCCTTAAAAAAAAAAAAAAAAAGCAGACTTGATCTTTGGATCAAATCGCAGTGTGTTACGTTACCGTTTCGTTTTCCTTTTTTTGACGATAACAAAATGAAGTCAGTATTTTTTTTTTTATTAGCTTTGGCATTTGTCAATAAGGAATAGGCAAAATCACGGTATTAACTCCCGTCACCTGTTTGGTCAGTGACATCTTGTGAGGAGAAAATGATGTATGATCACTTTTGGAAGTCAAGAATAAATTGACCTAAAGGCCAGTCAGAGATAAGATATTAAAGTCCTGATGCTAGAAAAGCCGGATGGATTCGCACGAAATAATACTATTTGTCCTTTATCCTGCTCTTCGAAAGTAATGGGATGATCTTCTCAGCAAGACATAACATTGACGATATTTAAAGCAATTTTACGAATTCGTAGACATTGGCACGTAGTGCAGTGCGAGAGACGCTGAAAAGACCCGCAGGTCAAAATTGCTCTATTTTCTCAGGTAAAGCTGGTATTTCTGGTAAATTAAATCAGTCATTGGCGAGCATTCGCAAAGACTGCGTCTAAACATCTATCGTAAGGGCTACAATAACTAGTGATTTTGTCATTTGTAGACTGGGAATTCAGTTCAACGTACTGCATGGTAAACTTAAGCGACGGGTTGAAGTCGGCAGCCCAAAGCTTCGACTAAACTCCTTTCCTGCCTGGTTAGCAGTGTCACTATCGGAGGTAATGTTGTGTAACACTTCTAAGTAGTTTGATTGTATATTTTTATATTTCAAGCCTTGAAGTACAAGTACATTCTTTGAAAGACTTTAGAAGCTAGGCCTCGAGCTTTGGCGCAATTAGCAGGCGCAAAGTTTCTTGAAGGTTTACACTGAACGGACTAGAAATTTTTTGTATTTGTATCTGAACTAAAACATTATTAAAGAGTCAGGCAAACGTCTGCGTAAAGGGACCAACAACGTTTTTGGTTTACGAAAACAATGTTTAGCAGGTTTCTTCCACCTTAAACGCGATCATTGTTCATGGTAAGACAGCCATGGAATTGTTCCAACTAAAATTAAAGGTAATGGTTTTGTTGCGAATTGTTGTGTTTGGATAATCAAAACAATATTAAAGAATCAGGCAAACGTTTCTCAGTAACGCAACTTAGAATTAATGAAAATAATGTGGAAGCACGTTCAGTTCCAGCCATAGTCCCGACTGTTGTTCAGCGCAAGACAGCCATGGACCTGTTCCCACAGAAATTAAAGATGATGACTTTGTTGCGGTTTCCGTTTAGCAAAGGTTCAATAGTTTTATCTCAAGAATGTCAATATGAACGCTAACAATGTTTTTAGAAAGGCGTTCTCCAGTCTCTATAAACATAGCTTAAAAATAAGAAACGAAGTGAAATTCTCGATCAGATGATCAAAAGGTTCATCTTGAACTTTTACGAGTCAAGATCCTTCTGGAAATTTTTACGATAACCTAAAATCAAGATAAAATTAAGTTATTTTAATTTTAAGCTGACAAAACGTCTCGAAACAAAAATTCAAGACGAGCCACACCTTGTGATTTTCTCAGGTCACGATCAGATTAACTCTCGTTAATACGTCGGCAGGTTTTGGTAAAGACTTCAATTAACGCGAAATTTTATTCATTTTATAGATAAGCGTTTATCTACAAGAAAAATGTTGACACGAAAACAAAGTCTTTTTTCGTCTTAGGCTATTGCTCCCTTATAGAGTAATTGATGGCAATCATTCTGGAATAGTGCCATTGGACTTGCGAAAAACTATAAAGCGGTTTTCTATTTAGTCATTTATTTTGGTTTTTGTTTTTATTACCGTTTGAGATTGGCTGAGTAGTCTAATTGGCAAGTAATTGGTTTGGTCTTTTACGACACTTAATTGAAATGCACTCTGTTATACCTATTAAATTTTCGATCTAATTGAGTACCTCGAAAATGCGAGCTTCGCGCACCTAGGGTAGGTCTGTGGCATGTTTTCTGTGCCCAACAGAAACTTCACAAGCATAAATACAGTCTGACAGCCTTGTATATACTATTTTCGGAGCAACTACACAACTCTGGGTGACCTTTGAAGGTGCATATATTTAGTGGCTCGTTTGGCTCGGTAGTGGATAAAAAACAACGAGGGATAATCTATATATGCTTTACGTCTTAGGTCTGATATATTTATTAGTGGCTCGTTTGGCTCGTTTGGTTCGTTTGGTTCGGCAGTGGATGAAAGAACGAGGAATAATCCATATATATACGTTAAGTCCTAGGTCTATATAGTTAGTGGCTCGTTTGGCTCGGCAGTGGATGACAGAGGAGCAAACGAGCCGGCTCGTTTAGTGGATGATGAAAAGTGGCCCTGTATTCTGTAGTTTAGCCCTAATAGTTCAAACGCTTACCGATGCGAATGGAATGGAGTCCGAGATATACGCACGCATTGCAGACCATATTTATGTTGTGGTCCGACTTGCTTATTTATTTTTTAATTCAATCAGGATTTACCTAACCATTTGCATGACATATCGATGAAACACTGAATTCGTTCAGATTTTATTAGTTGTTATCATATCAACCTTGAGTAAAGGGAGGGGAAAATAATTGGTATGTAGATTAATTTGTGCCTTGAATTGATCTATCGCATGACTGGATGGTTATTTTCTTGTTTAAACAGCACAATCAAGCCTGTTATTTTTCTCTAACTCAACTTAAAACTATTTTTACAGGCGATTTTGACAGGACTTCAACATGACCTTGGAAGGAAATTCTTCTTTCAATCAAACAAACAACTCAGCTTGTAAGTGCATTGAAAGTTAGCAAATTTAGCGTCTAAAAACACTTACCAACAAGTACAAACCAGAACAGAACTACCTTCTATCACAACACTCATTTTACTCCCCGTCCACACTACGCCGGAGAAATTTGAAAACGGAGGTTTCACTCTGAAAAAGGCATCAAATGTTTCCCGTCCACATTACGCCGGAGGAATTATGAAGAGCAACAATCACTGCCAGGTTATTTTTGATTTGTGTTTGGAAAAAAACTCCGAGTCAGGGAAATCAAACCATTATCGTGATATTGTCGTTTTCGAAAAGCTCCGTTTTCAAAATGCTTTCTGTCCACACGAAAACGAATCGAAAAGCTGGCTTTTTCAACTTCCTCCGGTTTAATTAAAAAGCGTTTTCGAAAAGCTCCGTTTTCGTGACGGATTTGTGTGGACCGTGGGCCTAACCGTAGAATTTTAGCTGCGTTTTCAAATTCCTCATGCACAGTGTGGACGGGCCTTAAACAAGCAAAACGCACTTAAACGGTCACTCTTTCGGCTTAATTGAATGATAATAAACCTCACTGTTTCTCACTGCAAACAATAACAAAGGCTTTCACTCACAAAAGCTATACTCGCGGAGTTAGTTACTATTGTTATTCAGTTCGTTGGAAACTGCCTGAAGCTTTCGACTGAACGTGTTTGGAAAATATATCTCTATTTGAATGGCACTTGAGTGGCTGAGAAACACAGAAGTCTATTCAGTGTACCCTATCACTTATACTACAGTTAATATTAAGGACTGAAGTAATGTAAAAGTTGAGCTGTTCTGGCAAATGGCGTAATGCCTACACTGTACAAGATTAGTAGCTCATTGCATCCAATCAGTGAAGGATGTTATCGTTTAAATTCTTCTTGCTTTGTTTGGTACTGTGTATTGCACTGATGTTCTTATGAAGATTGGTGACGAGAATAAAGAAATTCCTCACGTTGGAGAGCTTGCATCAAAAGAAGTCAATACGCAAATGAATAAGGGGAATCCTAAAACACAGAATCTCGCGTTTTCAGCTGGAGAAAAACAACAACAATATCTTTATTCCGCTCGACACAATATCAAAAAGATGCAATGAGTATATTTAGTTTTTGAATATGTAGTTTATAAACCCAAATGGGCTAAACATGACTACCACATCATTAAGATTGGGGAAATTTCCACATCTAAATATTACATTTAACCACTCTGCAAGTGTATCATGTGTTGCCTGGGTGTTATTATCTGTTCTGGAACGATCGCAGTTTATCGTGATTATTCCCCTCTTTAGACCACCAACCCCAGCCCCCCTTCCTTGGTTAGATCGCCATGTGCTTACACGGGTCAAGCTTTTTTCAGTGGGCTTTGCTGAGATTTCTACAGGATATCTAAAACACGGATTTCACAGCTTGCAGTCCACTTTCCCTCACACCTCTGTTTGTCTTCTCAGATGCTGCACACCACGGCCGTTTTTCCACCGGATCATGGACGCACGATATCAAGATCACGATAACGTCATTATACGCAGTCTCCTTTCTCTTTGGATTTGTGGGAAACGCTCTTGGACTTTATATCATCTGCAGAAAATGTGGCATGAAAGCAGCCACTCACTTGCTCATCGGTAACCTGGCCTGCTCCAACTTACTCATCACTCTCATTGTTATGCCAATGTCGGTTTTTTTCTTGTACAACGAACACCGCTGGCACGCGGGGACCGCGGGAACCGTCACTTGCAAACTCTCCCAGTATTTGTTTCTATTCCCCATTGCGACGTCTATTCTCACCATATTGGTGGTCTCTATAGATCGTTTCTTTGCGGTGTTTCACCCATTAAAAGCCAAGGTGTTTCGAAGACCTAAAATCATGACAGCGACGATTTGGATTTGCGCAGCAATTCTTATGAGTCCAACGTTGGCAATTTACAAAGTGATATCGTCGCCAGATGGAAAATGGTTTTGCGTATCTTACTTTGGTCAAGAATCGCACAGGGCCGTTATTCTCTCTAAGGTTTATTATAGCCTGATATTTGTCCTGCTCTATTTACTGCCTCTTTTCGCTATCGCTGTTTTGTACGCGCTTATTTGCTACAAACTCTACCATCGAAAAGTCCCTGGCCTATCACGGACTCAGAATTATAGGGAAACGGTCGAGAAATCGAAGCGCAAGGTAGTCAAAGTGTTGATTATGATCGTTGTAGTGTTCGCACTCTGCTGGTTTCCAGCTCACGCTATGCATTATTTCATCACTTTCCAGAGCGAATTTTACGCTCGTATGCCAGCTTATCTATTTCCATTACTCTTGTGGATCTCACATACGAACAGCGCTATAGAGCCGTGCTTGTACATGCTGCTTAGCCAAAACTTTCGAAAAGAGTTCCGTCAGGTGATCAGTCATTGTGGCTCTTACCAGAAGGAACTACGCTTGGGGAATCGTCTCTCAAGACTGACATTCAACTTCTCTAAAAGGAATTGGGACGCGTATCGTAATGGGTCTTTTATCTTCAGGAAAGCTGGCTCTTACAAAGTTGCTTCACCGCATGATATGGAAAGTGAAGAAAAGGACAATGTGCATGGTTTGAACATGCGCAATTGGTCACCGACAGAAGAGTATAACAGAAGTTTGGAAAAATTGGATGATCACGTGCTCTGATGGTCAGGCTATTGTCGACAGTTCTCGTCCTCCAGCTCCAATCTCTCCTCGCCCTTTATTAAAGGTCTGGTTTCCAGACATTAGTCACTCACAAACTTGATTACTATCGTAGATGGACCAGTAAAGGCTGCAGCATCTTAAGTTGTAAAATTTATCCCCTTATCAGAGTAAATTTGCACAAGTAGTTAATACCAATGGCGTAAACCATTTTATTGTAACTGGGCTGTGACTCCGAGGATGAAGCAATGTTCTCAAACTCATTCACTGATATTTCATCAAGTTTAAACAAAGGAAATCATGACCGTGAAAGTGTTTGGATATCTGATCTTGATTAGCATAGATTTTTTTGAGATTTTATTTCTCCGTTTTCTCCTTAATTAGTTTTAGTTTTGATTGAGAGGATAATTCAGTCAAACACCCAAGACTGTTTGACCACATTTCCAAACAAACCGAAGTCCGTCAAAAATCATGATACCCCGCTGCGCGTCGTATTTTCAACTTTCTTCGCGGTGTTTGGAAATGTGTTCTAAAACGGTCTTTCGTGTTTGATATATTGCATCTAGAATTCGCTTCAATTGAAACTTTGTCTTCTTGAAAAACGAGCGAGGATTACCTTGCGCGAAAAAAATCAATTTCCATCGCGATGCTTCTGCCAGTCAGGCTTTGTAACAGAAAGTTGTTTGTTTCTAATTATAGATGTAGGTAAGAGACAAAACGTGTCGAGTGATTGTTAAAGTGTAACAGATTGCAGGACAATCCCCTGCTCCCTAAGAAAAAAATACCTCTTTTGTTCTTTGGCCTGACTTCAACAGCACCGACAAAAAAAAAAAAAAAAAAAAAAAAAAAAAAAAAAAAAAAAAAAAAAAAAAAAAAAAAAAAATAAACAAAAAAAAAAAAAAAAAAAAACAAAAACTTCCCATTTTTTCCCTATTAATAATAA
>Ga0126338_10001518_pt1 | contig 15113 bp, 16 predicted proteins | sample OrbCmetagenome_2_FD_92529 | JGI IMG/M metagenome (GOLD analysis project Ga0126338, IMG submission 92529) | Coral microbial communities from Petempiche,Puerto Morelos, Mexico - Orbicella C C metagenome | ecosystem: Host-associated > Invertebrates > Cnidaria > Coral | place: Petempiche,Puerto...
CTTCTGCTATTCAAACACCAGAAGCTTAATCCATTTGAAGGTTTCGCACATGGTGAAAATCAATTATTGTTACGAAGTACTTTTAAGTGAATGAAATACATGTCTTCGAAATTTAATTATTTTGCACCCAAAAAGACAACGCAGTATTCCCTAAAATCAACCCACTACACATTTAAACATTGCACAAAAATATTTGAGTGTTTTAAAGACGGAAGAATGATATGGGTTTGCATGTGAGGCTCTTAAACTTGTTTAATAGAATGGTGCGTCAAATGACGATTTTAACGGAATTTGGTAATTTGCATATTTCTTTGAAATAAAAGGATATTTTGCCAAAAAAAAGCTATGCAGTAGTTTTTGTCATTCCCTAGCCTATCTACCGTAAAAATATGAGCGAAATCGAATTTTCGACCCTTGCCAGTTATTTTCCATATTTATGGACAGGGATTCTTAAATCATTTTTTTTTTTTTTTTTGCTGCTGTCACCCTTGGCTGCATTCCATCTTGTGGTCCAAACGCTGATTGTCAGAAAAACGACGGACTTCCTAAATGTGTCTGTAACTTTGGGTACCAAGGTGACGGATACAACTGCACAGGTTCGCGTGAAAGGCAGTCTCTTGGCTTTCTTCTGCTCTTTACATTGTTATTCAATCTTCACCTGTTTTAACGTTTTGCTCAAAACTAAGGAGATTAACTAAAAGTATACCTTTGTTTTTAAGTTTGCAGCAGTTACATATACTATAAAACCCAATCAAAATTACTTTTCTTCTCTTAGACATTGATGAATGTTCAAGTCCTGAAACAAACGATTGTGACCTAAACGCTATGTGTACCAACATTGAAGGATCGTATATTTGTCGCTGTAAAAGGGGTTATTTTGGTGATGGTGCAAACTGCGCAGGTAATGGGTAATCATTTTTCCAATCTTTTTCGTGTTATTGTTGTCGCAGTTCTTTCTTATGTTTAATGTCGAGGAATATCTATTTACAATTTGCCTATGTAGATTTTGACGAGTGTGCAAGTCCTGAAACGAATGAATGTGACCCCAATGCTCTGTGTACCAACACTGAAGGATCTTATGTTTGTCGCTGTGTAAAAGGCTACCAGGGTGATGGAACAAACTGCACAGGTAAACGAAAAGTTCATTTATAGTTTCTTAATCATCGTCATAGAGGTCTTATGTAATTCTACTAACTTTTCCTTACAGCTGTTTCACTTGGTTGTTCGCCATCTTGTGGTCCAAACGCTCTTTGCCAGGAAGACACTGGAGCCCCTGTGTGTGTGTGTAATGTTGGTTACCAAGGTGATGGATACAACTGCACAGGTTTGTGTCAGATGCCAGGCAGCCTTTTGTAATGTAACGACAGTGTTGCAATGCAACGGTTTGGAATTTATTTATAAGTCAAAAATCCTCTTTCCTCTGCTATAAGGTTTCTAGAGATGGCAAAAGCAAACCTCGCCTTCTTGTGCATGCGTTGAATAGGATTCGTATTTGGAGTGTTCAGTTCTCTATGGTTTGTTAATCTTGCCAGGATAAAGACAGATATAACTAAACTAGCGTTTTACCTGTTCAAGTTTGATTCACTATTCAATGTACAGAATTTCTAAATTATACATGGTATATGCCTCTCTAAGTGAGTTTTTCCCCAAACCTCCAAACGTTGGGACTGCCATCTAACTGAAGAGCTGGATCCATGGAAAGCTGACTGCAATGATAATTTTATGCTCATACCCTTTATAGATTCCAGTGAGTGCGATAATTCCGAGAGTAACAGTTGTGACCCCAACGCCCTGTGTACCAACACTGAAGGATCGTACATCTGTCGATGTACCCGAGGGTACGAAGGAGATGGTAGGATCTGCACAGGTGAAACTGCTAATACCTCTTTTTAAGCTTAATTCAAAATGTTTTTGTCAAATGTGCTAGAAAACCATATTAAGATCTATATGTCTTGTTTTCCCAGACATTGATGAATGCGCTAATTCTGATGAAAATGACTGTCACCTCAACGCCATGTGTACGAACACTGAAGGAGCTTATGTTTGTCGTTGTAAAAAGGGATATACTGGAGATGGTAGAAACTGCACAGGTAGAGTACCATGATACTGTTGTTTTTCATCGTTCTATACTCGATGGTGATGATTTCAATATTTTTCTTTTACCTCTTACACGACTCAAACAGTGTTTTTATACTTTTCACTTATTTAGATCTTAATGAATGTGCGGGCCCAAATGAATGTGAGCTCAATGCGTTGTGCACCAATACAGAGGGCTCTTACGTCTGTAGATGTGGAAAAGGTTTCGAGGGCGATGGAAGAAATTGTACAGGTATCAACTCGCGTAAGACACTGCTGTAGTCTTCTATATTTGATTTATAAACTCATGATTATCTAATTTTTTATCCTAGCTGTTATACCCGGTTGTTCCCCAACTTGTGGTCCAAACTCTTTCTGCCAGGAAGACGCTGGAGCCCCTTCGTGCATTTGTAAAGTAGGTTACCAAGGTGACGGATACAACTGCACAGGTACTAAAGGGAAAGAAAATATTGTACTGCATACAGCAATAATTTACGAGTAACGACTGCAATGGCTTTATGTACAAACTTTACAAGAACAGTGGAGCATATTTTTATTGACACCGACCAGTATGAACAGACACTTACGTATGGAATGCGTCTTTTAAGTGCTTAGCATTTTTGGCTGCTGTTAATCCTAACTAAGTTGGCAAAAAGGCCTCTGCAGGGGATTGACTTACCTTTCATCTTCTCTTGATTCAATCAATTTACAGATCTTGATGAGTGCGAGACTTCTGAGGATAATGAATGTGATCCTAATGCCCTGTGTACTAACACCGATGGCTTTTATATTTGTCGCTGCACACGAGGTTACGGAGGAGATGGCAGAGTGTGCATTGGTAAGGGATAAAGTCTCAATTTCTTTGTTTTGTTCTACTGTGAGAAGTACTTCATGAAGAATATATCACTTTCGTTGTTCGGTACAACTTGTTTATTTTTTAAGAAAACCATCCTGATATCACATTTTTTGCAGATGCCGATGAATGCGCAAGTCCTGAAACAAACGAATGTCACCTAAACGCCGTATGTACCAACACTGAAGGATCGTACGTCTGTCGCTGTAAGAAGGGGTATAGTGGGAATGGTAAAAACTGCACAGGTAAAATACCATAGATTGTGAGGTTTTTCTTTATGCTAAACTAGGTTCCATTTTTCTTTCCTTTTAAGTGCTTACTTCAAGTCAAACGGTGTTTATTCTCCCATTTTGATTGCTTCTTGTTGTGATCAACTGGAGGACAGACGCATAGATGTTTTCACTGACATTTTTTGTTTCTTTATTAAACAAAGCAAATAGATTCCATGTTGCCGTGCGTCTGTTCAGTAAGTGATCACAGAAGACGTCACAATGCGGTAAGAAGATTAGTGGCACACTCGGCTATCGTCTCGTGTGCCTTTTTTTTGTCCTTACCACATTTTGATCTCATCTGAGATCAATTATTGAACAGACGCAGGGCAACATGGATTCTGTTTTTTAATTATACACGGCTTACCCAATTGGACATTGACGAAAGTACCAATCCTTGACGCCCTGTGTCAAAGATGGCGCTTTTATGTGTTACCGATAACACTGAAGGATTTCAGTGCAATGGTAGGAACTGCCCGACTAACAGGGTGCCTCGGTCACTGTTTTAACTCAATTTGCTAATTATCTTTTTTTTTTTCTCTTATTTCAGCTGTTATACCTGGTTGTTCCCCATCCTGTGGTCCAAATGCTTTCTGCAGTGAAGACGCTGGTCTCCCTGCCTGTGCTTGTGATAATGGTTTCCAAGGCGACGGATACAACTGCACAGGTAGGAGCTAGAGTCTAATCTGCTTCTCCCTGAAGTGCATTCTATTTAACGTTCGGTATCGAGAAACTGTATTTACAAGAACGGTGGAACCTCGATTGTTTTTCGGACGCCCGTTTTTTAGACGGGCATGTTCCTCTTTAACGTGGATCGTTTTTTATTTTTTATGTTTTTTAACACTTGAGCCCTCTTATTACGGACACTTAGCGTTAACCTGAGGATAGTATTATACATCAGAAACTATCTACACATCACTTTCCACGGCCTATTCTTAAGTATGGTAGAGCGTAGTTAGAATTGAACGATCAGACTTTTGAAAGCTGAAAGGCCTCTAGCAAACATTCTGCTGTAGTGAGAATATCTTGTCTAATTATTTGTAGATCTCAATGAGTGCGAAGACATCGAGGGCAACGAATGTGACCCTAACGCGATATGTACCAATACCGAAGGAGCTTACATTTGTCGCTGTATTCGTGGTTACGAAGGAGACGGCAGGATCTGTGCAGGTGACGGCTCTACTTGCCCTGTTTAAGCTAAAGTTTTCACAAGAACCCATTGCACAATATATTATCTTTGCTCGGAACAATTTTTTCTCTTGAGACCAGTTGTTGGAAAAATCACTCTAAAATCTGATTCTTATTCTAGACGTCGATGAATGCGCAAGTCCTGAAACAAACCAATGTCACGCGAATGCCATCTGCACCAACACTGAAGGATCGTATGTCTGTCGTTGTAAAAGGGGTTATGTTGGTGATGGTGAAAACTGCACAGGTAAAATATTTCCCTCCTTTCCTTCGCAATTTCACAGCAATGAATGTTTTCTTTCATCTTCAGTATTAATTCAACAATACAATTACCAACTTAGATCTTGATGAATGTACAACTTCAAATGATTGTGACCGCAACGCCTTGTGTACCAACACTGAAGGATCCTACCTCTGTCGATGTCTGAAAGGTTTTGAGGGCGATGGAAGAAACTGCTCAGGTAAAAGATTACTAGTCTTGGAACCTGTTTCGTTTTTGCACTGTTTTCACTCTAATCTCGTCTTCATTACTCGTAAACTAATTTTCATTACTTTTCATTTTAGCTCCTTCAACCGGTTGTAGTCCATCGTGTGGCCCGAACGCTTTTTGCCAGGAAGTTGCTGGACCTCCTGCGTGTGTTTGCAATTTCGGTTACCAAGGGGACGGATACAACTGTACAGGTTCGTCTGCGAGGGAAACCGTTCGGGTTTGCTGTAAATTTAATTGCAACATCACATTTTGAAATTTATGTTCTTCGAAGACTAGGAGTAGTGCAGGACACTATCAGCTGGTCTTTGTTTTAGCCATTAAAACTGGCAAAATGGCATAAATTGATGGAATAAAGTTTTACGATGATACCAAAATTCTATGGCCAGCTCTTTCGATCCACAATTTGATCAATAATATTTTGAGGATGTAACCTTCCCCTAGAAGAAAGTCAACTAAAATAGTTATTCTACGAAACCGTGTGAAGATGGTATGAAATAATTTCTTTGTAAAATTTACAATCGGAGCCTGTTTTCAGAGTACGGACCAGTTTTGTTTAGAGTTTTTACAGCTGTTAGAAGTATTGTTTTCGATTGTTATTAGATCTCGATGAATGTGGAAATTCTGAGCTGAACGAATGTGATCCCAACGCTCTGTGTACCAACACGGAAGGATCCTACATCTGTCGCTGTACTCGTGGCTACGAAGGAGACGGCAGGAGCTGCACAGGTATCGTTCTACTGTTTCTTGGGGTCGTTAGTTCAAGGAAGTATTTTGGTGGCAGTTTATTTCCTTTTATCTAAACATACAAATAAATGTGTAACCAATTTAATTGAGTGTCCTTCAAAACAGTTATCTGGAATCGGTCAAAAATATGTTTCTTCTCTCAGATACTGTGTATTTTCCTTGTTTGTTCTACAGTCTTTACAATAACCCATTGAACAATGTACTATTTTGCTCGGAACTCTCTTTTCTCTTCAGACCAGTTGGAAAAACGCTCTAAAATCTGATTCTTATTCTAGACATCGATGAATGTGCAAGTCCTGAAACAAATCGATGTCACGGAAATGCCATCTGCACCAACACTGAAGGATCGTATGTCTGTCGCTGTGGAAGGGGTTATGTTGGTGATGGTGAAAACTGCACAGGTAAAATATGTCCCTCCTTTCCATCACAATTTCACAGCAACGAATGTTTTCTTTCATCTTCAGTATTAATTCAACAATACAATTACCAACTTAGATCTTGATGAATGTACAACTTCAAATGATTGTGACCGCAACGCCCTGTGTACCAATACTGAAGGATCCTACCTCTGTCGATGTCTGAAAGGTTTTGAGGGCGATGGAAGAAACTGCTCAGGTAAAAGATTACTAGTCTTGGAATCTGGTTCGTTTTTGCACTGTTTTCACTCCAAGCTCTTTCTCATTACTTGTAAACTAATATATTTTCATTACTTTTCGAATGTAGCTGTTTTAACTGGCTGTAGTCCATCGTGTGGCCTGAACACTTTTTGCCAAGAAGGTGTTGGACCTCCTGCATGTGTTTGCAGCTTCGGTTACCGAGGGGACGGATACAACTGTTCAGGTTTGTTTCAGTGGTATGCCTGTTAACTAGCTTAGTGCTTGTATAGCTAACTGCATGACCACTATAAATAAGATTTACATTTTTTTTACAGTCAGAATCTGTTTTCAGTGTACGGGTCAGTTTCGTCTGAAGGTTTGACGACAGCTATTATAAATATTGTTCTTATTTATTATAAGATCTCGATGAGTGTGAAAATTCCGAGCTAAACGAATGTGACCCCAATGCCTTGTGTACCAACACTGAAGGATCCTACATCTGTCGCTGTACTCGTGGCTACGAAGGAGATGGCAGAATATGCACAGGTATCGTTGTACTGTTATTTGGGTTTGTCAGTTCAAAAAAAATATTTTTATGGTAGTTTTATTTTCTATTACTATTGAAATGAAAGTTTTAATCATGTTACTTTCATAATATTTACCAGTAATATGTAATATGTAATATGTAATACCAAAAATATGTTTCTCTCAGATATCGATGAATGTATAAGTCCCGAAACTAACGAATGTGACTCCAACGCGCTATGTACCAACATTGACGGGTCATACGTCTGTCGCTGCATAAAAGGCTTTGAAGGAGATGGTAAAACATGCACAGGTAATTTGTACACACGTTGGTAGCTTGATCTATAAAGGCCAAGTCCATCTTCTAAGGATTTCGCACTTTGCATGGTCATTTCTCGTGGAATTTCTTATCCTTTTTCTTTTCAGCGACCGGAGAACTTGTTTGTGATCCCCCTTGTACTGGGAATAAAGTTTGTCAGAATTATACTGGAGCTCCTGATTGTGTTTGTGCAAATGGTTTCAGTGGTGAAGATAACTGCACAGGTATAGTTCACTTCCGGATTACCATCGTTATTTTCTTCATGATTATCAAAATTTAGAGGGCAACATTGGTTTGGTATTGAGACAGTTGTGTAAATCCACTAGGAGAGATGTGCAGTGGCCTCCAGTTTGATTTCAGTCCGCCGTCGGCGCCGTTATGATTGTGATCTGACTGCATCTTAAAATAGAAAAAAAAAAACCTGACATGCTGTCGATGTGTGAACTCTTCACAAAATGCTGTTGAGTTTCTTACTTATGTCCCGCTGGTCTAACGTTTATTTTACGTATCCTTTTAGACATTAATGAGTGTGCAAGTGAAGACAACAACGAGTGTGATTCAAACGCCCTATGTACCAATACTGAAGGGTCGTATGTTTGCCGTTGTATAAAGGGATACACTGGTGACGGTAAAAACTGCACAGGTAAATTACCCTGTTCTTTTTCATTGTCGAGTACGTGATTTACTTTTTATTTTCCATTAATACTTTTAATCTACTTTACAAACTTAGATCTTGATGAATGTGCAAGACTTGAATCAAACGACTGTGATTCCAGCGCATTGTGTACCAACACGGAGGGATCCTACGTTTGTCGCTGCATCAAAGGTTTTGAGGGTGATGGCAAAAACTGCACAGGTAAAAGCTATTCTGTCCTTTGCTAGTACAGGTCTTAACTCAAGGTTGATTACTTTTTTTCTTTGTTCAGCCGTCGCCCCTGGTTGTTTTCCATCTTGTGGTCCAAATGCTCTGTGTCAGGAGGGTGTTGGAGCCCCTTCATGTGTCTGCAATTTTGGTTACCAAGGTGACGGATACGACTGCACAGGTTGGTACAGTGTAAAGAAGTACTATGTACTTTTCATCCCGAGTACGCTAACATCCATAATAACGGCCGTGGATATCCGTTTTGTTTACCTTTACTTTCACATTGTCTTCGATTTTTATCGTGTTTGTTTTCTATTTGTTCAGTGTTTCTTTCCGCAACTGACTGGTTGCATGATCACGGATTGTTCGATACCATTGGCGAACTTTTCAATACTAAAGTATGACTGACGATTGTTTTACCTAGACATTGATGAATGTACAAGTCCTGGGAGTAACGAGTGTGACGCCAACGCTCTGTGTACCAACACCGAGGGATCTTATGTTTGTCGCTGTTTTAAAGGCTTTAAGGGAGATGGTAAAACCTGCACAGGTAAAATATCATGATTTCCTATATTATCGCAACGTTCGTCCTGAACGCATACACCAATCAAAAAAAAAAAATCATTTCTTCGTTGACGTCGCTCATATTCTGTTTTCAGCAACTGAAGAACTTGTTTGTGACCCTCCTTGTACTGGGAATAAAGTTTGTCAGAATTATAGTGGAGATCCCGAATGTGTGTGTGCAGACGGCTTTACTGGTGAAGACACTTGCATAGGTATGTTGGACAACTTCATAATTCATTATAAAATAACTATTACTTTAAAAGCTATTTCTATCTAGTCTTTACCTTCATTTGAAACCGAACGTGACTTCAACACCCACTTCAACGACACTGAAATTTTTCACATCTTTTGCCATGTCCGAGGTTATTAGGGAGGATAGGTCAGTTCGTTTTGTTTATTATAGATTCAATGTTTGGCTTCATTTTCAATTTAACAAATCCTTTGGCAAGTATTGCGTTATCCCAAAAGGAAGCCTCTCTGCTCGTTGCTAGTAAAGAACGCAAAATAAGCTGTTTGACTAATCAGTCAGGAAAAAAAAAACGGTGATTTGTCTTAGTTAGAACCAAGATTTTCGCTAGCACTGTTAATGCCTTTGTAGTTGATACAAGTATATTGCAATTTTAGACATCGACGAATGTGCCGATGAAGGCCTAAACGACTGTGATCCAAACGCCTTGTGTACCAACACTGAAGGATCGTATGTTTGTCGTTGTTTCAGAGGATATGAGGGTGACGGAAGAAATTGCACAGGTGTTTTTCTTTTCTTTTTTCTTTGCCATGTTTTTGAGCAGTGCTTTATCTTTATAGAGCTTAGCAAACTTTTTTTTTTTTTATTTTCAGCCCTCTTCCCCGCCTGTTCACCATCTTGTGGTCCAAACGCGTTCTGTCAAGAGAGTGCTGGACTTTTCGTTTGTGATTGTAATGCTGGTTACCAAGGTGACGGATACAACTGTGCAGGTTAGAGAGATATCCCTTTTTGTGTAACATTTTGCATGTTTGTCTTTTTTATGAGTTTATATACTGAGAAGAAGGTATCTTTCATTATACTGAAACAAATTTTGCCTACATTGTGTACGCTATCTTTGTCAGTTTTAGTAAGTCATCGTGGCCGTGGCTAAAGCCTTAATGAAAATATGCTGTACGCAACTTATGAAAAAAATTAAATTGAGTTGGAAACAGTATACGTTGCAAATCATTGAGATGTTAGCGTTTCTTTTCCGTCTTTTTTGTGATATTGTGTACAAACATTGATTTAGCGTTCTTGTCTGTCTTCATTTGCTATGTTTAGAGGGGGATTCAGTTGAGTGTCGAAAGTAATCGGGCAATTACTTTGGTTTTGGTTTTATAACAGTTCGACTGGAGATTGGTTGAGTAGTTTACTGTAGGTTAGTAAGCGGTTGGTTTGGTTCTGGTTTTACGACACCCAATTAAAAACCACTTCAACTGTAGTAACCATTAAAATGCCAGAGACCCAAGTCTTGTCGTATGGTCGACTGAAATGCTTGTTTGTCATAGATGTCGATGAATGTGAAAGTCCTGGAGCAAACAGTTGTCATCCGAACGCCTTGTGTACCAACACTGAAGGCTCCTATGTATGTCGTTGTCTAAGAGGCTACAGTGGCAATGGAAGGAATTGTACAGGTATAGTAAAACTGTTGGAAAACTCCCTTTATTAAGAAAGTCGCCCATTTTTCCTGCTTATATTCGCACTGATGCGTTTACATGTATATTCAAAGCAAACATCTTTTCGCCAACTTTAGATTACGACGAATGCGCCAATGAAGATCAAAACGAATGTGATCCAAACGCATTGTGTACCAACACTGAAGGATCATATGTTTGTCGCTGCCTGAGAGGATATGAAGGCGCCGGGAGAAATTGCACGGGTAATTTTATGTAATATTTTTGGTTAGCAAAGCTAAATAACTTTATTCTTTGAAGTCATTTTGCTCACTGAATATGTATTTCACTTACAGCTGTCACACCCGGCTGTTCACCTTCTTGTGGTCCGAACGCGTTTTGCCAGGAGGGTGTTTGTGTCTGTAATTTTGGTTTTGAAGGTGACGGATACAACTGTACAGGTTTGTGAAAGAGTGACTACATTTCTTAACAATGAACGGTGAAGGAAAACTGAACCTGGAGCAGACTTAGCAGCTTCATTTTCTTGCCGCAAGACTTAAAGTTAGTTAATAATAAATTAATATTCTAAGAGGGGAGGATCATTCTAAAAATAACGGTCTAAAATAGTTTAGTAGTTGTAACTAGAAGCAATGGATTAATCCAGCCAACCGTGTTTGGTTACTCTTTTGGCCTATGAGTAAATATGCACCGAAGAGCTTGTTGTAGTTTTAGCATCTAGTTATAGTGTGTTCAAAGGCATTTGATGACAGATGACGACTGTATCTTGTTATGCATATATCGTTCGGGTTTGGATTTTATCTGACTACTTAAAGAGTGCTTTTCTCATTTAATTGGCCTCGAGATGCGCATCAAAAGTATGAGCCTAACTTTTATGACAGAAAATTCTTTCAAATTATTCCGTGAGCTTCAATTCAATTAAAAACGAGCGTCTTAATTCTACCCACTACCTTAATACATAGATGCTGATGAATGTGTAACTCCAGCAACGAACGATTGTGACCCGAACGCCCTGTGTACGAACACTGAAGGCTCGTATGTCTGTCGCTGTTTTAGAGGATTTACTGGAGATGGTCAAACATGTACACGTATCTAAGTAGTGCACTATTGTTATCCATTTCCAACCCGGTATGATATTGATTCTTCTAATCCATCAAATATCGGTCTATTTAAGTCACACAATGCAGCCAAAACTGGTAAATATTGGACGATACACCCCCAAATAATATTCCCCAGTTAACAATGTTCGCACATACAGTTTGAACCTCAATTCTCGCAAAGGATAATTTCCCTAAATATCAGAACATATTTTTCCCTCCAATTGAAGGTTATTGTTTACTTATGTTCCACTCTTTATTCCGTGATATACAGACATCGATGAATGTGCGAGTCCTGAAAATAACGAGTGTGACCCTAACGCTCTGTGTACCAACACAGAGGGATCCTATGTATGCCGCTGTTTGAGAGGCTTTAAAGGAGATGGTAAAACCTGTACAGGTAACATACAAGTAGCATATTTACCATTTAGACAATAAATCGGGAAATTTCGGTAATTTTTCAGAAAAGAAAAACGTGCTCCTCTTTATCCGTTCGGAATGGAACGGCTGAAATTTCCTTATCTTGAGTCAGTCTCCAGTTAACGGAAAACAATAACAGGAAACAGAATTGTAAATGGTAAGCCGCATCTCGCTTTGGTGGTTTTCTGATTTTGGGAAAACCCTTACCATTATATAACAGTAATGCAACCGTTTTTTTTTTCCCAAACCAGTAGCAAGCACTCGAACTGTCTTAAGATAGCTCTTCTCGTCATTTCTATTCATGGCGTCTCTTCTTTTACAGAAGAGTCAACATGCGATCCTCCTTGTACTGGCAACAAGATTTGTCAGAATTATAGCGGCGCTCCAGATTGCGTGTGTGCAGATGGTTTTACTGGTGAAGACAGTTGCATAGGTATGTTGTGCAGCCTCAATAAAGTATTGCTCCAGGATCACATTTTCTCAGGGTAAAACTTGCAGAATAATACCACTGACCCATTATTTTACGTTTTCAAAATCGAATTTCGTTTATGCACGAATAATGAAACAGCTTCCTACCGCATACTTTAATCAGTCTTCGGTAGCAAACTTAGCTTAGTTCCCAACGAGTTGAAAGTTCCGAAAAGTAAAATCGATTGGACTAAATTAATGTCGGTTAAGTTTGTATCATAATTTCCTTACCGCTATTCCTATTTCCTTATTCTTTACATAGACATTGATGAGTGTGCGAGTGAAGATGACAACGAATGTGACCCCAACGCACTGTGTACTAATACAGAAGGATCCTACGTTTGTCGCTGTCTCAGGGGATATCAGGGTGACGGACGAAACTGTACAGGTATTTGTTCTATTTGTTCTATTTGTTCTTATATGATTCGTTATTTGCAGGAATGAATGGGAACGGGACGTGACAAAATGGCTAGTATAGCGGTACCAGCTTTGCAATTGAGATAATTATTTTCATGTATAATTATCCAAGTAAAATGTGAAAGATTTGATTAACGACTTTTGCATCTCACTGCTACTGACTGAACTATAGACATCAGGAATCAAGGCGCGATCAGCGAAGCTTTTAGGCAACATTGAATGACAAACTGTGGTTATAGTTCGTATAGTGTGATCGTCCGGGTGAGGGTACTCCCTCACCCGGACGAACACACTATACGAACTACTGATACTCCTGGGTTCAAACCATTTACTATGAAACTGTGTTTATTCCTCTGTTAGATAAAGACGAGTGCGAAAACTCCGACGGGAACGGATGTGACCCCAACGCTCTGTGTACCAACGCCGACGGATCGTACGTCTGCCGCTGTTATCGAGGCTTTGAGGGAGATGGTCAGAACTGCACAGGTTAATTAAATTTACTCTCTCAGTACTGTTCAGAAGTAATGCAAATTAATTTCGTCCAGATTCGTTCATTATTCTCAAGAAATGTACTCGAGATGTCACTGCGATTTTGCCGAAGTTTCAATAAGACTGTGCCAAAATTTCGGAAACATCCAATGCCTAACGAAATATATATCTTAAGGGTCATCAGTTTTAGGATTCGAAGTAGGCATTTTTTGCAACCATGTTTTTGGCAAAAGAAAATAGATTATAACGAATATTTGCAAGGAAAGAAACTAATTTTCTTGAGGGAATTTTCTATCCATGCTGACATGGGCACTATTTCTTGAAGAATAGTTTATTGACATTCCGGGTATTCCAGGTATCCAGAAGCATATCCTCAAAGTATGCACTAATAATGATGTTCATATTATTCCAGATATAGATGAATGTACAAGCTCCGAGGCAAATGAATGTGATAGCAACGCCTTGTGTACCAACACTGAAGGATCCTACGTTTGCCGCTGTATTCGAGGCTACGAAGGAGATGGCAAAAGTTGCTCCGGTAAGACTCGTTAAATCGAAGAGATTTAATGCAACTATTCCGGTGAAGCTCGTATTAACTAGCTTGTCTCTTTTTGTTCCCAACAGATGTAGACGAATGTGCGAGCCCTGAGACGAACGGTTGTCACTCGAACGCCCTGTGTACTAACACTGAGGGCTCCTATGTTTGTCGCTGTCTACGAGGGTATAATGGAGATGGCCAAAACTGCACAGGTAAATGTTTGGTTTTGTTTGGTTTTCTGTTCATTGTTTATTTAACTGTAGCTCTTTTCTTCGTGGTCATGAGAGAATCGAAACACATACTATAGAAAAGCACCCGTTTCGTACGATGGATGTAGCCAAAGAGAACGTTTTTAGCCAAAAGGACCATTTTCTTCCTGGGTGTGGCTAAATGTATTAAGATTACAGAGGGGGAAGGATTGAATGTACCTATGGCCATCGTTATTTGATATGTAATTCGAAGTACATGTAGGGTGCAAGATATAGGCATACGCAGACGCCGTTCAGAACATGAAGATGCCCTAAAGTATATCTTTTATGCGATTTAGACGTTGATGAATGTGCAAATGTCGAAACAAACGAATGTGATACAAACGCCCTGTGTACCAACACTGAAGGATCTTATGTCTGCCGCTGTCTTAGAGGATATGAAGGAGATGGTAAAAACTGCACAGGTGGGGATAAAAGTTTCCTAATAGAGTTTTAGCTAGTATAAGTAATCGATATATTCATTGAATAACTCAGCATGTTAACATCACTACTCATTTGGAAGTGCTCCAGAGGAGCCAAAGTAAAGTAAAGATGGACCTTTCATTGGTTGACATTAGGGCCCCAAAAATGTAAAGGATTTTCTGCCTTGCATTCTTTCAACCAGGAAGGAAACATTGCATCTGCCACAATGTATTAAAAAGTAATTTTGTCTTGTCATTGTTTATGTTTCTCAACGTCTGAGCTGTCTTTATGTCCCCTTTGCAGCAATTGAGGCGTTGGTTTGTGATCCACCGTGTGGAATAAACGCAGTATGTCAGAATAGCAGTGGAGATCCTGAATGCATCTGCTTAACTGGTTTTACTGGCGAAGGAAATTGCACAGGTACATGGATCAGTCGAGTCCAGCAACGCTGCAGTTCTTATATTGTTGCCAAGTTCAACGAGAATTAAAACTCAACGTTTCAATTTGCCAATCTTTACTAATGCACGTTACAAATTGGTATTTCGAATCTCACCCGAGAATATAACATTGAATAGTTGAGTCAGGAGGAAACAAGCACATGATAAACACGAAAATTACAACTCCATTAAATTAACTGTACGGAAATTATTACACACGTAGGTAAACAAATGATGACTAAAAGAAACATATGAAGTAAGAAAGGAATGGGTCAGATGGTTTTTATTTTTTTTTCAATTAAACTCATCACAAATAGATGAGCTTGGGGACTGGTGCCTTAAAGGTTAGCGGGGTGCCAAAGCCATAAGCCGCTAGGAGGTATCCATGGCAACCCTGGAAAGCAGGAACCACCCAATGAGCGTCCGCTAACCGGCACCGTCACACTGAAAGA